>Ga0182021_10012282_pt1 | contig 10177 bp, 12 predicted proteins | sample 612E3MmetaG_FD_120493 | JGI IMG/M metagenome (GOLD analysis project Ga0182021, IMG submission 120493) | Permafrost microbial communities from Stordalen Mire, Sweden - 612E3M metaG (Illumina Assembly) | ecosystem: Environmental > Terrestrial > Soil > Wetlands > Permafrost | place: Sweden... | reverse complement strand
AATCATCATCTTTGGTTATTAACTTTATTAATAATCCATACAATGAATCAAATTCATTAACAATTCTATAATAATTGAATCATATTCATAAATTGAAGTAACTATATCTATTTGATAATTCTTTTAAATAAATATCCAACTGATGTTTGAATTAGATAGAGATAAATTTATTCAATTGTTAAGTTAAAAGGCATGAAAAGGCGTATTTTACCAAAAAACCAAATGAATTGAGAATTATGGGATAAATGGTACAGACATTTATATTGAACTAATTTAAGCTTAAATACTATAGTTAGGATTGAAAAAAAGATTAATTTATTATTTGGTTTTAATGAAGATGATTTAAAAATTGAAACTTTAGATAACTGATTATTAAATAATAATCAAAAATGATTAATAATAATTATCTTATCATATCATCATTTAATCCCTGTTCTAAAAAGTACATTTTCTCTTTATTCTTTTGATTTTATCATTTCAATTTGTGGTATTTCCTCATTTTGAGGTAGTATCTCTGTGTGAGGTATTAAATCAGTGTACTTGGTGGTGAGATCACTTATGTTCATCTTTCCATTTCTCATATCATTCGTTATTTCGTTAAGCATTTTTAGAAGATCATCGAACTTTTCATCACCGCGATGATCCAACAGATATGCCTGTCCAGCACTCGAGTTATCTAACACACTCACTGCTTTTAACATTTCATGTATATTAATCTCTCCACACTTACCTTCACGAGCCCTTAAAATTAGATCATTATTTAAACCTTTTAATTCATTTTTTAATAAAATATTAATCATCTCCAGTTGATTAGCTATTCATTCACAAAGGATAGTCCTCTTAAAAGAGTCTCATGCAATTTATGAACTTAATATCCATATTTACCTGTTTATTAGATTTACCCGGTTTGTTCTTACATAAAAATGGGCTTACTGATTCTTCTTCATCATATGTTTCAGTTCTACAATTATGGTTGAGTTGTCCTGATATTCCAGTGATTCGCCGCATTTTGGACATACAAAGTTGTTTTCAGTAGCTTCTTCAAATTTGTATCTATGACCATTGTCTTTGCATGCAAAAAACATGTTTTCTTCTTCGTATTCTAGTGATTTTTTAATTTCATCAGAAAACTTTTCATATTTCTTGTTGATTATTTCTGATACTTTATCCTGCTCAAATCTCCAACTGTAAATATACCAATTTGTTTCAGGATCCCTACTTCGTTTGTAAGTAGCAATTCCTGCATCATACAACTTATATAAAACTTTTCTAACAATATTTAACCTTAACTCGGTTTCTTCTGCAATTTCTTCGTCAAATGTTTTACCGTTAAGTATACATTCGATTATAGAAACACTGCTTTTTTCATCGTTAGTAATGTCCATCAAAATTTCTTGAACTATTGGATCGCTTAGCAATATTATGCCTCCTTATTAAATGTGCATTTTTTACTCCATAATTGAATATTATTTAGTCAAATTATCATCAAATTAAGAATTTAATTGAAAAATCTTATTTGATGGTATTACTGGATTTAAATTAATCATACGAATTTAAAAAATTATACAACTTTAATTCTTAAAATTGGATACATAAATACATTTTAAGCATGCACAAATGTTTTAACTATAAATTTGTCTATTAAAGGATTATATAATAATCAATACATCTAAAACCATTTAAATAAAATTATAAATATCAAAATTAGAACAAAATTTTTATCTTTTCTGTACTATATTATATATCTTTTCATATCATTTATACTTTTTGGTCAATTTAATGATATAAAAAATTATCTTATACTACAAAAAAGAATATCAAAATTATTTTAATGAAATCGTTTATTCTAAATCGTTATAGGATCCAAATTTTCTTTATTATTATATTATAATTAGTTTCATAAAAATGTTTCCACTAAAAAATTTTTCTCTCAACATTTGATTTTAATAATTAAATAAGATATTCAAAACACTTTCTGTAATTAAAGTATAAATGAATCCAAAATTCTAAAAAAACCATTAAATCCGTTTTTGCATCATTTACTTTCAGTAAAAATCTATTTATAATTTTAAATATTTATTTATTCCATGGTCCAGTCATTGTAGAGCTGGTTGGTAATTGCATCAATCTCTTCAGAATCTTTATGTTTTCTAATCCAAATCTTCCACCATGCAGGTGGTTTTTCGTGTTCAACTATGTGTATGGCCTCATGGATTACATCGAAGTATATCCTGATGCCCATCAAATCATCATCCATCAAATCTTGGTGTCTTTCCTTTCTAAGAAGTATCAGATAGTTATAGTCAGAATTTTCTGTTAAAAGAGTATGTAAAAATGTTACATCCTTATCAGTCCCTTGATTTTCATTTAAAATTTCAATAGCATTGTGTACAGGTGCCAGTGTATTGTGAACTTTGTTAACATGAATCAAAGCAGCAGATATATAAGAATCATCATCACTCTGATAAAAAAACTCACCATACTCCTTAGTAACCATTTCTAAATATTTATTTCTATAACTGTTAAATCCGAACTCTTGTTCCAGGGTTATCATGTAATAAAAACTTTTTACAACATCACATTCATAATTAAAAACTTCAAATTCATGATCAGATAGTAATAACACCCTGTAATTTGGTTTGTCTACTTCAAATCTGTTTAGCACGTAGTCAATCAAATTATTATAAAAATTTACTTCTGAATATTCCATTAATTGACCACCATCAGAGTTCTGCTAAATATCATATTTTATCCATACATTATATAGGTATTTCAAGGCAATAAACATCAATAAATGAATTAGAAGAGTATTTATCTCTTCTAATACATGTTTAAAACACTCACACCTCCACCGAAACCTCCAACTCCGCTAAAACTATCACCAGTGGATGCAGATGCTGTGTTAATCCCTGTGTCAGATGCAGATGATAATAAAAAGTATCCACCGTAGTAGTGGAACATGTAGATATCGCTGCTATCTAATTGTTCCTTTGGAAAGTATAATCCAATTGAATAGCTTAGATCTGCTGCAAAGGATGCTCTTGTGCTTGCAAAAATTGATAGTGAAAAAAGATGATTAAAGTTAGATAAATGGTTTTATCCATTTTATCACCTGAAATTCACTTTTATAACTTCTTTTTCTGCTTCGGAATCTTGAAAAATTCTGCCTCCGTGAATTTAAAATGATGCTATCAAGTTACTTGGAAACATTTGCCAACTTGTTGTTATACCTTAGTACATATAATTGTAAAACTGAAGGGAATACACAATTTTATCCTCAGTTCCTTTTAACTGTCCTTGAAGTTTTCACTGGCTTTGAGTTCAGGATAATTTTCTGCTACTACGAATAGAGATTTAAGTGTATTTGTTAACTGATTATTAACCTCTGCATTTCTTGTATTGTTTTGGCATTCAATAGACTAGATCTTGTCTTGATAACATTTTCAAAAACAGTTTTCTCATGGCTTTATCCCTTTAAGGTTCAACTAGCTTTGGAATAAGATCTGTTCTCCTTTTCAGCTGAACATCGATCTGCGACACCATACATTTTTTACCTTATTTCTGAGTGAAACAAGACTATTGTACAAATAAACAATGTAAATAAGAAGTAAAACCACTATAATTAAAATCATAATTTCTAAATCATCATTATTAATCCTCCGATATCAATATAATATGTTTTGATTCTATTATATAACTTTGAGGTAATTGAAATTAAATATTAACAATATATAATATAAAATTTTGGAGAAAGTTTTTCACCATCTATCCAATCTCAGCCATTTCCTCAATTGGATAAATAATCGTGCTAAATTCCTCCAGATCTTCCATATGAAGTTTAATGGTAACTAAAAATGATGTGTAAAGTGGTCCCAATTTTGGAACACCATTTCTAAGAAAATTTTGATATTTATATTTATATTCAGTCATTAATAACACCTCATTAGTATAAATAGTAGATTATTTTAAATTTTAATTGATTAAATCAAATTTAAAGTTTTAATTAATCTAGGTTACTTTAAGTTGGAACTTTAACATATATAAAGAATTCGATTTAAGATCTAATAAAATTAATAAGATCATCTATAGTAACCATAAATTATATATATTTAATATCGATTCCTATTTTAAATTCCATTAGAATGATTTTGTAAAAGTAAGATCTATACTTTTATATTCTAATCTAATCGAAAACTTAATTCGAATCATAAACATAATTAAACTGTGAATAAAAAAATGAGGTGACTTGTATGGCTGAAAAAAAAGATGTTGTTAAAGATGAAGTTGAGAAAAAAACCTTGCAAGCGAAAAATAAAGCAGACAAATTAAAAGTAAAAACTTCTGAAAAAGAAGCTGAAGTGAAAGGAAAAGCAATCGATATGAAAGAAGGAGTAAAAGATACATCATCAGAAGTGAAAAAGATTGCACTTGAAAAAACATCAGATGTACATGATAAGGCTATAGAAGTTAAAAAAGGAGCATTAGAAAAAACAGCTGATGTAAAGGACAGTGCCATCATGAAAACTGCAGAAATAAAAGAAGGAGCATTTGCAAAAACAACCGAACTAAAAGAAGGCGCATCTGCGAAAACAACTGAAATAAAAGAAGGAACATCCGATAAAACTGCCGAGTTAAGAGATAATGCCGAAAAAACGAGAAAACAAGCTGAAAGAAAAATCAATGAATTCATAAGCACGCTAAAAGATAAACAGGAGGAGTTTGGTAAAACCATATCTGATTACACTTCAGCAGAAAAACCTCTTACAGATATTATCAACACCGATGACGCGATAATAATCAAGGCAGATCTGCCTCACGTGAAAAAAGAAGATATATCAATTAATATAACAGAAGATTCCTTTGAATTAATAGTTGACTTCAAAGAAGCAGACGAAAATCTACAATTTATTAAAAAAGAAAGGAACTACGGTGAAACCACAAGAACCATAGCGCTTCCAGAATTAATTGAAGTTAAAAATGCAAGTGCTAAATTCAAAGACTCTGTTTTAAAAGTAAAACTCCCAAAGGTACAAGAAGAAAAGATCAAAGTGAAAATTCAATAAAACTTTTTCTTTCTTATTTTTGATATTCCCTTCGTTGAATTTTTTCTTGGTATAATGTCTTCCCATGAATTTGTTGAATAGAATAGTCATTATTATTAGTACGATAAATAATTTGATTAAAAAATGAAATATAAATTTTGATGTTTTTTCCAAAATCTATAATTATAAATAAATCGATATCTGTTGATAATAAATAAAATTATTAAAAAAAATATGTATAGAATAAATTAAATAAGTTCATTTACAAGTTAGATTTAATGTTAATGGATTATTAGTAGAAATTAGTGTATGATTTTGGTATGAATTGTGCATAGTTATTTTAAAAGGTTGAGAAAGAGAAAGTATTATGTCATTTTTATCGCTGGTAGTGAAAAATCCATTCAGAAACAAAACAAGAAGTGCCCTTGCTATAGTTGGAATAGCTATTGGGATAATGGTCATCGTGGCACTTGGAATGGTTACTGGAGGCCTTAAAAACTCCACCCAAAGCACGCTGAAGGCAGGTGCAGCCGAAATAACGGTTATTCAAACTGGTTCAAACAGTTTTGGTTCTGGTGGAACTATTAATGAATCTACGGCTGCGGAAATACAAAACTTAAGTGGAGTTAAAGATACTACAGGGATCTTGAGGGCTAGTAACACCTCTTCATCTATAGCCACTACTACTTCGAACAGTTCTCAGAGCAGTTTCGGTACGGGTGGAGGGCTATCAATCACAGGTATCGACGCAAGCCAACTTGGTTTACTTGGTATTGACAGTCTAAATGGAACATCTTTCACTAACACCAGTACTAATCAAGTTATAATGGGTAAAACAGTTGTCCAAGATCTTAACAAGACAGTTGGAGACACCATAGATCTATATGGTCAGAACTTCACCGTTGTCGGAACCTTCGAAACAGGAAGTTTCTTAACAGATGCTGGAATTATTATGCCCCTAGCGACTTTACAAAATCTCACAAGTAACCAAAACAAGGTCAGCGACATACTTGTAAAAGTAACTGACAACGCAAATGTTACAACTGTGAGCAATGAAATAAACAATGCCTATCCCAACCAACTAACAACAACTACTGCTGCAGATCAAGCCAACAGAATAAATCAGGGATTAAGTTTTATAGACACAGCCAGTTGGGCAATTTCTTTATTAGCCATATTTATAGGAGCAGTTGGAGTCATAAATACCATGATAATGTCAGTTTATGAAAGGACCAGGGAAATTGGAGTTTTAAAAGCGGTAGGATGGACAAACCGTAGAATACTCGGTATGATACTTGGTGAATCAATTGTACTCACACTCATCGCCTTTGTTGTTGGAACTGTAGTAGCAGTAGTAGGCGTGGAACTCATACTGACACTCAGCCCTTCAGTTGGTGGAATTATTACACCATCATTCTCATACGACATATTCCTAAGGGCATTTTTAGTTGCATTCCTTGTGGGTGTGTTTGGTGGTTTATACCCGGCATACAGGGCAAGTAGACTATCACCAACGGAGGCATTGCGCTATGAATAACACTGGAAACATCATAGAGATCAAAGGCCTGAAAAAGAGTTACGATAATGGAAAAATAAAGGCATTAAACGGCATGGACCTTGAAGTGAAAAAAGGAGAATTTATATCCATTATGGGGCCTTCGGGTTCTGGAAAATCTTCACTACTAAATATGATAGGTGCTTTAGATACAGCTGATGAAGGTTCTATAAAGGTGGCAGGAATCGACTTGATGAAGACCAAAAAGCTAAACAAATTTAGGTCCAAAGAAATTGGATTCGTCTTCCAGATGCACAACTTGATACCGAACCTCAGCGTGATCGAGAATGTTGAAATACCTATGTTTGAAACCAATGCATCTTCTACTGAAATGAAGGAAAGGGCAGTAGAACTTTTAAAGGCAGTTGATCTTGAGGATAAAATTGGCCAAAAACCTACCAAACTATCCGGTGGTGAAAGACAAAGAGTAGCTATTGCCAGAGCTTTGGTGAATCATCCTTCCATAATACTGGCTGATGAACCTACAGGTTCTTTAGATTCTAAAACAGGCGAAGTTATACTTAACCTCCTTAAAGATCTCCACAATAAAGAGAATGTTACACTTGTTATGGTCACCCACGAACCTTACGTAGGAAACATGGCAGAGAGAATAGTTACCGTATTGGATGGTAAGGCTAAAATTTAGTTTATCTGTATAGTATAATTAGAATAATCTAACTTTTTTTTAATAAACTTGATTTTATTTTGAAAAGTATAATAAAAATAATAATTGAGATCATTTAATTTAATTTTTATGTCATTTAAATTGTATACCTAATCTATTAATGTTCAATGTTTTGGTATTAATAAGAAAAGGTATAAATGATGTTGAAAACATGAAAAATTCATATATAAAATTTTACATTCACTAAAATTAGGAAATTTTTAACTATTTAATAATATTCATCAAAAATAATAGATTGATAAGAAGTGGAGGAACGTGATTGACAGAAATAAAATTGAAGTATTTAATTGCGGTTCTTTGCATTGTTGTTATTTTAGGAGTAGTATTAACTGCAGTAGTGTTTTCGGAAAAAGAAATAAAAACCAACCACTTCCAGAAGGATGAAATATCCTTTGACTATCCAAATACTTGGTTGACTACCAACCAGACTCAAAATACAGAATTAGTTGGATTTACAGATCCAAAATCTGATCTGAATATTAGTGTTAACAAACAGCCCATACCACCAGATTACAAAATATCAGACAATTTTACCATTTCAATACCTGAAAATCAATCAGGATTTAAATTCATATCACACAAATCACTCAAATTAAACGGTAATACTGTCCAAAAAGATGTTTACCAATTTAATAACAGTTCTCTTAAGAGAACAGAACTTTGGATCAATAAAAATGATGCTATGTATAGCATTATCTATACAACCAATAATACTAATCTAGATGAAAATAGCCCTGAAATAAAGGCATTAACCCAAAATTTGACCATTAATAATGCTACAGTTCCGAATACGAACACGTGTGGAGAACTTTCACTACCAACCCTTGGACAGAACTGGACAATAGTTGAAGACAGTGTAAATCACTATGGATCGGTATATCACTACTCTGATAGTTTTTATCCTGGTCAAAATGGCACTATAGGATTTTTAGGACACCACACAAGATATTCATCTCCATTTGACAACATAAATCAGCTCCAAGTAGGCGATCCAGTAATAATCACCGATTATATTACACAAAAAAAATATGTCTACAAAGTTACAAATAATGGAGATATAAAAGCTGATTACAAAACCAATCCGATACAGTTTCCAGCAGGATCCTTCAGTCTGACACTGGTAACTTGTTATCCTCCAGGTTTTCAGGAAGCAGCCTACATGACCCATCTATCATTGGTTTCTGTAGAGCCTATATAAAAAAATTAATTTTTTTATATTTTAAATGATATTATTGAATTGTTTCCAGTTGATATGAATGTGAAATATTCCTGTAATAAATGTTAAAATTCCTGCTTCCACATGCCAGATAAGTAGAGTATTATTTATCGGTAACAGCTGAAGGTTTATATAAACTTCCATTAAGATTCCACTCATACCAACTATTAACGCACAAACAGTTAGCACAATAATCCATATGAGTTTATAACTTCTACGTGTTATTGTTCCATCTATGTAGAGGAAATATGAGAGTAAATAAAAAATTATAAGAAAAATTGTAATTGGAAGAAAATAAAATGTGCCTATCATAGTTTTTCCGATGTTTTTTTTATTTTAATTAAACAGTAATATTGGACAACAATTTTCTAAACGAACTCGAGTTAGTTTGTAGGTGGAATAAAAGTACAACAAAAAGGATTATTCCAATCTCCCCATGCCAAAAGATGAGGTCAGGGCCTATTGAAATGTTTAAACCAAAGTCTATAAGTCCTGCTTTTAAAGCACCCATACCTGCAGAAATTAAAAAACTTATTAAAAGAACAAAATTCCATATCATGTTATGTAAGGACTTCTTAATTTTATTATTTCTGTAAAGAGCGTAGCTAAAAAAGTAGGAGATTATGATAATGAATCCTATTGGAATAATATCATACGACATATTTTATTATAGATTGATCTCCAGACAATAAATAAATTTTGATCGTATTAATTTAGTAAATATTAATATATCTTCTTGTCAAAACTTAATACAGGAATATGATATGGAATTTAAGAAACAACTTTTACTCATATTACTCGTAATAATATTAATATCTGTAGTGATTGCTTTCTATTTCTCTCAACCCAAACAATATTCTACAGTAAGAAATATTATTAATATAACAGATCTTCCGACTCCAATACTATCTGGAAATTTATCTGTAGAAGAAGCCATTCAAAATAGACGTTCTGTTAGAACATTTTCCAATGAATCTGTTTCCTTGGGGAACGTATCACAGATTTTGTGGGCAGCTCAAGGAATAACTGATACACAAAATAATTTACGGGCAGCCCCTTCAGCAGGTCAGGTTTATCCACTGGAGATTTACGTCATAGCCGGGAATAACAGTGTATCTGCACTTCAGGCAGGAGTTTATCTCTATGTACCATCCAACAATACCCTTGAAATGATCATGACAGGGGATGCTAGAAGTGATATCGCCCAAATAGCAGATGGACAGCCCTGGGTAAAAAATGCCCCAATTGATTTATTGATCACCGGGAATTATCTTAAAATGATAAATAAATATAACAATCAAGATCTAAGCACAAGGTTTGTTAATCTAGAGGCAGGCCATGCAGGGGAAAATATTTATCTACAGTCAGAATCATTGGGTTTGGCCACAGTATCCTTAGGTTCTTTCAATGAGAACCAGCTGAAACAACGCCTAGATCTCCCTACTAATGAAACTCCCATATACATATACCCTGTTGGCCATCCAGCATGAAGTATATTACCAAATAATTACTTATCTTCAAACAAAACTTTTTCAAGTTCCTTAAGGTTTTTTTCTATAAAATGCTCTGAATTTGAATCTGCAAGAATTTTCAATGTTTTATTATTTGTACTTATGTAACTATTGTACAGTATCTTTTGAAGGGCAGGTACAGGCATTTCAATTACCTTTTCAATTTTT
>Ga0182021_10012281_pt1 | contig 10178 bp, 8 predicted proteins | sample 612E3MmetaG_FD_120493 | JGI IMG/M metagenome (GOLD analysis project Ga0182021, IMG submission 120493) | Permafrost microbial communities from Stordalen Mire, Sweden - 612E3M metaG (Illumina Assembly) | ecosystem: Environmental > Terrestrial > Soil > Wetlands > Permafrost | place: Sweden... | reverse complement strand
TGGCTACCGCTACCACGTCGGCATCGTGTGCAGCGTCGGCTCGTTCTACGTCGGCCAGGAGAGGCCCGTGACAGGTGGTTTCTGGCAGTCCGGCGCCGACGGCCTGGTCGACGACCTGCGTAAGGCCGGCGTCGTCTGCCTGGAGATGGAGTGTTCGGCTCTGTTCGTCCTGGCCAGGCTGTTCGGCATGCGCAGCGGTGCGATCCTCGGAGCTGTGGCCAACCGGGTCACGAACGCCTTCGGCGACAACGGTGCCGAGGAGAGGGCTATCCACGCTGCCAACGAGGCCGTGGTCATCCTGGACGGCTGGCGGCAACTCAAGACCGCGGCCGGCAAGGCCAACTTCTACCCGTCACTGCTGCGCGACGCTTGAGCGCTGGGGCGATCGGGTGCCCGGAAGCCGCTAGAGTCGGCCTTCGCGGCTCTCGACCGATCGCCGGCAGCTAGCTTGCCGACTCGCGCTCGTACGGCTGGCCGTCCGCGGCCGGCGCGATGCTCCGACCGATCAAACCAGCCAGCACTACGATCGTGATGATGTAGGGCAAGGCTTCCCAGAACTCTCCCGGCACGCCGTTGATCAGGCTGCCGAGATCGCCAGTCGGATGGGAGATCGTCAGCGACTGGCTGAGGCCGGTGACCGAAGCGAACAGCAGCGCCGCGCCGAACGCCCCGAGCGGCGTCCACCGACCGACGATCATCGCCGCGAGTCCGATGAATCCGCGGCCCTGAGTCATGCCGGCGTTGAAGTTGCCCGTCTGCTCCATGCTCAGCCACACTCCGCCGAGAGCGGCCAGCGCTCCGGAGGCCACGACGTTGCGGTAGCGGAGCCAGACCACATCGATCCCGACCGTCTCCGCGGCACGAGGATGCTCGCCGGAGGCCCGAGTTCTGAGGCCCCAGCGCGATCGGAAGAGCATGATCTGGAGGACGACAACGATTACGATCGTCACCAGGCCGATCGGTCCCTGGTCGAAGATCGCGTTTATGAGCCAGCCGACGACCGGGATGTCGACGACACCGGGGGGCACTTGCAGCTTCTGGAACTGGCCGGCTCCGACCAGGGACTGCGAGGAGATCAGGCTGTACAGGTAGCCTGTGATGCCCGCCGCGCCGATGTTGATGATCGTGCCGCTGATGATCTGGTCTATCCGCAGCGAGATGGACAGCCAGGCGTGCAGCAAGGACACGGCCATGCCGGCCACGAGAGCGGCGACCAGACCGATGACGAGCGGCATGGTGATGCCGAAGTAGGGCAACGGCGTCCCGGTCCCCATCGCCCCGGCTGCTTCGGCAGCGACGAACCAGCCGACGAAAGCGGCCGTGAGCATGATGCCTTCCAGACCGATGTTCACGACCCCCGATCGCTCGCACATCACGCCGCACAGGGCGGCGAGCGTGATGGGAACGGCCACCGCCACGGTCGTGTTCGAGACGTACTGAAGGTTCGCCAGCACGTAGCCGAACAACTGGAACAGGATCCCCAGGAGAGGGATGGCGTCGAGTGCCCCGGGAATGTCGCTCACTCCGACACCTCCGCCGGCACGGCGCCCAGGCCGTAGGGTTCGGCCGGTGCGACGGTCGGTGCATCGACGTGCCGCATCGCTCTCCAGCGGCGCAGCAGGTTGATTACCAGGAACAGCAGGATCACGGCCTGCAGCGCATCGACCAGTTCGCCGGGCACGCCCGGGGATATCTGCATCGACTGCGCACCAGCTCGCATGCCCCCGAGCAGGAGGCCCGCCAGGGCGATGCCGATCGGGTTGGAGCGGCCGAGAAGCGCAACGGTGATCGCGTCGAACCCGATCGTCGTGTCGTAACCGGGAGCGATCTGGTGCACGACCCCGAGCAGTGTCGTGCCGCCCGCCAGACCGCACAGCGCGCCGGCCATTGACATCGTCAGGACGACGAGCTGGCGGGTCTTCATGCCCGCGTACCGGGCCGCATCCGAGTTGGCTCCGGCCGCACGGATTTCGAAGCCGAGCGTCGTCCGGTAAAGCAGGAACCAGAGCAGCGGGATGCCCAGAACCGCGAGAAGGACACCCCAGTGGGCATCACGTCCCAAGAGGTTCCATCCCAGGATGTTGATGGTTCCCAGGGCGGAGGCGCGCGTGCCAACGTCCACGGTGATCGGTTGCGGCGAGTGAGGCAGCCGCAAAGGACCGCTGATAGCCCAGTACGTCGCGAACACGAACACATAGTTGAGCATGATCGTGGTCACGACTTCATGGGCACCCGAGGTGGCCTTGAGGACGCCGGGGATGAAGCCGGCAAAGCCGCCGAAGATCGCCGCCACGGCCAGCGCCAGCACGATCGTCGCGAGCCCGGGCAGGCTCTGGCCGAAGAGCGTAACAACGGCCATCGCTCCGATCGCTCCCATCAGGAACTGGCCGCGGCCGCCGATGTTGAAGAGCCCGGCCTTGAAGCCCAGGCCGACGCCAAGCCCGGCGAGGATGAGCGGAGTGGCATACGAAAGTGTGGAGCCAACGCCGTTGGGATAACCCAGTGCACCGGACCACAACGCCCCGTAGGCGGCAATCGGCAAGCCGAGGTCAAAGGCGGAGTGATTCGGCAGCAGCCCGCTGAACAGGAATATCCCGATGCCGCCCAGAACGACGGCGAGGAGTATCGCGACAACCGACTCCGCGAACGTCCAGAGCAGAGACCGGATCCAGACTCCCAGCAAGTGCCGGGATGAGGCCGGGCGTCCGGGCGTGCTCATGCTCTCGCCTCCTCTGGCCTGGCGTCTCCGCCTGTCGCCATTAGCAACCCGACCTGGCTCTTGTCGGCGGTCCGCCCGTCCATCTCGGCGACGATGCGGCCGCGGTACATCACGGCGATCCTGTCGGAGATCTCCATCACTTCGTCGAGTTCGGCTGAGACCAGCAGGACGGCCGTGCCCGCATCGCGCTTGGCAATGATCTGTCGGTGGATGAATTCGATGCTGCCCACGTCCAGGCCTCGCGTCGGCTGGTCGAGTACCAGCAGCTTCAGCGGGCGGTCGAATTCACGCGCGACGATCACCTTTTGCTGGTTCCCGCCCGAGAGTGTCGAAGTGGCGACAGTAGACGACGGCACTCTGATGTCGAACTTCTCGATCTGGGCGTCGGCGGACTCGAGGACGGCCGAATCCTGGCGAAGGCTCCCACGGGCGAATGGCGCCCGGTAGTAGCTGGTGAGAATCAGATTGTCGAACACCGGAAACGCAAGTATCAAGCCGAACCGATGCCGGTCGCCGGGCACGTAGCCGACGCCGGCTTCGTTCATCGCCCGCGGCGAGAAGCCGGTGACGTCGAGGTCGCCGAGTCTCACCTTGCCGGCGCTCGGCTTGCGCAACCCGATCAGCGCCTCGATCAACTCGTCCTGACCGTTGCCGGCGACGCCGGCGATACCGAGAATCTCGCCGGCTCGAATCTCGAACGTCGCGTTGGGCACCGCTTCGTGCCGGTCGTCTCCGACGCGCAGCCCCTCCACCTGGAGCATCGGGGCGCCGGCGTGCGACTCGCCCCGATCCACGGTCAACTCCACCGCTCGCCCCACCATGAGCTCGGCGAGTTCCGCCTCGCTTGTCTCGCCCGGCTTGCGCTCGCCGATCACGCGCCCGCGCCTTATGACGGTAATACGGTCGGCGACCGCAAGGACTTCGTACAGCTTGTGGCTGATGAAGATGATCGACCGCCCATCGTCCGCGAGCTTGCGCAGCAGCGCGAAGATCTCCTCGGTCTCCTGCGGAGTCAGGACGGCGGTAGGCTCGTCCAGCACGAGGATCCTGGCGTCTCGGTATAGAGCTTTGAGTATCTCCACTCGCTGCTGCTGCCCAACCGACAACGTGCCGACTTTGGCCTCCGGATCCAGCGCGAATCCGAAGCGCGCCGCGAACTCGGCGATCCGCTTGTTCGCTTCCCGCGTGTCCAGGAAGACGCCGTTGGCCATCGTCTCCGCGCCCAGTACGACGTTCTCGGCAACCGACAACACGGGCACCAGCATGAAATGCTGGTGGACCATGCTGATTCCTCGACCGATCGCGTCCGATGGTCCTGCGATTTCGACGGTCTGGCCGTCCAGTAGGATCTGTCCCTCGTTCGGACGCGCCAATCCGTAGAGGATGTTCATCAGGGTCGTCTTGCCGGCGCCGTTCTCGCCCAATAAGGCGTGGATCTCGCCTCGTCGCACGTCCAGATCGATGTGGTCGTTGGCGACGACACCGGGATAGCGTTTGGTTATGCCGCGCATCTCGAGCGCGGGAATGGACGCTGCCTCTCCAGTCAAGACTGCCTCACTGGCGCCCGATGCCCCTGTGCAACGAGCGGGCCGCGCCTGGATGGCGCGACCCGCTCGACAACGTAACGAGAGCTACAAGATGGCGACTACGGGGCCCAGGTGCCGCACGTGGTCGGGCAGGTCTTCAAGGTGCCGGCCTTCATCTGGAGGAGAGCCGCGTCCAGCTTGCCCTGGACATCGCCCGGGATGGTGATGGCGGTGTTGTGGAACGGCGAGATGCCGATGCCATCGTTGGCGGCGTTGAACTTGGAGACGCCACCGGCGGCGGTACCCTTGGAGATCGCCGTTATCGTCTGATTGACGGCGCTCGACAGGTGCTTCTCGGCCGAGGTCACGATGCACTTGTCCGCGGTCGGGTACGAGAGGTACTCGTCAACGTCGACGCCGATGCCGATGATGTTGGCTGCGCAGGCCGCGTCGAGGGCGCCGTTGCCGGTCCCACCGGCGACCTGGAAGAGGACGTCAACGCCCGTCTGCGTGATGAACTGGTCGCTGAAGGTCTTGCCGAAGCCCGGATCGCCGTAGGCCTTGCCCAGGTCGCCGGTGGAAAAGAAGTCCGTCACGACCTTTATGCTCGGGTTGTAGGACGCAGCACCGAGCTGGTAGCCCTGCAGGTATCGAACCACTGCCGGGTTGTTGTTGATACCACCGAGCTGGCCGATCGTGCCGCTCTTGCTTACTGAGGCGGCCACGATGCCCGCGAGGTAACCGGCCTGGTCTTCCTGGAAGGTGATGCCGATGAGCTTGGGCAAGAGCTTGGAGGCGTCGCCGGCGCAAGTGAAGGTGCTGTCCGGGGCACCGGTCGCGTCAACGCACGGGGCGACGTCAACGGCGATGAACCAGATGTTCGGGTTGGCCTTGGCAGCCTTGATGGTGGCGTCGCCGAGGTTGAAGCCGACCGTGACGATGACGTTGTAGTTCTTGTCGACGAAGCTCTGGATGTCCGTGGTGTAGTCCGAGGCGTCCTTCGGTACGACGTACTCGGCCGTTGTCCCGAGGGCCGCGGCCGCAGCCTTGGCGCCTTCGTACGAGTACTGGTTGAAGTTCTTGTCATCGACTCGACCGACGTCAGTGACGACGCCGATCTTCAGGCTGGGACTCGGCACGGGCGTGGCCGAGCTCGAGCACGCCGCCACCAATACTGCAGTGGCTAGAAGCCCGAAGGCTGTCCTGAGCTTGCCGGTCATGTGACCCTCCCTATGGTCGCAAACGACTGAGGTTCTTGGGCGAACCCTTTCTATGCAGATTGTATAGCGGCCCGGCCGCGCGCCCGGTTTTGGCCGAGGAGAGCGCCGACGGTCAATCGGGGCGGTACAACTCGCGACGGCGCATTCCCGTGGCAGCGGCCACCTCGCGAACGGCGTCGGAGCGCTTCGCTCCACCGGCCACCAGACGGGCGACCTCGGTGCGGGCGTCGGCCATGGACGCGTGCCCTTCCGCTACCTGTCTTGCAGCGACGACCCCACCGGAGACTGCCTCGACCATGATCACGAATTCGCCGCGGAGCGTGATCTCCCCCGCTGCGGCACTGGCGGCGAGTTCGCCAAGCGGGGCCCGGACCACTTCCTCGTGAATCTTGGTCAGCTCGCGGCAGATGGCCGCGCGTCTCTCCCCGCCGGCGACCGCCGCCGCGGCCGCGAGATCGGCGAGCGTCGCAGGAACCCGGGACGGGGCTTCGTAGATCACACAGGCGCGTTCGTCGGAGGCGATGCGGGACAGGCGATCGCGCCGCTGCCTGCCGGAACGGGGCAGGAACCCCTCGAAGCTCCAGCGCGCCGCGGACAAGCCGCTGGCGACGAGCGCGGCGAGCACCGCGGAGGCTCCGGGGATCGGCACCACGGTGCCGCCCTCAGCCGCCCACGCCGAGACCAGCTCTTCGCCGGGGTCGCTCACCAGCGGAGTGCCCGCGTCGGTGACAAGCGCCAGGTCGCGGCCAGCCCGGAGATGGTCGAGCAGTTCGATTTGACGACCTCGGCCGCTCCGGGCGTGATAGCTCACCAGGTGCGTCGTGATCTCGTAGCGGGCGAAGAGACGCCGCGATAGGCGAGTGTCCTCGGCCGCGACGAGAGGTACGGTCCTCAGGACCTCCACGGCGCGGTACGTTACGTCGCCAAGGTTGCCGATCGGCGTAGCGACCACGAACAGCCGACCGCCCGCCGAACCCGCGACCTGGCGGCTGGATCCGGCGGCGGCGTTTGGCCCGGCGCTCGGCCCCGGGGCACCGGCGCTCGGCCCCGGGGCACCGCCGCCGGCAGCCGCACCGCTCCCGTTGCTCACCGGCGCGCCACTGGCCTTGCTCACCGGCGCGCCGAACCGGGCCGCCGCCGCGGATACAGGTAATCCACGCCCGTGGTGCGTGGCCCAAGCTTCGCCACGGGCGGGACCTGGCGTTTGAACTCCGAGATGGCGACAAGGCGCTTCACCCGCTCCACCGTCGTGCCCGGAAAGCCCATGGCCAGCAGCTCCTCGTCCGTTCGACGCTTGTCGATCATCCAGAACAGCAGCCTGTCGAGCTCCGGATAGGTGAAACCGGCTTCGGCCTCGTCGGTTTGTCCGGGCCACAGATCGGCCGACGGCGCCTTGCGGATGATCTGCTCGGGCACCCCGATCGCCGCCGCTACCTGCCGCACCTGGCTCTTGTAGAGGTCGCCGATCGGATTAAAAGCGCACGCGGAGTCGCCGAACAGAGTCGTGTAGCCGATCAGGGATTCGGTCTTGTTCCCCGTCCCAACGACGAGCCCGCTCCACGTCACCGAGCGGTCATAGAGCACGCACATACGTTCCCGGGCCATCAGATTGCCCCGCCTCAGCGGACTGGCTTCCTCTTTCGCCGCGCCGGTCGCTCCGGGCTCGCCGTCGCGTCCGAAATAGCCGTCCACCATCGGACTGATGTCGACCAGATCGCTGGCGCAGCCGAGCCGCTCGACCACGACCCGGGCATCTTCGACCGATGCCGGGGAGGATGTTCGGTAGGGCATCAACACGCACAGCAGATTCTCGGGCCCGACCGCCTCGGCCGTCAGATACGCAACAAGGGCCGAGTCGATGCCGCCCGAGAGGCCCAGGAGACCGCGAGCAAAGCCGGCCTGACGGAGCTGGTTCCGGATGAAGTCGACGATGACCCGCCGCGCGATATCGGTGTCTATCGCCAGCTCGGCCGGAAGCTCGAAGAGCTGTTCGGCCCCGTCGTTCGGCCCGTTCTGCCGGCCAGCGGGCGCCTCGCTCATGGCCGCTTCTCGCCCCGGCGTGCCGCGTTCATCCCAATCGGCCCAGCCACTCGGCCCTCGAGCGGGTCGCTCGCCTCATCGATCTCGAGCCCGGTTCGTTCGGCGAGGATCCGCCGCAACTCACGCAGATGCAGCTCCGGCCGCTCGTCGCGCAGCAGAGGCAGGCCGATTCGCTCGCGCCGCACGTCGCCGAGCTCGATGTCCACGGTGTACAGACCCTCGTCGAAGAGTGGCGCCGTGAAGACCGCCTCTCCGCTCGGTCCGATGACCTCGGAGCCGCCCCAGAAACTGATCGTCTCGTCCATGCCAACGCGATTGCAGAAGACTACGAAGCTCGTCGTCAGCTGGGCGTAGGTTCGCATCAGCGTTCGCCACGACACGGCCGTGCCCAGGCCGACTTCGTGGATCGCCGCCAGATCGCGGCCCGGGGAAGACGACACGTTGATCAGTAATTGCGCCCCGTCGAGCGCCAGCGTCTCCGGAACGCTCAGATGCCAGAAGTCTTCGCAGATCGCGATCCCGAGTTTTACTCCCAGGCGCGAGTCCACGGTCCGGAGCCGATCGCCAGCGGCGAAAAAGCGTCGCTCGTCGAAGAGGCCGTACGTGGGCAGGAAGAGCTTGCGGTGTATGAACCGGACCTCGCCGTCTTCCAGCAGCGCGGCCGATATGAAGAGTCTGTGGTCCACCGCCTCCTCGACGAACGAGACGACGGCCGAGATGCCGTGCGTCTCCGCCGCGAGGCTCAGAAGACGCGGATCGTCCTCTCGCATCGCCACTTCGGCCGCGAGGTCCTGGAGTTGGTAACCGGTCAGGCCGAGCTCGGGAAAGACGACCAGGCCGGCGCCGGCGGCGCGCGCTAGCCCGAGAAGGTCCCGATGGCGGGCCAGATTCTCGTCGAGCAGGCCGAGGCGCGGCGCCGACTGAACGAGAGCGATGCGAAGCGGCTTCACCAGCTGAGTTTAGCCCCGGTCGTGCGGTCGGGGCGGTAGTCCAATGGGCAGGGTCGGCGTGGCAGGCGCGGGCGCCGATGTGGAACCTGCAGCAGCCCGCACTGCGGAGCCAGGCCCGTCAGAAGCGGCGACGCCGCCCGTCCCCGGACTCCGACCCGTGACCTGGACCTGTTCGGCGGAGCCATCCACTTCTTCTGCGAAGTGGCAGGCGACCTGGTGGCCGCTGCTCAACGGACGGAGCGCGGGGTCCTCGACGATGCAGCGCTCCGGGTTGCCGAGCCTCTCGCGCAGCCAGCAGCGCGTATGGAAATGGCAACCCGAAGGCGGATTGGCCGGGCTCGGGACGTCGCCGGTGAGAATGATCCGCCGCCGCCGACCCTCTACGACAGGGTCCGGGATCGGCACTGCCGAGAGCAACGCGACGCTGTACGGGTGGAGCGGTCGCTCGTACAACTCACGCGACCCGACCAGCTCAACGATGCGACCCAGATACATCACCGCGATCCAGTCGCTGACGTGTCGCACCACGGACAGATCGTGAGCGATGAAGAGGTACGTCAGCTTGAACTCGGACTGGAGTTTCTCGAGCAGGTTGATGATCTGAGCCTGGATCGAGACGTCCAGAGCGCTGATCGGCTCGTCGGCGATGATCAGCTCCGGGTTGACCGCGAGTGCGCGTGCCACGCCGATGCGCTGCCTCTGGCCGCCGCTGAACTCGTGCGGGTAGCGGTTCAGGAAGTTGGGATTGAGGCCCACCACGTCGAGGAGTTCCGCGACGCGTTCGCGCCGCTCCGTGCGGCTGCCTATCCCGTGCACGGCAAGCGGCTCGCCCACGATCCCGCCGACCGTCATCCGCGGATTGAGGCTCGCGTACGGGTCCTGGAAGATCATCTGCATGCGCCGCCGCATGTGCCGCAGGAGCTCGCCTTCGAGCGTCGTAAGTTCGACCCCGTCGAACTGCACCGAGCCGCCGGTCGGAGAGTACAGCCGCAGAATCGCCCGTCCGGTGGTCGATTTGCCGCAGCCCGATTCGCCCACGAGGCCGAGCGTCTCACCGCGTCGAATGTCGAATGAGACGCCGTCGACGGCGCGCACATCGCCGACGTGCCGCTCGAGGATCAGCCCCGACGTGATCGGGAACCACATGCGCAGGTCGCGAACCGCGAGCAGCGGCGCCTCGGCGCCATCGACTTGGCGGACCTGGGGCGCGGCGGCGTTCGCGTTTTGAATGGCGGTCACTCCTGGCCTCCGAGCGCCACGGCCGCCTGCGCTGCCCGCGTCTGGGCGGCGGCCGAGACTGCGGATATGTGGCCGCTGGCGGGCATCCCGGCTCGGGCCTCTTCGTCTGTGGCCGGATTCCAGCAGGCCGCCACATGCGTGCCCAGAGGCAGATCGGCGGCCGCTTGCGCCGTGCCGGGAACCGTCAGACTCGGGTTCTCGGCCAGACAGCGCTCGATTGCCCAGGCACACCGGGGAGCGAATGGGCATCCGGGAGGCAGCCTGGTGAGGTCGGGCGGCAAGCCATCGATCGGGATGAGTTCGCGCGAACCGCCGTCGTCGAGGCGCGGGATCGAGCGCAGCAGGCCCACCGTGTAGGGGTGGCGCGGGTGAGCGAAGAGCTCGTCTGTGGCTGCCGTCTCGACAATCTGGCCCGCATACATCACCTGGATTCGTTGCGTCATGCCGGCGACCACACCGAGATCGTGCGTGACGAGGATCATCG
>Ga0182021_10012280_pt1 | contig 10179 bp, 12 predicted proteins | sample 612E3MmetaG_FD_120493 | JGI IMG/M metagenome (GOLD analysis project Ga0182021, IMG submission 120493) | Permafrost microbial communities from Stordalen Mire, Sweden - 612E3M metaG (Illumina Assembly) | ecosystem: Environmental > Terrestrial > Soil > Wetlands > Permafrost | place: Sweden... | reverse complement strand
TATCCGCATCGGAAATTAATCCCAAAAAATCCTGATTATTAATTATTGGCAGATGAGAAATTCTGAATATCTCCATCCAATTAAGAGCCGTCTGCCCCGTATCAGATGTTTTCAGAGAAGGTATAATTTCAGATATAAGATCTTTTGCAATCATGCGAAAATAAAAGGTTTTTAATTTTCAACTAAAATAAGAAAAAAAACTGCAGTTGTTGTAATTTTGCATCAGAATTAAGTCCTGAAACATAAATACACTTTAAGAAATGACTAAGCTCAGTGTTAATATCAACAAGATTGCTACTATAAGAAATGCAAGAGGAGGAAACATACCGGATGTTAAACTGGCAGCCATTAACTGTCAGCTTTTTGGTGCTGATGGAATTACTGTTCATCCCCGGCCCGATGAAAGGCACATCAGATTTAAAGATCTTTTTGACATAAGACCAATTATAACAACAGAGTTCAATATTGAAGGTTATCCGTCGGAAGAGTTCATAAAGCTTGTGATTTCAGTTAAACCGCACCAGGTTACGCTTGTCCCTGATCCGCCCGATGCTATTACTTCAAACGCCGGATGGGATACGATGAAACATAGATCATTTCTTTCTGAAGTAATTGCACAGTTCAAAGAAAATGGCATCAGAACTTCAATTTTTGTCGATACTGATCCTGCCAATATCGAAAATGCAGTTTTTACAGCAACCGACAGGGTTGAGTTATATACTGAACCTTTTGCTCATAACTTCAATATTAATCCCGAATTAGCCATACAACCTTTTGTAAATGCTGCTGTAATTGCAAGAGATTCAGGTCTTGGTCTGAATGCGGGCCATGATCTTCACCTTAAAAATCTTCGCTTTTTTCACACTCATATTCCATGGTTAAAAGAGGTTTCAATCGGACATGCACTGATATCTGACGCGCTATATTTTGGTCTGGAAAACACCATTCAAATGTACAAAAGAGAGCTGACTGATCAAGCTTTACAATGAAACTTTTCTTTAGAAAATATGGTATCGGTCCTCCTTTGTTTATTCTACATGGGCTCTACGGTTCATCCGATAACTGGGTAACTGTTGCTAAAAGCCTGTCTGAAAGTTTTTCTGTTTTTCTTCCGGATCTTAGAAATCATGGTAGGTCTCCCCACAGTGAAGAGCATGATTATGATTCCATGTCACAGGATATTTTTGACCTTATTCAGGAACTAAAAATAAAAAAAATATTTCTAGCAGGTCACAGCATGGGCGGAAAAGTGGCTGTTAATTTTGCCATGAAATGGCCGGAAAAGATTAATTCTCTTATAATTATTGATATATCTCCTTTCAGATCTTCAGACACTGGAAGAAAATTTTATAAAGAACATAAGAATATTCTTGAAACAATTCTATCTGCGGACCTGTCCAAAATCCGATCAAGGTCTGAAGCAGAAGCTGTTTTAGCTAAAACAATTGAGTCAGAAAAGACCAGGGATTTTATTCTGAAAAATCTTCAGAGAACCGGAGAGAAGACATTTATCTGGAAAATGAATGTTAAATCACTTTACGATAATCTTGAGAAAATAGTCGACGGATTACCTCTTCATGTTGCAGACAGTGAAACCGTTACGGGCTTTCCTGTGACCTTCATTAAAGGTGAAAATTCAGAATATTTGTCTGCCGGAGATATTAATGCAATTCAAAAACTCTTCCCCGTCGCCGAGATGATCACTGTTAAAAACGCTGGTCACTGGATAAATGCTGAAAGGCCGGATGCGATTATTGAAATTCTTTTAAACCAGCTAAAAGGATGATTACAAAAAATTCGTTACAGATTCAATATTTTCCATACTTATCGGAACTTCATTCATAAAACGGAGCAATATCCTGGCAACTGCAAGTACATCTTTTTCACAATATGTCACAATTCTTTTGAGATCATGCTCAATCCAGTATATATCTGCAACCATGCTTCCGTCAATATCATCTTTGGGAGAGGGGAAGCCAAGGACAGATGAGAGAAGATCTAGTGAAGTGTAATTTTTGTAATCTCCGAATTTCCACAATTCCATAGTATCCAGTAATTTAACTTCCCATGGTTTCTTGCCTGCATTATTAAGTAGATCCGGAATCAACAATTCATTTATAATCATTCTGCGTGCGATATAGGGGTAGTCAAACTCTTTCCCGTTGTGAGCGCATAAGAGAGCCTCCCTGTTTTTGGAGAATTTTGAAATCATAGAAGAAAATTCAGTGAGAACAATCTTTTCATCATCACCAAAAAATGATTTGAGTCTGAATCCATAAGGATTTTTATCTTTTATAACTCCTACTGATATACAGATTATCTTTCCAAATTCAGAATAAATTCCTGCTCGCTGGTATACATCTGTAGCAGTCTGATCTTCTTTCCTGAAATTAGCAGATTTTTTATCCCACAGAACCTGTAATTGAGGATTCAGATTGTCAAAGGATTTTAAAACCGGAACAGTCTCAATATCAAGGAACATTATATCCCCCGGATTAATATTTTCAAGCATAATACTATAGTTTTTCTTTTAAAAGATGTTTTTCGATTATTGAAATAAGAACTTCTATTCCAACCTGGTTCTCTCCCCCTCCCGGAATAATTATATCGGCATATCGCTTAGATGGTTCTATAAACTGGAGGTGTGAAGGCTTCACAGTGTCGTGATATCTTTCAAGCACTTTAAGGACTGATCTTCCCCTTTGAACAATGTCGCGGGTTATCACCCTTCCCAGACGGTCGTCGGCATCAGCATCAACAAACACCTTAATATCAAGCATATCGCGCAATCCGCTGTCTGACAGAATCAGGATGCCCTCAACCAGAGCAACACGGGCAGGTTTAATTGTTATGGTCTCCTTCGACCTCAGGCATGTCAGATATGAATAAATCGGCATGTTAATCTCTTGCCCCTCTTTTAACAATTTGAGTTGATCAATAAGTAATTGAAATTCAACCGAATCTGGATGATCAAAATTGATTTTCTGGCGTTCCTCCAATGAAATTTGACCATTATCCTTATAATATGCATCCTGTGGCAGTACAATAACCTCATTGCTGGGGAAAACTTCCATAATTTTCCTTACAACTGTAGTTTTTCCTGACCCTGTACCTCCCGCAATTCCTACTATAAGCATATTTTTATATTTTTGTAATCTCAATTCTCTTTCAAAAATAGTAATTTGTAATGAATGAGCGCCTAAAGTGAACCAAAGTTCGGAGTTCCTGAAGTTGAATATTAATTTAACTTTTTCTGAACACTAATGAAATCTGTATGAAGAATGAAAGGAACAATAGTTCCCAACTCAAAGTTCAATAGGCACTTATCGCATTTCAGGCACTTTTTAAAACCATAAGATGACTGAATTATATCCACTGAAATTTGAACCAATTCTTAAGGATAAGATATGGGGAGGCAATTCGCTTGTAAAGAACTGGGGGAAAAAAGCAGATTTATCAAGACTGATTGGTGAGAGCTGGGATTTATCTGCGATCCAGGATAATCTTTCGGTTGTAAGCAATGGATTTCTTGCGGGGAACAATATTGAAGAAATAATTGAGGTATATATGGGAGATATCACCGGAGATGTTGTGTTTGAAAAGTATGGAATTGAATTTCCTCTACTTATTAAATTAATTGAGGCAAAACAAGATCTTTCAGTTCAGGTCCACCCGGATGATAAAATTGCAAGAGAGCGACATAATGCTTATGGGAAGACTGAAATGTGGTATATACTCGAATCTGAACCATCTTCAAAAATCTATTCCGGATTTACTCGTCCTGTCACAAAAGATATCTTTAAGAACGCTTTATCTGACAGGGAAATTATTAACCTACTAAACGCTGAAAGTACTGAATATGGAGACATTTTCTTTACTCCCGCCGGAAGAATTCACGCGATAGGTGCAGGAAATATTCTTGTAGAAATACAGCAGACCTCTGATATTACCTACAGAATTTTTGACTGGGACCGGAAAGAGAATAAAGGAAAATCAAGGGATCTTCATATTGATCTTGCACTCGATGCAATTGATTACAATGCCTCAGGAAAATGCAAGATAAAAAAAGAACTGACTGCCGATAAGACAGAAAACCTGGTAAGCTGCCCCTATTTTCATACCAATATATTGCAGTTTGGCAGTCTCATCAGAAAGGATTTTAACTTTATTGATTCTTTTATAATATATATATGTATTTCCGGGCAGTTCATAATTCACTTTGATAACGGTGCAGAAATTGTAACAAAAGGAGAAACCGTTCTACTGCCGGCAATGATAACTAATGTCGTACTGGAACCCAGGCCCCAGGCAAAGGTTCTGGAGGTATTTATAAATACAGTTTCCCCATAAAGAAACCAAAGCTATGAAAACAAATGCTATCCTCTTTATTATAATTATTTTACTTATATGGAATTCCGGTTGTCAGAATAGAAGCAATAAAAATACCTCGTCGAGAAATGACAATCTTACGGATACTTCGACTGTTGCTGATACAGGTTTCACCGGAATAAAACAACTCTATTCCCACAAACTCCTTGCTAGAGAAGTTACCTATAAGAACGGAGTAAAACAGGGGCTGATGAAAACTTATTTGGTATCCGGAAAACTTTATCAAACATTCTGGTACAGGAACGGACATCTTGAAGATACCGCAAAATGGTATTTCGATGACGGGAAAGTTTTCCGTACAACACCATTCAAAAATGATTCTATGAATGGAGTCCAGACACAATATTACAGGAGTGGTAAAGTAAGAGCCAAATTAAATTTTGTAAACGGAATAAGGACACCTTTTCTGGAGGAGTTTTCCCCGGACGGAGTAAAAATTACTGCCTATCCTGATCTGGTCATAAAGACCAAAGATGAATATAAACAAAACGGCACCTATAAAATTTGGCTTGAACTTACAGACAAGACTGTTAAGGCAACATATTACAGAGGGGAATATATTGATGGACTTTTCTTCCCAAAAAAATATTCGAAACTCAATTTATCAGAAACATCAGGGTATCTTGAACTTAAAAAATCGGGAAATCCTAAGGACAATTATGTCGGTGTAATAGCCGAAATATTCACCCAGCTTGGTAATAAGTACCTGGTTTATAAAAAAATAGATCTCCCATATAACGATTTAAAATAAAACTTATATAGATAATTTACTTTCGCCGCTCATAATGATCATTCACTCAGCAACATTTGTTAAAAGCAGTGCTACACTAGCCCAATGCCCTGTACCGTCAAAGCCGGAATTTGCTTTTATCGGAAGATCAAATGTTGGCAAATCCTCACTTATTAATATGATTACCGGCTGGACAAAACTGGCAAAAACGTCAGTTCAACCGGGGAAAACACGCACTATCAACCATTTCATAATAAACGATGAATGGTACCTTGCCGATCTGCCCGGTTACGGTTATGCGAAGGTACCGGTAAAGCTGCGTGAAAACTGGGTTAAAGAAGTTGAAAGCTATATAGTTAAAAGGGAAAATCTGGTCTGTCTGTTTGTTCTTATTGATTCCAGAATAAAACCCCAGGATTCCGATCTGCTGTTCATGGAAAAGATAGGATTAAGCCAGATACCTTTTGCCAGAGTTTTTACTAAAACAGATAAACTGAAGAAAACTGAGCTTGAGAACTCTGTGAAACTTTATGATGAAGTTATGCTTAAAAGATGGGAAGAATTGCCGACAACATTTTTCTCATCGGCTGTAAACAGAGACGGAAGGGAAGAAATTCTGAACTTTATTGAACAATCTATTAACAATTACAAAAATGGCATTTAAGATCGGCTGGATTTCCTATTTTTGTATTGGATTTTATTCTGGAGTCTAAAAGCAAAATCATCTGAAAATGTTTGGAAGAGCACCTATGAAACTTTTTTCCTGCAGAGCCTCAAACCATCTGGCTCAAAAAATTGCAGACGAACTTAAAATTGAGCTGGGTAAGAGTTCTGTTACTGAATTCAGTGATGGGGAGTTTCAGCCATGTTATGACGAGTCTGTAAGAGGCTGCATGGTTTTCATAGTTCAATCTACCAATCCACCGGCCGATAATCTGTTTGAGCTTCTTCTGATGATCGATGCTGCAAAAAGAGCCTCCGCCTATAAAGTAATTGCAGTAATTCCGTATTATGGTTTTGCCAGGCAGGATCGAAAAGACCGTCCCAGAGTGTCAATCGGTTCAAAACTTTCCGCAGATCTCCTGAGCGCTGCCGGAGTAGACAGAATAATAACTATGGACCTTCATGCTGATCAGATCCAGGGTTTTTTCAATGTTCCGGTCGACCACCTCTTTGGTTCGGCAATTTTTGCTCCTTATATTGAGAAACTTAAGCTTGATAATCTCACAATTTCAGCTCCCGATATGGGCGGTTCAAAAAGAGCTAATGCTTATGCCAGGCATCTGCAATCTGAAATGGTGCTCTGCTATAAGCTGCGAAAGAAACCGAATATTGTTGAAGAGATGTCAATTATCGGTGAAGTTGAAGGAAGAAATGTTCTTATAATTGATGACATGGTTGATACGGCAGGTACACTTGTCCTTGCGGCTCAAATGATGAAAGAAAGGGGCGCAAAAAGTGTCAGAGCCTTCGCTACTCATCCTGTACTTTCCGGTAATGCAGTGGATCGAATAAATGACTCACCTCTTGAAGAACTTGTTGTCACTGATTCAATGCCATTTATAAACAATTCACCTAAAATAAAAGTACTTTCCATAGCTGAAATATTTGCAATCACAATCCAGGCAGTCAATACAAACCAGTCAATAAGTACAAATTTTGTATTCTGAATCTTTTGTCCTATATTTGCCAGCCAAATTTTTAAACTAATGTCAAACGTGTAATGGGAGGTTATCAGTGAGATAACTTTGAGTAGCACAACAACTTAAAGACAAATGAAAACTATTGAGATTAATGGTACCTTTAGGAAAGAGCTGGGGAAAAAAAGTTCAAAAGAGTTGCGTAAAGCAAATAATGTTCCTTGTGTGATATATGGAGGAAAAGAAAACTTACATTTTTATACACACGAGAATAATTTCAAAAATCTTATCTACACACCTGATGCTCACCTTGTTAATTTGAAAATTGAAGGAAAAGAATATAATGCAGTTTTAAAAGAGATTCAATTTCATCCGGTCAGTGACAAAATAATTCACGTTGATTTTATCGAAGTTGCTAAAGATAAGCCTGTAACAATCGGAATTCCGATCAGAGTTTTGGGTGATTCAGTGGGTATCAAAGCTGGTGGTAAACTGAGGATCAGAAGGAGAAGTCTTCTGGTCAAAGGATTTGCAAATGATCTGCCTGAATTTCTTCCAATCGATATCACTGAATTACAAATACATCAATCTATAAAAGTCGGTGATCTCTCATTTGATAAAATCGAACTACTCGATCCGAAAAAATTAATGGTTCTTGCTGTAGCTACATCACGTGTAGCACAGAAAACTCCTGAAGAGCTTGAAGCAGAAACAGCAGCAGCAGAATTAGCAGCAGCAGCTCCGGTTGAGGCTGCCACTGAAGAAAAATAGACTTCATTCATTTTTGTCTCCAAAAATCAGGCAAATTGAAATATCTGATAGTTGGTCTGGGAAATTTCGGAGAAGAGTACAAAAATACCCGTCATAATATAGGATTTACCGTACTGGATTCTTTGGCAATAGATTCCGGTACTTCTTTTACAGATAAAAGATATGGTGCAGTTTGCCAGGTGAAATATAAAGGACGCTCTTTTATCCTGCTGAAACCTTCCACTTATATGAACCTTAGCGGCCATGCTGTCGATTATTGGATGAAAAAGGAAAAGATCGGGATCGAAAACCTGCTTATTATAGTCGATGATCTGGCACTTCCTACAGGGACAATCAGAATGAGGCCCAAGGGAAGTGATGGAGGGCATAATGGTCTTGCTCATATCAACTCCATACTCGGAACTCATGAATATGCCAGAATAAGAGTTGGAATTGGCAATTCTTTCAGAAAAGGAGCACAGAGAGATTATGTCCTTAGTTCCTGGACACAGGAAGAAAAAATTCTCATTGAAGAAAGAGTGGGCATTGTTGTTGAAATGATAAAATCATTTGGGACAGCCGGACTTGAACTGACGATGACTTCATTTAACAAAAAAGGGAAAATAATTGGATCAGATGTTGAAACTAATGATCTATCAAAATGATATCGTTTTGATATCATTCCGATATCTATGTCCGGAAAAGAAAATATAAGAATTGACAAGTTCCTGTGGGCTGTAAGAATATTCAAGACCAGAAGCCTTGCTTCAGACGCTTGCAGAAAAGGGAAAATCATTATTAATAATATACAGGTTAAGCCATCCCGTATAATAACTGTAAATGAGACCATTATAGTCAAAAAACTTCCCCTGGTCTATTCCTATTCAGTCACTGAACCAATTGAAAACAGAGTATCAGCAAAACTGGTTCATCTATATGTCAATGATATTACTCCAGAGGAGGAAAGGGCAAAATTATTAAACAGGGAGTTATCAGGATTTGGTTACAGGAATAAAGGAAGTGGAAGACCTACCAAAAAGGAAAGACGAAATATTGACAGATTAAATGAAGGACTGGATATCAGTTGAAATGGTAGTATAAAGACTTATTGTTCTGATAAACTATCAACAAAAACAGAAAGTCTGGAATTCTTGTTTCCCTTTTTTTTAACTTGCAATCAAACTGATCAAACCCTATAAAACCAGATTCTAAATAACAACCTGACAATTAATCATTTGCCTGATGGGGAGGGAAAATATAGAAAAATATTCGACCAGGTATGCAATCGTTAAATCTGTCGCCAATTTCTGGCATAACAATTTCTTTTACAGAAGAGTAATAGTTGTAGGAAGGGATAATATCAACCCAAATGATTATTTAATATTTGCACCCAATCATCAGAATGCCCTTATGGATGCACTGGCTGTTCTGTTTACACATAAAGGGCAACCAGTTTTTCTCGCAAGAGCCGATATTTTTAAAGGTAAATTCATCGCCTCCATACTTTATTTTCTTAAAATTTTACCAGTTTACAGGATCAGAGATGGTTTTGATGCCCTTAAAAGTAATGATATCATATTTGATAAAACAATTGATGTATTAAAAAATAAAAATGGTCTTGTAATGCTCCCTGAAGGAAATCATGAGGGCATACACAGACTCAGACAACTAAAAAAAGGCATTTGCCGAATTGCATTCCAGGCTGATGAAGCTACCGGATTCAACTTAAACATAAAGATCATTCCGGTAGGCATTGAGTTTTCAAATTATTCAAGGGTCAGACAGGTACTTACAGTTGTATATGGTAAGCCGATAGAGGTTTCGCAGTTTTATGATTCATACAAAATGAATCCTCAAAGGGCACTGAATGAGCTCAAGGACCTTCTTTCAAAAGAGATGGAGAAAAACATGGTCCATATCGAATCCGAGGAAGATTATGAAGCTATTGATGAACTTAGAAGCATTATTAACGGAAAGTACAGCGATGACGTCAGGATGCCGAAATTATTTCGCGACAGGATACTCATCAATACTCTGAACAGACTTAAAAACTCAAATTCAGATACCTACAAAAAAATCTGTAATCTAAGCCTTCAGATAAAAGAAAAGACCAAAACCCTGAAGACTAATTACAGGCTTCTTGAAAAGAAACAACATCCCATTTTTGCAATGTTACTTGGTGTCCTTGGTCTGATTATCAGCTTCCCGCTCTTTATTTATGGATTCATTTTTAATGTTGTCTTCCTGCAGATTCCAAACATACCTATTAAGAAAGTCGCTGATATACAATTCCATAGCTCATTGAGGTATTCTATATCTCTGATGATTGCCATCGTTTTATTGCCGATCTATTTAATTCTTTGTTTTGCTATTATATCACCATGGTGGCTGGCGATTCTGATCTTCATTTCAATACCTTCGGCTGGTCTTTTTTCATGGAATTATTACCGGTTGTTCATAAGAATAAAAGGGGGATTCCGAATCAGAAACATGATGAGAAAGAAGGACGAGGATTTTCTTCTTCTTCAAAAAAATCATGATGAATTAGTGACATTGATATCAAAATTATAAAAATGGCAAATGAAGCTATTTGAAGGAAAGATTATCTGGGTTACCGGCGCTTCCTCCGGTATAGGAGAATGTCTTGTCTACTCATTTATAAGAAAAGGT
>Ga0182021_10012278_pt1 | contig 10181 bp, 10 predicted proteins | sample 612E3MmetaG_FD_120493 | JGI IMG/M metagenome (GOLD analysis project Ga0182021, IMG submission 120493) | Permafrost microbial communities from Stordalen Mire, Sweden - 612E3M metaG (Illumina Assembly) | ecosystem: Environmental > Terrestrial > Soil > Wetlands > Permafrost | place: Sweden... | reverse complement strand
CGATCAGGACGCGGTGCGTGTGGCCGGCTCCCGGCCCCTTGGCAACCGGACTTCCGCGATTCTCGCCAACTGGAAACACCGGTGGGAAGGCGAGGGCGTCGATTGGTCGGGCATTCTCGTCAACAGTCGCTACGAGGCGATCGCGCGGCTCTGCGCCGACGTCGTGCTGCGCGCCGCCCGGGCCGGCCCGGCCGCGTCCGATCGCATCGACAGCGTGGTGGTGCATCCGTTCTGGGGCTGGCTCGTACTCGGGGGAATCATGACGCTGCTGTTCCTGTCCATTTTTACGCTGGCCGAGTATCCGATGAACTGGATCGACGGGCAGGTGGCCGCGCTCGGCGGGTGGGTCAAGGGCGCGATGCCGCCGGGCGATCTGCGCGATCTCTTCACGGACGGCGCCATCGCCGGAGTGGGCGGCGTGCTGGTGTTCCTGCCGCAAATTTTGATCCTGTTCTTCTTCCTCGGACTGCTCGAGAGCACCGGCTACATGGCGCGCGCGGCATTCATCATGGACCGGCTGATGAGCCGCGTGGGCCTCAACGGCAAATCGTTCATCCCTCTGCTCGGCTCCTATGCCTGCGCAATCCCCGGCATCATGGCCACGCGCACGATCGAGGATCCCAAAGAACGCCTGGTGACCATCCTGGTGGCGCCGCTGATGAGCTGCTCGGCGCGGCTGCCGGTCTACCTGCTGATGATCGCCGCGCTGCTTCCGGAGGACCGGGTGTCCGTTGGCGCCAAGGTCGGGCTCATGCTGCTCATGTATGCGCTGGGCACGCTGGGCGCCTTTGGCTTCGCGTGGTTGTTCAAGCGGTACCTGCTCAAGGGCGAACCGCCGCTCATGATCATGGAACTGCCACCCTACCGCCTCCCGCGGATGAAGGACGTGCTGTTCCACATGCTGGAGCGGGCCGGCTTGTTCCTGCGCCGTGCCGGCACCATCATCCTGGGCATCTCGATCCTGCTGTGGTTCCTCACAACCTATCCCAAACCCTCGGCGACGGTGCCGCCGCCGGCGCAGATCGCCCACAGTTTTGCCGGAGCGGCCGGACGCCTGCTTGAGCCGGTGATCAAGCCGCTTGGCTTTGACTGGCGGATTGGGATTGGCCTGATCACGTCGTTCGCGGCGCGCGAGGTCTTCGTGAGTTCGATGGGGGTGATTTTCGGGGCGGAGGATTCGGGCGGGAAGAACCCCACGCCGCTGCGCGCGGCGTTGCGGCAGGCGCGGTGGCCGGGAGGCGCGCCGCTCTTCACCCCGCTCGTCTGCCTCACCCTGATGATCTACTACGTTTTCGCCATGCAATGCATGAGCACCGTGGCGGTGGTGAAACGCGAAACCAACTCCTGGCGCTGGCCGCTTTTCCAGATCGCCTACATGACGGGCACCGCCTGGCTGGTGTGCCTGGTGGTGTACCAGGCCGGGCGCGCGCTCGGTTTTTGAGGACCGGCGGCCGCAGATGCGAGGTCTCGTGACAACCGGAACCGCCGTGTGCAAGATGACCGCTGCTCTTTCGTGGATTTTGTGATGACATGAACGCCGCCGTCCAGACTTTCGTCGCACTCGGAATCGTCGCATTGACGGCGGGCTGGCTCCTGTGGCGGGTGCTGGCGAGGCGCGGACAGACCGGCTGTGGAAACGAAGACTGCGGCGCGGTCAGCCCTGAGGCCAGGGCGCTGCGCAAGAAACTCAAGAAAGGGTAGCGGCCGTTCGGAAAGGCTGGGGCGAATCGCAGAGGCGCGGGCCGCTCGTTTGACCCGCTCAGGGCCTCGAGCCTGCCGAGAGGCTTCTCCCAATTCGGAGGGCGCGACTCGGTTGGCCGGTGGGCCGAAGCCTGGCTGTTGTTCGCAACAACCGTTGAGACCGTCCGCTGGGCAGGCTCAATCGAATCCCTCTTCCGCCGCCGGCGGCGCGATGGGGTGGCTGATGTTCCGTCGGAGCGTCTCGAGGTTTTCCCGCACAAGTTCACCCATCGTCTGGCAGCGCAGGTAGCGGTCCGAGTGGAAGTGCTCGGCGAGGCTCTCGCGGAGCTGATGAACCTTTTCGTCGGGGGCGATGCGGTCCCGGGCCATGATCTGCAACAAGGAGCCGAGGCGGTGCGCCGCGATCTCACTGCGCTGGAGCATCAGCGTCTGTTCCTCCCGTTGGTATTGCAGCGAGGTTTCGTAGCGAAGGTGCTGGAGGCAGTAGAGGGCGAGCGGCCGGTTCTCCTTGAAGAATTGCGGCAGGTAGAAGTTCTTTCGACCGTTGTAGGACTGCTGGTCGAAATCCATCGCGCGGATGCGGATCTGCGCGTCCTCGAAGTCCGGCATGACGATCACGACGAAGTTGTAGGCGCGCATGTCGCCCAGCAGACGGACGAAACACCGTTCGTTGAACTTCACGAGCTCCTTGGCCACGCGGATCGGCTTGAAGTCGCTGTGGTGCAGCCAGCGCTCGGTGAAGACGTCGCCCGGAATACCCGGGATGTGCTCCTCGACGAGCATGCCGCCGGAGGTGAGGAAACTCATGCGGTTGGGCGACAGCAGGTGCTCGAGTTCCAGCCCGTAAACGCGGGAGGCGTCGGCTTTCTTGATATAGAAGTAGTCCGGGTTGTCGTTGTAGGCATTAACAATCCGGATGCGGAACGGCTGGGAATTGCCGAAGGAGCAGAAATCGATGCGGTCGATGTACAGGTGGGTCATTACCGAGAAGTCGCCGTCGACTTTGAGGAGGGCGTAGATGCGCTTGAGGTCCTCGTTGAGCCCGCGCATCTCCTCCGCGTGATAGGCGACGGTCTCCCAGAGAGTCGCCCGGCCGTCGGCGTCGATGAGTGGCGCGGTTTCCTGAAAATTGCGGAGCCGTTCGTAGGTGACCGGCAGGTCACGATCGCGCCGGTACCGGCGCAGGTAGGCGCGAAGCTCGTCGATGACGGGGTAGCTCGGCTTCTTCTGCGTCGGGGCGATGTTCTCCGCGTCGGCGGCCATGGAGGGAGGGTAGCGATGCGCGGCGTCCACGCAAACCCGCTCTTCGCGGTCGGCGCCGGCGGCCGGGGGTCAGCCCGTCCGTTGCAGCATCCGGCGCACCCCCTCGATGGGCGGCGCGGCGACGGCCTGCAGCCGGACGGGCCAGGCGTGGGTGGCCGCGAGGGCGTGCAGCGTGTAGAGGCAGGGCGGGCGGTTCAAGAGGGGACCGCTCAGGCCGCAGGGCACCGGCGCGCCCGCGGTGGCCAGCGGGAACAGGCGGGGCAGCACGGCGTTCACCAGTGCCGCGAGTTCGGACAGGGATTGGGCGATGGCCTGCTGTGCCGGAGGGCAGCCTTCGCCGGCCAGGTCGACGACAGAGGAAGCGAAGGCCGCGATCCTCTGTCCGGGATCGACCGCGGAGTAGAGGATCCGCGAGTTGGCGGCGTAATCGGCGGCTCCCGTGGATTGGCAAAGGGCATCGGCGAGGGCGGTCCGCTCTGCCCACCCTTGAAGTTCGAGCAGGGCTCGCGCGATGCCGCGTCGGCCGAGATCGTACCCGCCGCCCGCGTCGCCGAACCGCCAGCCGAGTCCGCCGGCATAATGGATCGACCCATCGGGTGCGCGCGCGGTGACGAACGACCCGGTGCCGGCGTGCAGGACAAGGCCGGGTGCCCCGCCGGTGGCGAGTTCGAGCACGGGCAGGGAATCCGGCGCGGTGGTCACGGTGCCAACGCCGGTCAAGGTGAGGGCGGTCTCCTTCCAGAACGAGGAGCTTCCGGCCATGCAGAGCAGCGTGGCGGTGATTTCCGGCGGGGAGCTTCCCGTCGGGGCTTTTGCCAGCAGCGCCTCAAGTGCTTCGGTCAGGATTTGCCGCGCGCGGTCCGGACCGACGAGGCTCGGGTTGCAACCCGGGGCGGTGTGGCGGGCCACAACGGCGCCGGTCCCGTCGAGCAGAATGCACTCAGTCTTGGTCCCACCGCCATCAACTCCGATGCGAAGACTCATGGACGGTTCAGGGCCGCCGGCGGCTCAGGCCTCCCAGCGGCCGTAGATGCCGCAGGGGAGAATCTTCCCGTCTGAAGCGATCGGCAGACCGACTTCCCCCCCGGTGATTCTCCCGCCCGCCGGATGCATCAGTTCGGTCAGCAGGTTGACGACGACCGTGGGGGCCAACCGCGCGGTGTAGGCGTTGATCAGGAAGAAAAGCGGCTGGTCGCTGAGGAGGCGGCGGCATTCCATCAGCAGATCCCAGAGCTGGTCCTCGAGCTTCCATAACTCTCCTCCGCCACCGCGGCCGTAGGTGGGCGGGTCCATGATGATGCCGTCGTAGCGGCGGCCTCGCTTCAGCTCGCGCCGAACAAATTTCAGGCAGTCGTCGACGATGTAACGGACCGGGGCCGCGGCCAGGCCGGAGAGCGTGGCGTTCTCCCGGCACCATTTGACCATGCCTTCGGCGGCATCGACGTGGCAGACGCTGGCGCCGGCAGCAGCGGCGGCGCAGGTGGCGGCGCCGGTGTAGCCAAAGAGGTTTAGCGCGCCGACGGCGCGCCCAGCGCCGCGGATCTTCTGCGACAGCCACTCCCAGTTCACCGCCTGCTCGGGGAAAAGTCCGGTATGCTTGAAGCCGGTGGGGCGGATTTTGAAGGTGAGGTTGAGGGGCGCATAGCCGATGTTCCAGTGTTCCGGCAGCGGGTGCCGGAACTCCCAGCTGCCTCCCCCGCTCGCGCTGCGGTGATAAAAACCATCCCAGCTCTCCCACGGTGTGCCCGGCGCCTGTCCGTGCCGCGGCCAAAGCACCTGCGGATCGGGGCGCACCAGCACGTACGGTCCCCAGCGCTCCTGTTTCATCCCATCGCCGCAATCCAGGAGCTCATAGTCGGTCCAGCATTCGGAGAGAAGGAGTTCGGAGCGTACGGCGGGCATGGCGAATCCGGAGAAAAGGCGACGCTGGACACGGGAGGCGGGCTTGTCGAGACGGTGGTGACGTCCCGGCCTGAGCGGCGACGCAAGATTCTGGAGCAGGAAGTTGACATGCCGGCTCGCGGATGTCTTTTCGCGCCCATGATCATTCGCCGTCTTTCCGTTTTGCTCTTGGGCCTCGGGGTCAGCCTGTGCTGGCCCACGGGGTTGCTCCAGGCCGATGTCGTCGAAACACGCGCGGGCGCCCGCCTGGTGGGCAAGATCACCAAGATCGACGAGGGCAAGGTCTTCCTCGACACGGACTATGCCGGCAAACTCGAAGTCAAACAAAGCGAAGTTACGGGGATCTCCACCGACGGGGTCATCGCGCTGCGTCTGCAGGGCGGCGCCACCCTTCAGGGAAAGGTCACCGGTTCTCCTGAAGGCGGGCTGGTGGTCAGTGGCGCGCTCGGCGAGAGCCGCATTCGGATGGACAAGATCGCGGCGACCTGGCTGGCAAACGGGGAGGACCCTGCGGTGATCCTGGCGAGAAAGGCGACGGCCGATAAGAGGCGCCGCTGGGCATTGCAGGTCGGCGTCGATATTACCGGCCGAAGCGGCAACGCTTCTTCTAACGGGGTGGCTGCGAACATCGTGGCCACGTATACCGGCCCGAAAGATGCGCTCAAGCTGTACGGCGATTATAACTATTTGCGGACGGACACGACCAAAAGCACCGACGAAGCGAAGGCCGGGGTGGATTACACCAACTTCTTCCAAGACCGACTCGGCTGGTTCACCCGCTCCGAGCTGCAGCGGGACAAGATTGCGCAGGTCGATCTGCGCGCGACGTCCGACGTGGGTCTGACGTACCGGTTCGTCAAGAATCCCCGGGAGGAATTCGCCGGGCGGATCGGCGCCGGCTATCGCTACGAGAATTTCACCGCCACGAACAGTCGCGAGGCGGTCATCCTGGCTTTTGGGCTTTTCCACACATTCAAATTCAGCCGGACCGCCCTGCTCTCCACCGACCTCAAATACCTCCCGAACGCCACAGATTTCGCCGACTTTCGTTTTGTGCACGACTCGAGCTTGGAGGTGCCACTGACCGCGAGCCTCTGGAAGATGCGGATGGGTGTGACCAACCAGTACGACGGGCGTCCCCAGCCCGGCCGCGAACATCTCGACACCACCTACTACACCCGGCTGCTGCTGAACTGGAAATAGCCGTGCGCGGGTTCCGCCAGGCAACTTCGCAGCGGGTTCACGTTCCGTACAACCGGTCGCCAAAATCGCCGAGACCGGGAAGGATGTATTTCCTCGCGTTGAGCTCGCGGTCGAGCGCGGCGGTGAAAATCTGCACCTCGGGGTGGCGCTGGGCGACGAGCGCGACCCCCTCGGGTGCGGCCACGATGCACAGCAGCATCACCTCCGTACCGCCGGCGGCCTTGACCACATCAAGGGTCTGGACGGCGGAGCCGCCGGTCGCGAGCATGGGGTCGATCACCAGCACCCGCCGGCCGGCGAGCGGGGGAAGCTTGCAGTAATACGAATGCGCGATGGCAGTGGCATGGTCGCGTTCGAGGCCCACATAGCCGACACTGACGTCGGGGAACAGGCCGAGAAACGGTTCCACCATGCCGAGGCCGGCCCGGAGGATGGGCACGATCACGAGCGGCCGGGCGAGCACGCGGCCCCGCACGGATTCGAGCGGGGACGCGATCTCCTTCTCCTCGGTGGCGAGATCACGCGTCGCTTCCAGCGCCAGCAGCAAGGTGATCTGGTGGCACAGCGTGCGAAAGAGCGCGGGCTTGGTGGTCTTGTCGCGCAGGTGGGTGAGCACGTGAGCGGCGAGGGAATGCTGGATGACGGTCAGGGACATTGGGAATTCTTGATTTAAGATTTCCGATTTCCGACATACGATTGTGGATTCGGCCCGCGCGACTGGGCAGGTGGGATTCCCGGCTGGGATGCCATTCGTAACTCGTCAATCGAAACTCTGAAATCGTCACAGGAGGTCGCAGTCGACCTTGCGTTCGAGAATGCGCTCGAACTCCTTGCGCAGCTTCTTGGTCGGTCCGCGCAAAGCCGGCAGGAGGGCCAGCCAGTGGTAGACTTCGGCGCGCACGTATTTCGGCATCACCGGTTCCTCGCGGAGGACCCGGTCGAGCGCGCGCACGACGTGGGCGGCGATCACTTCGCAGGCCGCCTGGGCCGCGGCCGAGCTGTGCTGGCCGGCGAGCAGATGGATGTCGACGAGGCGGAGGCGTCGCTGTTGGGCGAACTTCCGGTAGAGAGCGAGGCTGTCGAGGATGACGTGCTCCGTGCGCGGGTAGAAGCTGCACATCAGGTTCCAACTGCCGCCGTGCGCCGGACTGCGCCGACGCGGATCGCTGCGGAGCAGCACCGCCGGAAGGTCAGCGAACTTGGCGAACATGAATTCCGCGACCGTGCCGGCGTCGAGTTCCGGTCCATCGAAATTGAACACCGCAAGGTCGCAGGCCGCGAGCGTGCGCAGGTTGCGGTCGCGCACCGATCGCGCCGAAAGGCTGCGGTGCTCGATATTCTGCGGGAGCACGCATTGGAAGCGCCCGTGGGATTTTTCGAAAATGGCCTCGGCCAGGTAGGCGTTGCCGATCAGATGCTTCGCGCTGAAGAGCTCGCCGGCGAAATAGACCGCGTAACTGGGCTTCTTCTTCATGCCGGATGGGGGGAAGCTTGAGCCGAAGTCGGCGCCGCTCAAAGCAATTTCGGGAGAAATCCTCCGCCGTCTCTGCGCGTCAGCCGCACGCCCCAAACGCCTTTAATGAGCGATGATGGGTCGCGGGCAGCCTGTCATCACGCGGGAATGTTCGATGCTGCGAATCTCCCGATGTTGTGCACCATGCCCGGAATTCCGACCACCATGCAAACGATCCTGCTGCTCTGCGTCTCGAATGTGTTCATGACCTATGCCTGGTATGGGCACCTCAAATATCTCCACGACCGGCCGCTGTGGCTGGTCGTGCTCATTTCCTGGGGGATCGCGTTTTTCGAGTACTGCTTCATGGTGCCGGCGAACAGGCTCGGCTACGGCTCGTTCAGCGGGTTCCAGCTGAAGGTCATCCAAGAGGTGATCACGCTGGTGATCTTTTGCGGGTTCGCGATCGTCGTGCTGAAGGAGCGGCTGGCTTGGAATTATGTGGCCAGCTTCGCGTTCATCATGCTGGCCGTGGTGTTCGCTTTCGGCTTCAAGGCGCCGTCTCCGCTGCCCTGAACCGGGCAGGCCGGCGGCAAAGGATTGGCTGGCCTGCGGCTCGTCCAGTCGCATGATGGCCGGCACAGCCACAGCCCGGGTGGCGGAATGGTAGACGCTGGGGACTTAAAATCCCCTGGCCGTAAGGCCGTATGGGTTCGATTCCCATCCTGGGCACCAAGGAGCCGGCCAGAGACGGCTCCGGCGAACCAAGCCGCGGCAGCGTGCATTCCTGGCGGGAAATGGGATGGTGCGCCGGGTCCGGGACAATGCGTGCCGGCGCGGCGCGCGAGCCTCTAATGCTCGCCCGGCCCGGTCTTGAGGAGAGAGGGAGGACTGTCGCGCTGGCCCGACCGCCCACCCCTTGCGGTCGGGCCCGGTCCCGAGCGTTTGTCAGCCGATGGTCAGGGTGTTGACGACGCGAACAAACGGCTTGCCGATCTGGGTGGCGAATGCGGCGGAAGCGGCACTCACGCTGCCGATCTCGCCGCCGCTATTGAAGTCGTGGGAGCCGTGTAGGGTGAGGTTTTCCGGCGGCTGTCCCTTGAGGAAGAACAGGGTCACCCAAAGCATCGCGGTGTTCTGCGGCTGGGTGCCGCAGCTGACGCGTTTCACGCTCGAGTAGTTGGCGACCAACCGCTCCTTTTGCATCACCTTGCCGCCTTCGATCTGCCAGCGACCGGCGACATCATCGACATTGTTCAGGCACTCACGGACCAACGTATAGGTCAGGCTCATGGGGAGTCTCCTCTCAGTCAGGTTCAGGGTTATGGTTTGAATCCCGGCCAACGCCGGGAAGGGCGGACCGCCGCGGCGCCGCAGACGCGAGCCGCGGCCGTCGAGGTGGTTCGCAAGAATCCATGCGCAAAATCCCTCCTCACTGGCTCATCCGGGCGCTGGCTTAATTCGAAATTTCTGGCATTCAATCCACCGTGAATTTTTCTCCCGATGGATTCGCGTGTTCTCCCGGCCAGGCGAAGCGGAACGGAACCGCCGCCCGCCCCTGCCATCCGCGAGCCCCTGCCGGGACTCTGGGGCGCGACTGCTGCGTTTGACCTTGCCCCCGAGGGATTCCCTTTTAGGAGTGTGGGCGTCGCAATCCCGCATGATCTGCCAACGCCGCAACCGCATCAACCCCTGACCCGCACGACGGGCGAATGGCTTGAAGATTGGATTTTTAGGCGGGAGTTTCGATCCGGTGCACTTCGGTCACCTGCTGGCGGCGCAGGACGTGTACGAGCAGTACCAGTTCGACCGGCTGATTCTGGTGCCGGCGGCGCAGGCGCCGCTCAAGCCGCAAGAGGTTCAATCACGGCTTGAGGACCGGCTCGTCATGCTCCGGGCCGCCATCGAATGGGACAAGCGATTTGAGATCTCCGATCTTGAACTCCGCCGGGGCGGGGTCAGCTATACGATCGATTCGGTCCGACATTTCCGGGCGATGTTTCCGAACGACGAGTTGTACTGGATCATCGGTGGCGACCAGCTGCCCAAGATGAACCTTTGGAAGGATATTGCCGAGCTGGCCCGAATCATCGAGTTCATCTTTCTGGAACGTCCGGGGCATCCGGCCAAGCAGACGCCCGACATTCCGGGCTTGCGCCTCCATCGCTGCGATGGGCACCTGATCGAGATCAGTTCGAGCGAACTCCGCCACCGCGTGCGCCGCGGGCTGTCGCTGCACTATTTTTGCCCTCAAAAGGTCATTACTTACATCGAAGCCCGCCAGCTTTACCGCCAAACCGTATGAAAAAACCAGCCGCTCCCAAAAAGTCGCCCTCCAAATCCCGGTTGTTGCTAACGAGGTTGGTGCGCGCGCTTGACGACAAGAAGGCGGAAGACTTGCAGGTGTTGGACGTGCGGGCGCAATCGTCGATTACCGACTACCTGGTGCTGGCTACCGGAACCTCGGAGCCGCATCTGCGGGCGTTGCGCGTTGAGCTTGAGAAGGTCCTTGATTCGGCGGAGGCGCGCATCGTCGGGGTGGAGAGCCGGCCGGGCAGCGGCTGGACGGTCTTTGATGCGTTTGACATTATGGTGCATCTCTTCACCGCGGAGAACCGGGAAAGGTACCGGCTCGACCTGCTCTGGAGGGATGCCATTG
>Ga0182021_10012277_pt1 | contig 10182 bp, 8 predicted proteins | sample 612E3MmetaG_FD_120493 | JGI IMG/M metagenome (GOLD analysis project Ga0182021, IMG submission 120493) | Permafrost microbial communities from Stordalen Mire, Sweden - 612E3M metaG (Illumina Assembly) | ecosystem: Environmental > Terrestrial > Soil > Wetlands > Permafrost | place: Sweden... | reverse complement strand
TATTGGGAATCCAGGCTAATTTATAAGGCACCAACCCGGTAGAATCAGCCGGGTGTGGCAATGCGGCAAATGCAGCCGTGTTGATCAAGACCCGTTGATTTGTGCCGTCAGCGTTGATCACATCCAGTTCATTACTCATGTCTACAGCTCCGCGTGAAAAGGCGATCAGACTGCCATCCGATGAGACAAAACTATCCGTTACATCCCTGCTGCTTACCAATTCAACCGGTGCTGCGGAACCCTCTGTCCAAACGTAAAGATTGCGAGCAGAATCCACAAAAGAAACCCGCACTGGAGTCACAACCGGCGCGGCCGTTGTGGTGGGAACGGCATGCGCTTCTGGTGTACTGGATGGATTGACCGGGGTTAAAGCCGCGACTGTGCCAGCTACCGCCGTCTCTTCATTAAAAGGTGTGCCACTCGCTTGTGCTGTGAGATTACAGGCGAGGCTGACCAATATCATCCCGGCCACCAAAAAAATAAAAAACGAGGATTTTCGTCTCATAGCATTCCTTTCGGGAATAAAATCAATAATAAGAGTTTATTACTCTGATTATAATGATTTACAATAGACATACAAGCGGTTTTATTTGACAGTTGAAAGGGAAAATAAAATGTGCGGCAGATTTACGATCGCGCTCGAACCGGCTGAATTCATGGAAGAATTGGATCTGGGAGATCTTCCGGCAGATTTTGTTCCCCGCTACAATGTGGCTCCCGTGCAGCCGGCAGCGGTCATCCGCGATTTTTCTTCACGCCGGGTAGAATGGATGCGTTGGGGGTTGATTCCCTCCTGGGCAAAGGATCCCGCTATTGGCGCGCGAATGATCAACGCTCGCAGTGAAACTTTGCTCGAAAAGCCGTCTTTCCGAGACGCGTTTCTTAAAAGGCGCTGCCTGATTTTGGCGGATGGTTTTTACGAGTGGCAGAAAAACCCCGGCAAACAACCGTCCTCACCCCACTATTTCTTCCTTAAAAATCATCGTGCTTTCTTTTTTGCCGGGTTATGGGAACAGTGGCAGCCCACAACTGGAGACCGCCTGACTACCTTCACGATCATCACCAGTGCGCCAAACGAGTTGGTCAGCCCAATTCACGAGCGCATGCCGGTGATCTTGGATAGCCAAAATTGCTGGACCTGGTTAAACCCCTCTACTTCTCCGGCAACCTTGCAATCGCTGTTTCAACCTTATACTGCTGAGAAAATGGCAGAATATCCAGTGAGCACATTGGTCAATCAACCCAGCCTGGAAACACCAGAACTGATCAAAAAAATATAACCCGCATGTCTTATTTTTCTGGGTCAGAGGATTTATTCTGACACTCTTCACAAATTCCAAATAAAACCAGGTGGTTGGTAAGGATTTTAAAATTCTTGTCGTTTTCAAGTTTTTGAAAGAAACCATCCACTTCTTCGTGATGCAACGTAATGATCTTTCCGCAGTTCTGGCACACGAGATGATGGTGGGTTTCCCCTTCCGCTAATTCATATACCTCAGCACCGGTTCCCATATCCGAAATGGATACCTTACTCCCCTTTACCAACCGCTCCAAAGCACGATAAACGGTCGAAGGATTCACTGCGGGCAATTGACCCTGGATCCTTTCAAAAACTTCATGCGAAGTCAAATGGGATTGCTCTTTTTTGAGCGCTTGCAAGATATAAAAATCGACTGAAGAGGAACGCATTAATCCGAACCTTTTTAAAAAGTATTTGATCTTTAAATTTTACCTCACAAATTTCTTAAGGGAATTTTTACGAGGACTAATTGACTGATAATTCTCCATCTATTTGGTTTTATGCCATAATAACGGCAAGGATAATAAAAAACATCCTCCCGCCATTATTTTCCTTGTTATTTTGACAGCGATTTTTCTTTTCCGTTCCATCTAACTTTCCAATTCAAATAAGAATTATCGCAACTTAGATTTTTTCACCTTCTGGCTGGAAAGCCGAATGGCAGTTCAACGACAAACTGTATATGACTAAAAGTTATTGGTTCTACCTGGGTGGGAAACCTGTTATCTGTTTATCATCTTTCCACAGCCATTTTCTTCATTCCATTTGGATTGTTAAACGTACGGATTGCCAGTGCGATCCGGGTTTTCTCCAAGCTGCTTGTGATATCAGCAGGTGTTTTTATGCTGCTCTCCCTGTGAAATAAAGTAGATTGGATCGCTTGACCATGGTGATCTTTGCCTGCCTGCAGCGCGCATTGACCATTCCTTCTTCATAGGGTAAAATCTTTCAGTCATGCGTTGTACCCTTCGCACTGACGCAATCCATTTCAGGAAAGGGCTTGAAAATGAAAGTTTTATTGATCAAAGATGTTTATAAGTTAGGCCATACCGGCGACGTAAAAAAAGTCGCTGATGGTTACGGCCGCAATTACCTTCTCACACAGGGTCTTGCCGTATTAGCTACACCAGGTGCTTTGAAATCTGTAGAAAAGATCCGCGCCAAAGCTGCAGTTTCCCGGGCTGCCTTGAATCAAGAAATGGGCGGGTTATCCGATCTGATCAATGGCTTGGTACTGGTCTTCACCAGCAAAGCCGGTGAAACCGGAAAACTGTATGGTTCCATTACCACCCAATTGATCGCAGATGCCATCAACAAAAAACTCGGCACCCAAATTGATCGCCGCCAGGTGGAAGCAGAACCGATACGCACTCTTGGTGAACATTCAGCTCACGTTCGTCTCACCATCGACCTGACCCCCAAAGTGAAGGTAATGGTTTATCGTGAAGGCGAAGAGCCAGAAGTTGCCGAAGAACCTGTAAAGGCCGCTCCTGTTACTGAAAAGCCAACCGAAGAACCGGTTGTCGAAGAAAAAGCAGAATAATTTTTTCCAGGCACAGTAAAAACCGGCCAAATTCAGCCTGGAGGCTGGTTGGCCGGTTTTTTAGTATAAAATAAAGAAATGATAGAACAATCTGCCGGTACAATCCTACGTCAAACTCGTGAAGAGAAAAAGCTATCTCTTGATCAGGTATTTCAAGCTACCCGGATCCGTATTTCGTATCTTCAAGCCATAGAAAATGACCAGCTTGACCAACTGCCTTCTCGAGCTCAAGCTCGCGGATTTATTCACCTTTATGCAAACTACCTGGATCTTGATCCCTACGATCTTTTGGTTTCTCCCCAAATACCTGAAGCCACCCCCGAAGAAGCTGCTCCTTCCCCCGCTCAACCTGGTCGTGTCCAAATCTCTGCACCGGAAATCAAGGAAACTTTTAAAAAATTCGTCGGTCAGGGAAAAGAGTCAGTAGACGAAATGCTCAAAGGAAGCTCGCAGAAAATTCAAGATTCCTTAGAACAATTAACAAACAAGATCCCGTATCGTATTGTCAAGAAAAATGACCAAGCGCAGCCCCTCGATGAGGCAGTTTCTGAACCCACCCTGGCGCCCTTACCTGTTAATTCCACCGCGAAACTAAATAATTATCAAGCCATGTGCAAAGCAATTGGCAGCAGCCTACGTAAAAAGCGCGAGTCGCTGGGGTTATCTCTTGCTGATGTAGAACGGCAAATACGTATTCGTGAGATTTATCTTTTCGCTCTCGAAGAAGGGAACCTGGATGATCTCCCCTCCACGGTTCAAGGCAGAGGTATGTTAAGCAACTATGCCGCCTTTATGGGACTGAATTCGGAAGAATTTTTATCTCGCTTTGCCGAGGCATTACAACAAAAACGAATTGAAACAATTCCAGAAGAAAAAGCAGGTATTCCCTTGCCTGCATCCAGCTCAAAACAAACTTTGACTGGGATACGAAAACTTCTCTCGCCTGACCTAATTTTCACCGGCGGTATGTTTCTGGTCTTTTTTGTTTTCATTATTTGGGGAGCGGTGCAATTGGTGGGTATTTCATCAAATTCAGTTTCTCCAACAGTCATCCCCATTTCTGATCTTTTACTTTCCAGCGGTACACCGGTCAGTTCCGATTTGGTGACCATTCAGGGTGTGACTGTGCAGGCCAGTCAAAGCGGGATCGTAGGTTTTACGCCATTTGCTTCCCAGGAAGGAACTACCTCCCCGACAATCAGCGGATCAATTCAGTTGGTTGTGGTGGCACAACACCGTGCCTATATGAAGATCACTGTGGATGGCAAAGACGTATTTAATGGACGCGTTGTGCCGGGAACTCCATACACTTATTCCGGGAACACCGCCATCGTTCTTCTCACCGGTGATGCTTCCGCTCTGGAAGTTTATTACAATCAAAAAGATCTGGGTATTCTAGGATCGTTATCCCAGGTAATGAATATACAATATACGGCCAAAGGTTACACCGATCTGGGTGCACTAAACACAGCTACCCCGGCTCCTACTTCATTGCCAACGTTAACTCCGCAGCCCACAGCCAAACCTACACTCACTCCCACCCTAATGAACTCAACCCCAACCCCTTAATGGACAGGCAGTTATCCTTATGAAAGAAAATTCGTTTTTCCTGGTTTCTCTCGGCTGTGCAAAAAACTCCGTCGATTCCGATTCTATGGCTTCACTCCTCATTCAAAATGGCTACCAGACGGTAAATAAACCGTCACAGGCTAGTGTAATGATCGTCAATACTTGCGGGTTTATTGCTTCTGCCCGTCAAGAATCAATGGATGTTTTAGCAGATCTTGCCAAAAAGAAAAAACCTGGCCAATTATTGGTAGCAGCCGGCTGTCTCACTGAACGATCGCGGCAATTGATGTCTGAGTCAATTGAAGGGGTGGATGGTTTTATTGGCACCCGTCGCTGGATGGATATACTCGATCTGCTGAACCAGCTAAAACAAAACCCAACCGCACCGCGCTACAACTTGCCAGAACCTGCTGCCATCAGCACAAACGAAAAAGGGATTTCGCGAACGTCCGTTCAGGGAGGCAGCGCTTACCTCAAGATCGCCGATGGATGCCGCCGTCCCTGTGCTTTTTGCTCTATTCCATTGATTAAAGGAACAACAGTCAGCCGCGCGCCTGAATTAATCCTCCATGATGCTGAAACGCTGCAAGTCGCCGGCATCAAGGAAGTGATCTTGATCGCCCAAGATACTACTGACTACGGGTCTGATCTGGGCATGAAAGATGGTTTGGCAACATTATTAGAAAACTTACTTCCGCGCATTCCGAATATCCCTTGGGTGAGAGTTTTGTACGCTTATCCCGGTTTTATTACCGATCATTTGCTTGAGTTTATGGCAAAGAATCAACAAATGGTTCATTATCTGGATATTCCCCTGCAGCATGCTTCCCCTGAAGTATTGAAGAGTATGAAACGTCCATCCAATATGGACATGGTACGCGAATCTCTTACGAAGATCCGTAGCACAATGGCTGACGTATCGTTACGTACGACATTCATTGTGGGTTATCCCGGTGAAACTGAAGCACAATTCCAAATGCTCCTTGATTTTATGGAAGAGATCAAGTTTGATCATGTGGGAGCGTTTACTTTTTCGTTCGAGCCTGGCACACCTAGCGAACCACTTGGTGACCCAATTCCAGAAGAAGTCAAACAAGAACGCTTGGAGCGTTTGATGAAACTCCAGGAGCGGATCTCTCTTGAGAAGAATCAGCATTGGATCGGAAGAACTCTGGATGTTTTGATTGAGGGCAAAGGAGATGGCATTTCGGTCGGTAGATCCTTCAGAGATGCTCCTGAGATCGACGGTCTGGTCCTGGTAGAAGAAGAAGCCGAGCCTGGGACAATTGTCCAGGTCAAGATCACCGGAGCCATGACTCACGACTTGACCGGGTACTTGTTTACACCATAAAAAAACAAGTGATGGAAAAATTTCCATCACTTTTTTTTTTATCTTTTGAACTTACTAACTGCCAACAGGAGTCTCCGGTGTTGCAATATTTGGATTTACAGTCGGAGTCGGTGTTGCTGGCGGATTAGCACAATCTGCCTGTGCCAGAGTGATTTTAGCGCTCAAAGATTCACTGCTGGTGAGACTGGCGCTAAGTCCATATTGAGTAACCGCGCCGCAATAATCAAAGGTGGACATATATGTATCGCCTAAACCTTCAAGTGCTTCGGTATACCGCTGTTTTGAGGTTACCCCGTTGAAATCAGATAAGTAAGGATAAGTTTGGTAAAGCTGGTAAAAGTTATTAACTGCAACTTGCCAATTTACACCCCAGTTGGCTTCACCATCGATGTACATAACTGCTAACTTACGCCAGTTATCTGCTTCTGAATCGATCGGGGCAATTTGCTCAGCTACTGCAAATTGGTAAATTCCCTTTTCCATATTGCCATACTTCTTGATGTTGAGGACACCAACATTCCGTAAAGCCAAATAATACATACCATCCACTTTAACAGCTTCATAAGTCGGGTCAAGATCACGCAGTGAATTCACTGACGTTAAAAGGTTTTCCCAGTCTTGAGAGGCCAATTGCTGCTGGGCTTGTGTGAAAATTGCCGCAGCACCACGGGTATCCTTGGTTGCTTCAACTACAGGAACGGTAGAAGAATTGCTTGTGGTTTGATTGGTTTGTGCCATGGAAACCAACACTTGAGCCAACTTATCGGCTGCCCTCGGGTAATTGGGGTAAACCTGAATGATATATTCCAACCGTTTTTTAGCCAGGTCCAGATCCCCATTGTTTATATTTTGAAGACTTAACTCGAATTGAGTAGTGGCAACGATCAACCGTTGGTTGACCTCTTCCGCTTTACGTACATTAATCGCAGAATAATATCCGATGGCAGCACCAGCTGCGATGATCAACAACATTCCCAAAATTCCCAGCCCTATCCATCCCCCCCGTTTTCTCTTTGCAGGAGCAGGTTCAGATTCAACAGCAAGGTTATTTTCTTCAATTTTCATATCCGCTGCAGAGGCCTCAATTATTTCTTTTTTCTTGGGGCTTTTCCGGGTTTTGGGTGTAGGAATCGTCTGTTCTCCAGATGATCCTTTAAGGTCAGCAGGTTGGTCTGCGCTAACAGTTTTTTTAGGTTGCATCGGTATCGTTTCTTCAGGATTCTTTTTTGGCATAGTCGCAATTATACCGTAATTCCAAGCAGATTTTTTTTGCTTAGAACTTTATAATCATCCTTTAATTTGTCTTAGGCAAGGAAATCATATTTGGTGCAATGTAAATGTTAATATTTTCTTTTTACTTATTTACAACATCTTTTTCTATTCGAGAATCAAATCGTTGGTCTTTATAACCCTATTGTTATTCTAAGTGCCAATAATAGAATTATTGGAATGCACAAAATCAATAAAACAAAAACGAAGTAAAAAATGAAACGGTCAACTTTTTTTTGTTGGTCAAGAAAAGTTTTCAAACGCCACTTGGATCCTCCTACCGATGAGGAGGTTTTTTTCTTATCAGGAATGCTCTCTGCGGATAGATGCCTTGCTGTTGAATTGGGTTCTTCCTCGGGCAAAAAACTCCTCCGAGTAAAAACCGACTTGTATTGCACGGGATCTACTGGCTGGTCTTTCAGCCTTGAGCTAGACTCTACTAATTCCGAAGTTTCTCTTTGTGGTTGAAAGTTAATATCTGGTAAAGGTTCAAGGGGGTGGGCATAATTCTGGTTTATGAGAGTCGAAGCTTTATATTTTTTGCTAATATCCCCGTTAACAAAATTAGTGTCCTCAACTAGTACCGTATCAGATTGAATCTGGGATTTAAGATCGGCCAGTAACACAGCCGCTTCGGGTAAATCGGGGTTCAAGATTAATGATCTTTCGAGACAATAGATCTTTCGATCTGTCTCCTCAACGGCTTGGGCAAGTTTATACCAGGCGTTAGCATCATCAGGATTTTGTTTAACATAATGAACAAGAAAGTTTAAAGCTTGCTTTCTTTTTTCCGTTTTTAGTAACACCAATGCTTCGTCAAAAATTGGATTGCTCATAAATATCCTCTTATTTATTATATATATATTTTTTTATTTTGGTATATAGACAAATCGTAAATTAGATAAAAAGTGTATAATAAGTCTATAATATTTATTCTATTCGGTTTGTTTAAGGCCTTTTATGATACAAAACGCTCCTATTCCAAATATTCGATCATTAAATCTACTACTTGTAGATGATGATGACATCACGAATGGAGTACTAGCGATCTTTCTAAAAAAAGCCAACTATAATGTTATTTCGGCATTTTCTGGGATAGAAGCTTTGAATATCCTTGAAAAAACTGATATTGATTTGGTTTTATTGGATGTAATTATGCCGAATATGGACGGGATAACTACACTTAAGCACATCCGCAAAAATCTTGATCTCCCCGTTCTTATCCTCACCTCTTTATCTGCAAAAAATGTGATCGAACAGGCATTTTTGAATGGCGCAGATGATTATATTGTGAAACCTTTCTCGCCCCAACAGCTTTTGGAACGGATTAATGTATTAACTCATTTGATTCCTCCGGATGGTGATTTAACCACCTATATCAGCGGAGATTTAAAATTCATTCCTTATCAACACCAATTTCAAATAGGGGAAAAGACTGGTAACCTTTCATTAATCGAAACCAGATTATTACAACACTTTTTCCGAAATCAAAATGTAATGGTAACGGTCAAAGATCTTCTCATGGTTGGATGGTCAAGAGATGAAAAATATACAGTACAAGATAAAGAAATGTTGAAATTAGCCATTAACCATCTCAGAGAAAAGATCGAACCAAAGATCGATCATCCAATCTACCTTCCCCTTGTTACGGGAGAAGGTTATATATTTCAACCCACTAAATAATTTATGCCAGAAAAAGATATTGTAATCACAGTTACTTTATTCCCAGGGAAGATACCGACCCCGGCAGGACAAGATGCCTGGGGTATGCAATCTGAAGTGGTAATTCAACTCGATGTTGCCAGGTGTATCAATCGCAAATCAGCCGAAGAACTGCAGGTATTGCCTTTGAGGCTTCAGGGTCAAGTGTTATTGGTAGCTTTTGTTGATCCGGGTAATCAAAACACCATTTCATCTGTTATGCAAACCACCGGGTACAGAATTAGACCGGTACAGGTTGATCCGATCATGCTGCAAGAAACCATTCGCAAAGTCTACGCTGATTCTACTGACGTTGATCAGCTTCCTCTAGGACAACTTCTGCTTCGAAAACATTTAATAAGTGAATACCAATTAGATTCAGCTCTAGAAGCCCAACAAAGTACAGGAGAACGGTTGGGACGTATCCTGGTTGCAATGGGATTCATCAACCGGTTAAGTTTAGCTGAAGTTTTAGCCGAACAATATCAAATTTTGTTTGTTAATATCCGAACCACAAAATTAGATCCATCAATCGTTAGACTTTTGGATGCAGACATCGCTCGTTCCTGGCAATGTCTTCCAATGAAATGGATCGGCAATCGATTACTTGTGGTAATGGTTGATCCATCACAAGAAAAAGTAAAACAAGACCTGCAATCAATCCTCAAAGTTCCTTTAATTTTTGCTGTTACCAGTGAGCTTGATATTGATTGGGCGCTGGATGTTGTTTACCGGGCAACATATCTTGAAGACAGTATTGCAGGACTTTTATACAGGAATCCAGACGAATCGGCTTTTCAAACGTTTACCGATTCCCAGTTGTTGGTTCTATTGATCGTTTTACTCGTTTTTATCATTTTAGCGTTTGTAATACCAATTCAATTATTGATCTTTCTTAATGCTGTCTTTGGCGTGATTTATCTCGCATCGACCATCTATCGATTGTGGTTAGCTACCCGATCGAGTTCTGAATCGTTAACGATTCAGGTATCGAAAGAAGATATTAATGCTTTGGAAGACAGTGATTTACCTATTTATACTGTCATGATTCCAATATTCCATGAAAAAAATGTATTGACACAATTAATTGATTCCATCCAATTGCTAAATTATCCCAAAGAAAAGCTGGATGTAAAATTGCTTTTCGAAGAATCTGATACAGAAACCTTAGAAGCTGCACGCAGTTTGCATCCGCCGGGCTATTTCGAGTTCGTGATCATACCCGATGCCGAACCGAGAACAAAACCGAAAGCATTGAATTACGGGCTTGTAAATGCCAGAGGGCTTTACACTGTAGTTTATGACGCTGAAGATTCTCCTGATCCTGATCAGCTAAAACAAGCCGTCCTTGCTTTCAGGCGGGCTTCACAAGACATTGTCTGTTTACAGGCAAAGTTGAATTATTACAATGCCAATCAAAATTTGCTGACGCGTTGGTTTACGATAGAG
>Ga0182021_10012275_pt1 | contig 10182 bp, 9 predicted proteins | sample 612E3MmetaG_FD_120493 | JGI IMG/M metagenome (GOLD analysis project Ga0182021, IMG submission 120493) | Permafrost microbial communities from Stordalen Mire, Sweden - 612E3M metaG (Illumina Assembly) | ecosystem: Environmental > Terrestrial > Soil > Wetlands > Permafrost | place: Sweden... | reverse complement strand
GAGGCCATCGAGGCGCGCAACCGCCTGGAGAGCCTGTCGTTCAGCGTGCAGAAGCACTTCGACGAGAACAAGGACAAGATTCCATCGTCCGAGCGCCAGGGGCTGGAGGACGCGCTCAAGGACGCCAAGTCCACGCTCGAGTCGAACCGCGAGGCCAGCGACGCGGAAGTCTTCAAGGGCGCCTTCGAGCGCCTGGAGAAGGCGTCGCACAAGATGGCCGAGGCGCTTTACAAGGCAGCCGGCGGCGGCGAGGGAGGGCAAGGGGGAGGGCAAGGGGGAGGGCAGGGGGGCGGTCCGTCGTCAGGCGGTGACGGCAAGGGCACGGCCGGCAAGGACGACGTGATCGACGCTGAGTACACCGAGGCGCCGAAACAGTAGTAGCCCGCTGTTCCGCGCCCACGTCCTCGGTCTGTCATTGCAAAGATAGGCCGTGCCTGTCGACTGTCGCGCGACATCGGGGTATGGTCGGTCATGCATCCGATCCTGCTGCAGCTTCCCGCGAAGGCGCTTTTCGTCGCGGCGCTGGTCTTGGCAGTTGCGTCCTTCGTGCGCAATCAGGTGCAGCGCCGGCGCAACCCCAAGGTGCCGTCGACGTCCACCCCGTTGCTACTGGTGGCGGGCGCTTGGTTGCTTCTCGGACTTCGGGGAGGAACCTGGATTCCCTCGGCCGGCGTGTTCGGCAAGCCGTGGTTGCCCGTCCCCATCTTCTCCTATGGCGTGATGTTGACCACCGGCTTCGTGGTGGGGTGGTTTGTGGCCATGCGACTGGCGCGCAAGGACGGCATCCGCGAGGAGGATGCCGGTGCCATCTACATGTGGACCGCGGTTTGGTCGATCGTGGGCGCGCGGGTGCTCTACGTCATCACGCAGTTCCAGGAGTTTTCCAATCCGGTCGACATCGTCATGCTCAACAAAGGTGGACTGGTCGCATACGGCGGGATGCTGGGCGGTTTTGCAGCTAGCTGGTACGGCTGCCATCGGCGCAAGATCCCGCTTCTGCGTTGGGCTGACGTGTCCGCGCCGTCGGTGGTTCTGGGTACCGCGATAACGCGCGTGGGGTGTCTGCTCTTCGGCTGCGACTACGGCAGGCGGTCAACCGTCGCCTGGGCCATCCGCTTCCCCAAGGACTCGCCGGCCTGGAAGGATCACGTGAGCCTGCAGGCGCTGGCTCCTGATTCGGCGTGGTCGCTGCCTGTCCATCCCACGCAGATTTACGAGACCCTGACCGGTTTGGCGCTCTTTGGTCTGCTCATGTACCTGCGTCGCGTGCGCAGGTTCTCCGGCGAGGTGTTCCTTGGCTGGGTGCTAGGCTATGGCATCATGCGCCCGATCATCGAAATCTACCGCGGCGACGATGACCGGGGCAGCGTCGGGGCCCTGTCGACATCACAGTTCATCGGACTGGCCTCGGTGGTGGCGGGTATTGGCCTGCTCGTCTATCTGGTCAAGCGCTACCGCGCCGACCCTGCGGCCGCGCGCCTGTGGGAGATTCCGCTTTCCACCCAAGCCAAGGCGGAGCCCGATTCAAGCCAGCGTTCGCGCAGGCGCCGCAAGAGCCGGTGACCCGGGTTGGCCGACAGGCTCACGCTGCAGCGGAAATTGGGGTATAAGGTGTCTCAAGTCATAGATGCGAGGGGGCGATCATGAGTCTCAAGCGCAGCCACACCGCAGGCGTCCGCACCAGCCTTAGCAGCGGCAGCGAATCCGGCGGCAAGCTGGGCCGGCAGGAGCTTTACGACGAACTGAAGAAACTGGCCCAGTCCGGCCAGGTCTTCGCGCCGGTCGACATTGCATTGGCCATCGGTGCCGGCGAGGCGCTGGTGTCACGCTCTCTTCTCGGCCTGGCCGCCGAGGGCTACTTGGAAAAGGTCGAAACGGGCAAATACAAGGCCACGCCGTTCACCGAGATTCCCCAGGCCGAGTTTCTGAAAGCCCTGGCCCGGGCGTCCAAGATGGATTCGACCCGCCAGCGCGACCTGTCGGAGATTGCCCGCCTGAAGCAGAACAACGACGTGATGCGGGCCAAGTTGCTTGCCGCCATCGCGGAGCGGGATCACTACCTGGCGGCACTCAAGCAGCATGGCATCGACGCCGGCCCCGCGCCCGTGCCAGCGGCCGCGCCGACCGGGGGCGCGCCTTCGGCTATGCCGAACGCGCCTTCGCCCGAGCCGGCTACAGCAGGCTCGCCGACCCCGTCTGGTGACGGCGGCGCCGCCGGTTCCTGATCCGGCCGGGCCGGTCTGCACGCCGTGAAGAGCCTGTCCCTTCGCTTTCGCATACGCGCCGGCAGCCGGCAAGGGGCGGCAGCCTCGGTCGAGCGGGTGGTAGCGGTCGAGCCACACGAAGACAGTCTCGTGATTGGCCGCCGACGGGGCAATGGCGTCGAGTTGCCCTTTGCTGACGTGTCCGATCGGCACGCGCGTCTGTCTCGGGGCGACCAGGACTGGCTATTGGCGGATCTGGGCAGCGCCAACGGAACCTACGTCAATGGCCTTCGGCTGACCCCGTTCGTGGTGCGGGCATTGTCGGTGGGCGACGTTGTGCGCCTGGCGACCGTCGAGATGGTTTTCGAGGGCGAGGATCGGGCCGCCCGGGGCGTTGACGGGCAGGGAGTCCAGACCGAATCGACCGCGACCCTGGCGCGTCGTCTGGTGAGTGATCTGTTCGGGACCTGCCGGCCGTCCGAGGTGGCCCGTCTGGTGGTGCTGGATGGCCCTGCCTGTGGGCGCGAGTTGCGCCTGGAAGCCGTGGGGTGCCGCTACCGGATCGGAAGGGGAACTCGCTGCAACCTGGCCGTACCCGACGACGACCTTTCGCGTGAGCACGCGGAGTTTGAACGTCGCTGGGACGGCGTGTTTGTGCGCGACCTCAATTCGAAGAACGGCGTCTCGCTCTTGGGCGAACGCTTGGTAGGCGAACGCCGCCTGTCTGATGGTGATGTGTTGCGCCTGGGTCAGACCACCTTCCGGCTGGAAGATCCCGAGGATCGCTATCTTCGGCAGATGGAGGCAGACGAGGCGCTGGCTTGCCAGGCGGCCCAGACCCGCGTGGGCGGCAAGGCGGTACTCTCGGACACTCACACATCGTCCACCCACGTTTCTAGCCAGGCGGCTTTGCCCAACCCGGTTGCAGCGACGCAGTCTGGGTCTGTCGGCAACGGGCGGCGATCGTCGCGGCATGCCTCGCTGGCCTTGATGGTCATCGCGGCCCTGGTACTGGTCGGTGCGATCGGGATCGCGCTGTCGTTTATCATCGGAAGTTAGGTTAGAAGTAGTCTGAGCCGTGGATCTTCGCGCTCCTCTCACATTTCGACCTGCCTACCAGACCCTCGTGTGGGGTGGGCGCCGTCTGGAACGATGGCGCCCCGACTTGCCGCCAGGACCGATTGGCGAGTCGTGGGACCTGGCGGATCACGAGCGCGGCATGAGTGTGGTGGCGCAAGGTCCGCTGGCCGGGCGCACCCTGCGCCAGTTGGTCGCCGAGGCAGGGCCCGCGCTGGTGGGAAAGGGCTTTCACGGGGGGGTGTTCCCCCTGATGGTCAAGACCATCGATGCCGCCGACCACCTGAGCGTCCAGGTTCATCCCGACGATGCCACGGCGGCGATTCTGGGCGCCGGCGAGCATGGCAAGACCGAGTGCTGGGTGATTCTCGCCGACGGCGGTGCGCTGTTCCAGGGCACGCGCCCAGGGGTGAATCGCGAGGCCTTCGAGCGCGCCCTGGCCGACCATACGCTGGTCGCGACGCTCAATCGCTTCGAGGGACGGGCCGGGGATGTCTTTTTCATCGAGGCGCGCACAGTGCACGCCTTGGACGAGGGTTGCTTGCTCTACGAGATTCAGCAGACCTCGGACATCACGTTTCGCGTCTACGACTGGGACCGCATGGGCCTGGACGGGAAGCCGCGGCCTCTGCACGTGGCCGAGTCCCTCGCCACCATCGATTTTTCCCGCGCCGGCTTCGGCCCACTGCGGCCGGCGTGGCAAGACGATCCCGCAGGCGGGGTCGCGTCGCGCTCGCTGGTCACCTGTCCATACTTCGCCGTGGAGCAATTTCGCGTCTCCGCGGGAGCGACGTTGCGCCGCCCATCACGGGACGTTTGTGCCGTGGTCACATGCATCGACGGGCGCGGCGTTCTGGCGACCGACGGGGGCGCGCTTCAGCTTGTGCCCATGCAGACCGCCCTGTTGCCAGCGGCAGCCGGTGCCTGGCGCGTGCGCAGTGACTCGGCGACGCTCGATCTCCTGGTCGCCTCCCCGCAGTATTAGTCGCGTGGGGAGCCCGCCGGCTTTGCCCCCTACGGGGACTTCGGGACGGACAGCCCGCCCTGCCCACCCTGCGCGCTTCGCGCGCGCTCTCGACGGCGGCGCACCATCGCGGGAGGCCGAGCGCGAGGGCGCAAGCGTAGCGAGCGGGTGCGGTGGGGAAGGTGCAGGTCCCGAAGTCCCCGTAGGGGGAAGCGAGAGGGGAGGAGGTGGCGGGTGGGGGACCGCAGGGCGGAGCGAACCCTCTCAGGGTTCCCATGTAGGACAGCCCCCTGCTACCGCCGACGGCGCGCCTTCTTGCGCGCCTTGCGCGCCTCTTTGCGTTTGCGCTTATCCTTGGACCGGTCCTGGTTGCGCTGGGGCGCCTGGAAGTGGCCGCGCTCGGGCGATGGCGTGCTCATCATGGCGGCCAGCTGATCCATGTCCACACCGCCCAGCAGTTTCTTCGCCTGGGCGATGCCCTTAAATCCCGGGATCTTGCCCAGCAGCCCGGTCGAGGCACCGAGCTGCATCATGAGCTGCCTCATCATGGCGAAACGGTTGAGCAGGTCCGCGACCTCCGACTCCTTACGCCCGCAACCGCGTCCCACGCGGGCCAGGCGGCCCATGTCGTAGAAGGCGCTGCGCTTCTTCTTACGCTTGCCGCTCTCGAGGACTTCCTCCCAGCTGGTGATGATGAACCGCTCGGGGTGGCGGCGCTCGTCGTCGGTCATTGACGAGATCATCGAGCCAATGCGCACCAGCTCGCGATCGTCGACCTGAATGTTGGCGTCAGCGACGCCGGGGATCTTGTCCACCAACTCCCCGAGCGGCCCCATCTTCTTGAGCACCGAGATCTGTTCGAGGAAGTCGTTCATGTCGAACTTCCCCTTGAGCATGCGCAGGGCGTCCTGCTCGGCTTTCTCCTCGTCCACCACCTCCTCGAACTGGGTGATGAGCCCTACCACGTCGCCGCGGCCCAGGATCCGACTGGCCATGCCATCGGGCCGAAACTCCTCCAGTCGGTCGAGCGATTCGCCCATGCCGACGTACTTGACCGCCTTGCCGGTCACCGCCTTGACCGACAGGGCGGCGCCGCCGCGCGCGTCGCCGTCCAGCTTGGTCAGGATGACGCCGTCGTAGGCCAGCCAGTCGTGGAAGGTCTTGGCCGTGGCCACCGCGTCCTGGCCGATCATCGCGTCGACCACGAAGAGGACGTTGGCTGGGTTGCAGCGCCGCTTGATCTCCCTCAGCTCATTCATCAGCGGCTCGTCGATGGCGAGCCGGCCGGCGGTGTCGAAGATCACGGTGTCGCGGCCCGATTCGGCGGCGACCCGCTGGGCCTTCTCACAGATGAGCGGCGGGCTGCCTCCGGGCTCGGAAAAGACCGGCATGTGCAGTTGCTCACCCAGGATGCGGAGCTGCTCGATGGCGGCGGGGCGGTACACGTCCGCGGCAACTAGCAAGGGCCGACGACCACGTTTCTCCAGCAAACGTGCCAGTTTGCCGACGGTGGTGGTCTTGCCGCTCCCTTGCAGACCCACCACCATGATGCCGGTGGGACCCTTCTTGGCGAACCGGATGGTCGCGTCGACCGGCCCCATCAGCTCGACCAGTTCGTCGTGGCAGAGCTTGACGAAGTGGTCCTCCGGGGTCACGCGGCGGACCTTTTCGTTGCTGCTTGCCCGCACCTTGACGATAACGCCGAGCGCCTTCTCCTTGACCCGTTTGCAGAAGTCCTGCACTACCTCGAAGCCGACGTCGGCCTCGAGCAGGGAGGTGCGCACGTCCACCAGCGCGGCGTCGACCGTGCTTTCGTTAAGCTCGGCCAGGCCCTGGAACTTCTGCTTGGCGGTGCGGAACCCTTGCGTGAGTGTCTCGAACATAGGGCTCGCAATCTAGCACAGCGAAGCCACCTTCAAGCCACGGAGGTGACGGCGGGGCTTGGCTAGGAGAACCGACGCTTGCCGGTGGTTTGCCACCACTCCAGCCAACGGCGGCGGGCTTCTTCGCGGTCGCGTTCGGGAAGGTCATAGTGGTAGCCGAAGTACTCGCCCGTGATCTCCTGCAGTTCTTGTGAGGCCGCCAGGCGAATCTCTGGATCGCGGTGGGCAAGCGCTTCCATCAGCCACTCCAGGCGCGGCCGGCGCCGCATCTTCTCCCACCAATCCAGCCAGCGTCGCCGCTTGGGGCCGAGATCGTCACCAGCCAGGGCCAGCAGAGTCGAACGCGCAGTCAAGGCAATCTGCTGGTCGTCACTCTCCAAGCGCTCGATGATCGCGGGCATGGAGGAAGGGTCGCGCAGTTCGGCCAGGGCGACCAACGCGGCGCCAACGACCGCGGGGTCGGGGCTGGACAGTTTGGCCTGTAGCGAGCGCGCGGCGGCCGCAGCCCGCGGGTCGTGCAGGCTCCGGCCCAGTGCGCGCCAGGCCGAACGGCGTGCGGCTTCGTCGCCCAACCGCGCGGTCTCTATCAGAGTCTCGACCTCGTCGACGGTAGGTGCTGTGGCTGGCGCGCGTCCGGCCTGAGGAAGAGGCTGCGCAAGCGCCAACCAGCGACGCGCCGGTGCCGCGCCCATGAGCTTGGCGAGAAGGGACACGAATCGGGGCGGAACCGGGATGCGGTACACCACGCCAAGCAGGCCGCGAAAGCGAGCCTCGGTGACCAGATACGGTTTCAGAAGAACGCGGCGCTCGTCAGCCCAGGCCACCAGGGCATCGTGTTTGGCTTCAGGGTGAACGGCCAATTCTAGCGCGTCTTCGCGCCGGCCGATGGGAACCGCACCCAGGCGGGCCGCTGCGCCCGCATCGAGCCACGCGCCGGCGTCCGGGTCAGGCCTGGCCAGACGTTCGAGAGGCGCCGCTGGGATCCCCGTGAAGTCGGCCAGGTGTGTGACCAGGGTTCTCTCGTCGACCAGGCCCATCTCCAGCAGCACGGTGTCGAGGCCGCCCCCATAGAGCTGGCAGCGTCGCTCGGCTTCGGCCGCGATCTCTTGCGAGAAGAGCGAAGCCTTCACCAGGGCCGACGCAAGAGGCGAAGAGGGCATGGCATCTAGGAGGCAGTGGCGTGGGCCGCCGGAACGCGCGGCCTTTCCATCACCTGTCCTCGACGATCACGTAGGTTCCGGACAGGTGATCGTGCAGCGAGCGGTGCTCGCGGTCGAACAGACACCACAGCCAGCCCAGGCCGACCGGCAGAAGGCTGAGCAGCAGCGCCACGAAACGCACGCAGCCCAGAAGGGGTCCAGGAGCGTTACCACGGGATGAGATCACCCGCAGGTGGAGGAGGCGCTTGCCTGCCGTCTGACCCAGGATGCCGCCCAGGTAGATTTGATAGAGAGCGCTCATCCCGGCGAGCAGCCCGAGTGCGCCCAGGGCCATAGGGTTCCGGTCGAGCAAGCCGGCCAGCACGAAGTCCGGGCCCAGTTCCTTGGAACCGGGCAGCGATGCACCGAGTGCGAGAGCTGCAACCAGGGTGGCACCGAGAGCGACCGCGGTGACCAGCACGGCATCGATGATAGCCGCGAGCAAGCGCCGCCCCACGCCCGCCGCACGCACGCGAAGCACCCGCTGGCTGCGCGCCATAGTCGGAGGTGCAGCCGCCGCCTCAGACGGGAGATGGCGGTTCACTTCGCTGGAGTCGGTCGGCTGCGAGGGCGCCGACTCGTCAAGAGTCGCCATGGCGTTGCACACGGCCGCGTAAGTGGTCACCAGACCATTGTGTGAACAGTCGCGTCGCCTTGCAAGTTTCCTAGGAAAAGCCCCTCAAGCTCCCGAGGCGACGACGGCCGACGATCCGGGCCGCTGGCGGCGTCGGGCCTGCGCTTCCGGTCCTCAAGTACATGAGTACATTCCGGTCCGGTGACGCGCGCGGCGCAGCCGCGGGCAGGGGTGGCAGGTGTGGAGGCGCTAGTCGGCCCTCCTTGCCACCAGCCCGGCGAAGGCGCGGCGAAGCCGCGGGGTCAGGTGGCGGGGTGGGCAGGTCCGAGTGCCCGAAGGGCCTTGTTGGCCGGATGCTAGGGGCCATCGAGAGGGAGAGTCCTAGTCCAGGCCACCGAGGGCAGCTTGCGTCAGTGCCACGGCGACCAGAGCGGCGGTCTCCACCCGCAGGATGCGCGGACCGAGACCCACCGCACGAAAACCCTGCCCCCGGGCGCTCTCGACCTCTGCCTCAGAAAGGCCGCCCTCGGGCCCGACCAGAAGGATCACGGGCAGGGGAGGCACCTGGACGAGAACCTGGCGCAAGGGCAGGGCACGCTCCTCCTCCCAGAGAGCCAGGCGCGTGCCGCCGGCTGCAGCCGCATCGGCCAACGCCACGTCGAGAGCAACTGCGTCCTCCACCTCGGGCACGTCTGCGCGCCCCGACTGGCGGGCCGCTTCCTGTGAGATGGTCCGCCAGCGGCGGGTCTTACCTGGTGGTGGCTTCACCATGCCGCGGGTGCTCAGCACCGGAACGATTCGCGTGATCCCCAGCTCGGTCGTCTTCTGCACGATGACATCCATCCGGTCGCCGCGTGGCACCGACTGCAGCAGGGTGATGGTCACCGGCGGCGAAGGCACCCGATGGCGTTGTCCAAGCGCCAACTCCACGCCGGCCGCGTGCGCGCGCACTATGCGCCCCTCGACCTCCGTGCCGCAGCCGTCGAAGACGCGAACCTCGGCCCCGGCCTGCAACCGCAGGACCTTGACCAGGTGTCTTGATGCGGCCCGGTCTAACGTCACCCGCTCGCTGTCGAGAAACTTCGCCGGAATGAACACGCGTGGCATGGCGTGACGATTTCACCACAGATTGGTCACAAACGCAGGCGCAGGGCGCCCCACTCACCCTCATCGGCACGCGCATCCAGTGTGAAGCCGGCATCGCGGAAAACCGCGAGCACTGGCTCCACCTGTTCCAGCAGCAAGCCCGAGAGGATGACCAGGCCGTTTTCGGTCAGGCGGGTGGGCAGTTCGGGCGCAAGCTCGATCAGGACGTCGGCCTGGATGTTGGCCATTACCAGGTCGAACCGGCCTGCCACCCCGGCGAGCGTGTCAGTTTGTACCTCAAAAGTGGTGACGTGGTTGCGCTCCAGGTTCTCCCTCGCGCAGATGCTCGCCTGGGGATCGCTGTCCAACGCAAGGCCGGATACCTCCGGCCAAAGGCGTGCTGCCACGATGGATAGAATCCCGGATCCGCACCCAAGGTCGAGCATGCGGTTCATGCCCGGGCGCTTTTCACCCAGCTCCTCGGCCAGAGCGATCACCAGCCGAGTCGACGGGTGCGCCCCGGTGCCAAAGGCCATCCCAGGGTCCAGGTCGATGACGAACTCACCCGCGGGCGCCTCACCCGCGTCCCAGCTCGGCCGAACCGTGAACCGCCGGCCGACACGCGTGGCGCGGAAGAATTGCTTCCAGACGTCTCGCCACTCGTCTTCGTGCGCTTCACGCGTGCGAATGGCCACCGGGTCGACCGCGGTTCCGGCCGCACGTGCGGTGATCAGGGCTTCGTCCACAGCGTCGAGCAGCGAACGGGCTTGGCCGGGTTGACACAAGGCCACCACGCAGGTGCGCCCTGCCGCTGCCGACAACAGGGTTTCTGTGTCGCGGAGCTCGACGCCGCCGGTGATGGGTGCCACGGCAGCAGCTACGAGATCAGCCGCGTCGGCCTGGGTCTCGATCTGGACCTCGATCCATCTTTGCATTCATCACACCACCACCCGCGCAGTCACGGGTCAGCACGCGCGGGAATGCAAGCAGGGCCGGTAGTCGGTCGAGGCGGCTAGCGCACGACGCGCCGCTTGGCTTCGCGGCGTCGTCGCTTGCGTGCCTCGCGGATCTTGCGCTTGCGCTTGACCGAGGGCTTCTCGTGGTAGCGGCGGCGCTTGATCTCCTGGAGGATGCCTTCTTTCGACATCTTCTGTTTCAGGATCTTCATCGCTTTTTCGATGGAATCCCGAACTTC
>Ga0182021_10012274_pt1 | contig 10182 bp, 6 predicted proteins | sample 612E3MmetaG_FD_120493 | JGI IMG/M metagenome (GOLD analysis project Ga0182021, IMG submission 120493) | Permafrost microbial communities from Stordalen Mire, Sweden - 612E3M metaG (Illumina Assembly) | ecosystem: Environmental > Terrestrial > Soil > Wetlands > Permafrost | place: Sweden... | reverse complement strand
GGGTGGAATCAATAACAACTTCAGTTCGTTTTCCACTTGAACTATCTGGAGCCTCAACCGATCGTATTCTTCTTGTGCAAGAACCTTCATCTCGGGATCGCTTGTGGAATCCAGCAGTTCTTTACTGCCGTTTAAATCATGGAAAATTTTTTTATAGCGTAATCCGGTTTTGACAATTTGCTCCAATGAACGAAATTCTTTCCCTAGGTCACGGCTCTTCTGCTGATCAGCAATAATAACCGGATTGCTCATCAGCATGTTTACTTCATCATAGCGATGGAAAATTTTTTCCAGCTTGTCAATCATCGATGCGTTACTCGCTGCCGGTTACTGATGCCGTATGGATACTAACGGAATCCGGTTGCAGGACATATTTTAAAGGATCTTCTTGGCCCAATGCGCAACGAAGCGCGATCAAAGCGACTTCAATCTGGCCTGTATCCGGCTCCTTCGTGGTAATCTTCTGAAGCAGCAAACCGGGTGCGATGATAATTCTGCCCCACCATGTTGTGCTGTGCTTAGCGGAAAATTTAATAATCTCGTAGGCCAAGCCGCCGACAATCGGGATGAACGGCAAATGTGTCAGAAGTCGGACTGGCAGGGTGAGGGTTCCCAGCACTTTTAAAAGGAATACATCCAGCAAGCTGAATGACAGAATTGCAACGAATGCAACGATGAGCAGAAAACTTGTTCCGCATCGGGGATGGAAACGGCTGTATATCTTTACTGAATCAGGCACAAGCAGAGCTTTCAATTCGAACGCAAACACTGATTTATGTTCTGCACCATGATAACGAAATAACTGCTGAACGTCTTTCATGAGCGAAATTCCCGCCAAATAGAGAAGCAGAATTGTGATACGAATAGCACCCGCTGTAAGATTGAATGCTACGGCGGTCTGTTCGATGGCAAACACTTTTGTCGTGAGATACAATGGAACGATGAAGAATATTCCGATACCGAGAGCAAGTGCAAAGATCAATGTTCCAATAAGAGCAAGGTTTGATTGGGACTTTTTCTTCGTTTCAGAACCATTTCCTTTAACATTATTTTTCTCTTTTACTTTTTCCTCTTCAACATCAAGCATCGCAATCTCAGCCGAGAAATTAAGCGTCTTTATGCCAAGGTACATCATATCAATAAGTCCGATCGCGCCTCGCACGATAGGGACATTCAGCCATTTATGTTTTTCGGTGACAGATTTGTATTGCTGATGTTGAACAACGATCTGGCCATTTGCACGACGTACTGCTGTCGCTACGGAACCAGGTGCACGCATCATCACGCCTTCAATGACCGCCTGACCGCCGACCTGCATAGGTTTATGAGGATCATAATCGGGGTTTGTTGGAATCCACTCTTGTTTTTCTTTTTCTTGCACGAACATCTCCTCATCTTTCTCTTGAAATATACGGAAGTTTTTCTGCGCTAACAATTTGAGACGAAAGGGAAGTTTGGCTACATTGAATTGGTGAAGCAAACATCAAACAGACGATACATCGAGCTGCTCGCTCCAGCGAAAGATTTAAAAAGCGGAATGGCCGCTGTCAACTATGGCGCCGATGCAGTATACGTCGGAGCCCCTAAATTTAGTGCACGTGCCGCAGCGGGAAATTCATTGAATGATATTGCCAAACTCATTCAATATGCTCATCGTTACTGGGCGAAGGTGTATGTTGCGCTCAATACGATTCTTCTCGACGATGAATTACAAGAGGCGCAGGCAATTGTCCGATCTCTTTCTGACGCCGGAGCCGACGCTTTGATCATACAGGACATGGGATTACTGGAACTCGACTTACCGCCTATTCCCCTCTTTGCCAGTACGCAAACACATAATTATTCACTGGAGAAAATTCAATTTCTTGAGAAAGTCGGATTTCAGCGGGTCATTCTTGCACGCGAATTATCATTAAAACAATTGAAGATAATTCGTGCCAACACAACAGTCGAGTTGGAAATTTTTATTCATGGAGCACTCTGTGTCAGTTTTAGCGGACAATGTTACCTGAGTCAGGCGACACATGGGAGAAGTGCCAACCGTGGAGTATGTGCCCAGCCATGCCGCTTGCCATACACGTTAATGGACAGTAGTGGGAAAATTCTCGTAAAAGATAAATATCTCCTTTCGCTCAAAGACCTCAATCTTTCAGAGTATCTTCAAGATTTGATCGATGTCGGTATTACATCGTTTAAGATTGAAGGAAGATTGAAGGATTTGAATTATATAAAAAATGTTACGTCGTTCTATCGAAAACGGATTGATGAGATTTTAGAAACAGATTCATCTCTTTCATGCTCCTCATCAGGGCGGACGATGCTGGCATTTCAACCCGATCCATCAAGAACGTTTAATCGCGGATTCACCGACTATTTTCTCCAGCGTCGGAACAAAGATATTCTTTCGTCCCACACACCAAAATCGGTTGGGGCTTGTTTAGGGAAAGCCGGAAAGATGGGTCGAGATCACTTTCTTCTCGAGATTACAGAAGCATTGCACAATGGAGACGGCATATGTTTTTTTGATCGGCAAGAGATTCTCTGCGGTACTCATATTAACAAAGTAGAAGGAAATAGAATCTACCCTTCTGAACTTGAAGGAATCAAAGAAGGGACAATGATTTATCGGAACTACGACCATCAATTCGCTAAAACACTTCAAGCAAATAAAACGAAGCGCCTTATTCATGTGAAAATGCGATTTGAAGAGGTTGAAAGTGGTTTTATGCTCAGTGTTGTGGATAACGATGATATGAAGGTTTCTATTGTTCAAAAAATTGAGAAAACTCCGGCAAAGAATCTATCTGCAGCAGAGAAAACGGTTCGGCGTCAGCTAATGAAATTGGGAGATTCTATTTTCGTTTCGGATGGGCTTACTATTATCTGGAGCCAGCCATATTTCATACCGGTCAGTGCGTGCAATGAATTGCGCCGCAATGCTATTGTTCAATTGGAAAAAGAGCGGATGCAGAGATTTCCAAAGCATCCTGCAAGTATTATTCCGAATAGTGAACCATATCCGATGGAGCATTTAGACTATTCCGCAAATATCACGAACAAGAAATCGGAATTGTTTTACCGTAGACACGGAGTTGAAATCATCGAGCCGGCATTTGAACTTCAACCCAGGAAGGGGGCAACTGTTATGACGATGAAGCATTGTCTGCGATTTCAATATGGCCTTTGTGCCGGTCAAGGAACTGCCGATGCCGATACGCTCTTTCTTCAAGATGCGGAGAATATATATCGATTAGAGTTCAATTGTGAAGCATGTCTGATGAGAATTGCGTTTGAAAAGAAGACCAGAGAGAAGTGAAGAAGACTTGATATACACAAGAAAGCCCGCTGCGAGCGGGCTTTTCGTTGTGCACCCGGAGGGAGTCGAACCCCCAACCTACAGCTCCGTAGGCTGCCGCTCTATCCAATTGAGCTACGGGTGCGTCTAATATTCAAAGCCATTGAACCCGCTAAATTATGGCGGGATTTTAAAATTTGAGTCCACTTGTACGAAACACTCGTAGGCAATTTTCGAACTACGGGTGCTGGAAAATTTATATTAGTATAGCGATAAATCTCTTTTTTTGCAATTCAAAGTTAAAAACAATTCTTGTCTTGAATTATGGCTTCGCTTGATATTTTAAGATGCAGACGAAAAAAGGTGAACTTGAAAGTTCATTCTTTTCTGATTTCTTCTTATCATGATACGGCAAATATAAAACAATCGGGAACATATCCACAATGAAAAAAAACTTTCTCCATCGCATTATTGGTGCAATCGTTCTCTTCATCTCTGCTGTTCAGCTCATCAAGACTGCCCAGGTTTCTGTTCCATTCTGGGATCCGGGCGAACTCTCCGCTGCTGCCTACTTGATGCAGGTGCCGCATCCGCCCGGCGGACCTCTCTTTTCGATTATAGGCAGGATATTCTATATGCTTCCCATCCCTGGAGATCTTGGTTTCAGGATGAATGTTATGTCTTCTGTTGCAAGCGTCTTTACAGTTTTATTTTTGTATCTCATCGCAGTCAAAGTCATTGAACACTACAAAGGAAAACAATCCGGTAATTCATTGGAAGCAGTAGGAACGTACCTTGCTGCTGCCATCGGAGCTTTAACGTTATCATTTAGCGACACGTTTTGGTTTAATGCCGGTGAATCCAATTATTTTGCAGCAAGCATGTTGCTTTATTCCTCTATTGTATGGTTGATGATGGTGTGGAATGAAAAAGCCGACGAGCCGGGAAGTGAACGGTATCTTTTGATGATTGCATACATAGCCGGTTTATCAGCCGGACTTCATCTCATGAGTGTTCTGACGATCATCATCGTAGGGTTTGTTGTGGTTCTTCGGAAGTATGTCAATAACGATGAAGAATACTTACAATCATCTTATGTCTTTCTAGGACATATGGCTTTGTTGTTTATCGTTGCGGCTATTCTTTGGAGCGGAGAAACTGCAACACAGCCGCCTACACAAGAGATGACCAGTGCATTTGATAAAAAATTTGTTATTGCAATGGTGATAGCGAGTCTTGGAGTCCTGGTGGTATTTAGAAAAAAAGTTCTTCAACGAAACTCCATCTATCTCGCTTTCCTTGTTGGAGGTATTGCGTTCGCTGTGATCTTTTCCGGCATCATCAGATATTTTCCTAAATTGCTGCTCTTTATTGCCGGAGATCATCTAGAAGCAGGTCTTCTCGTTCTTGTGGGAGTGATGGCAGCCGGAGGATTGGGAGCGTATTATGCAATGAAACAAAGGCAAATGATCCTTGCCCTGTCTCTTATTGCGGTACTTATTGCGGTACTCGGTTTTACGACATATACCATGATTGTTATCCGTGCAAACGCAAACTTGCCAATGAATGAAAATCACCCGAAGTCGTTCGCGCAGCTTATTACGTATTTGAATCGAGAGCAGTACGGCGATTTTCCTATGTTTCAGCGCCGTTGGTCGTCGGAGCCGGAAAAAGCGGGCATCTATAAAAATTACAGCAGTGATCTCGATTTTTTCCTGCGCTATCAAATGGATCATATGTTCCAACGCTATGTCGGATGGAATTTTATTGGAAAAGTCTCGTCTGATCAAGATGCAGGTGTGAATTGGAAAGGATATTTTGCTATACCATTCCTCTTGGGATTATTCGGCCTCTATACGCATTTCCGAAAAGATTGGAAGATGGCGTCTGTCTTTCTCTTTACATTTATTCTCATGGGGTACTTAATTACTTTTTATCAAAACCAGCAGCAGCCTCAGCCGAGAGACCGTGAGTATTTTTATTGCGGGGCATATTTCGTCTTTGCACTTTGGATCGCGCTTGGTGTCAAGGGATTGCTTAATCTTGTTCAGGAAAAATTAATCTCGCCGTCGGCTGTGAAACCCGCCTTTCTAGGAGTGCTTATACTCAGCACACTTTTTGTTCCTTTGAGAATGCTGCAACTCAATTATTTTACGCATGATCGTTCGAAGAACTGGGTGCCGTGGGATTTTGCGTACAACATGTTACAGACATGCGAACAAGATGCCATTCTTTTCACTCAGGGCGACAATGATACATTCCCTTTGTGGTATATGCAGGATGTGGAAGGTGTCCGGCGGGATGTGAGAATTGTGAACTTGAGCTTGGTGAATACACCATGGTACATTCTCCAGATGAAGAATACACCTGCATACGCAGAGGCAAAAGCAGTGCCGATGAATATGCCTGATTCATATGTCAAAGATATCCAACCAATTGCATGGGAACCGAGAAATGTCGAGTTACCCGTTTCAAAAGAAGCGATTCAGCACTATCAGGAAGAAAAGGGAATGGTCCTTGATACATCTATTGTCAATAACGGAAAAATCACATTCCTTCTTCCTAATACATTGCAGTTTGGCAAAACAAAAGCGCTCCGTGTACAAGATATTGCTGTCTACGATATTATCATGGCGAATGAATGGAAGCGACCTATTTATTTTGCATCTACTTGTTCACCGGATGCAAAGATTGGATTGGAAGAATATATGTGGTTCAAAGGATTGAATTGGAAACTTGAACCGATGAAGATCTTAGAAAGTAATTATGGAATAGATCCTGTCAAACTCGAAGCAAACCTTATGGATGAACCGTCAGATTATTCCAAAACTCTGCGATATGGATATAAATTTCGCGAATTGGCAAATCCAAAAGTATTTTTTGATGAAAATACAATTCGCATTATTTCCAACTACCGGGCAGCATTTCGTGGACTTGCCGCATATTACATAAACTTTGAAAAAAATCCGCAGAAGAGTATGAAGGTGTTGGACAGGATGGAATCGCTTATGCCCCATACAAAAATTCCCTTTGGATGGCAGAGTGCATGGCAAATGGCGAGTTTCTATCATTCTCTTGGACGTATGGATCGGGTGAAAGAAATGGCAACAGAGATTGAACCGGCTTGTCTCAGTCTCATTGAGAAAGGCGAAGTGGAGATGAATTCCTATTACAATCCGTACCGTTCGCTTCTTGATCTTTACGAGATGACAAAAGAACAGGACAAGACCCTCAATATTCTCCGGAAATTAGCAGTGCTCTATCCAAATGATCCAAGTATCAAACAGAAGATTCAAATGTTGGAACAAATGAGCAAACAACCTGCTGCATCCGCACCTGAGAGAGGAAAGTAATTTCAGAGCGATTGAACTCCATGGCGCAGGATGTCCGGATAGTCGTTAATAAACATACGCCGTATGCAGTGAAGGCGTTTGAGCGGATCGGAAAAGTAACTGCACTGGATACACATGAAATTACGAAGGATACGGTCAAAGATGCCGATATCCTTATCGTTCGTTCCGAGACGAAAGTCGATCGTACGTTATTAGATGGAAGCCATGTGAAATTTGTCGGAACAGTGACAATCGGAACCGACCATGTGGATGAAGAATATCTTAAAAAAAATGGAATTGCATTTATCAGCGCACCAGGCAGCAATGCGAATTCGGTTGGGGAATATATCACTGCGGCGTTATTAGAGTTAGCACACGAAAAAGGTTTCTCGCTTCATGATAAAACGATTGGAATCGTGGGCGTCGGCAATGTCGGGAGCAATGTCTGGCGCAAAGCAGAAGCGCTGGGATTGCGGGTCCTTTTAAACGATCCGCCTCTTCAACGGTTGGAAAGTAGTTATCCCTTACATCCTTTGGAAAAGTTGATGGAGGCGGATATTATGACGCTCCATGTTCCATTGATACGTTCAGGGCCTGATGCGACCTATCATCTTTTCGATGAAAATCGAATTCGCAAGTTGAAACGAGGAGCCATTCTCATGAACACCTCACGCGGCAGTGTTGTGGAAACACAGGCATTGAAACGCGCATTGAGTGATGGGCATCTTTCAACTGCCGTTCTTGATGTCTGGGAGAAAGAACCCAATATCAACACATCTCTCCTCGAATTCGTCTCGATGGGAACACCGCATATTGCCGGTTACTCATTAGATGGCAAGATCAATGCCCTTCGGATGAATTATGAGGCAGCCTGCCGTTTTCTATCAAAACCGATTGACCTGGAAATCAATGCAGCTTTACTGGATCCTGTTGTTCGAGAAATTAAAATCGACACAATTCACACCCCATTAGTACAAACACTTCGAAATATTGTGAAGCAGAGCTACGATATCAACGTAGATGACCGGCTTTTGCGGCAAATGAGAGTGCGTCCGGAAGAAGAACGCGGTAAGTATTTTTCGGGGCTTCGAACGGAGTACCGTATTCGGAGAGAATTCTTCAACTCAACAGTATCGTTGTCACATGAAGCGGAGAATCTTGCCAAGATGCTTCAACTTCTTGGGTTTAAAGTAACGAAAGCAGCTTCGTCATGATTGAAAGATTTGAAGCACGTATTCTCAGAATCAATCCTGAACAACAGGATATTCCCATACCTACGTATGCAACGGCAGGTTCTGCTGGAATGGATATTTGTGCTGCTGTTGAGAAGGACATGGAAATTTCACCGGGCGATACCGTTTTAATTCCGACAGGTTTTATCATCGAGCTGTCTCAAGGATATGAAGCGCAAGTGCGGCCAAGAAGCGGCCTAGCTATCAAACACAATATTGGTATTCTCAACTCACCGGGAACAATTGATTCCGATTATCGCGGTGAAGTAAAAATTATTCTTACAAACTTTGGAAAGAAACCGTACATCATCCATCGCGGGGATCGCATAGCACAAATGATTGTGTCAAAGTACGAACGTGTACATTGGAAAGAAGTATCGTCACTTGCTGAATCTGTGCGCGGAGAAGGCGGTTTCGGCCATACAGGAATCACATCAAAGGGGAATGAATAAAATGGTACAACATCAAAAAGGAAAGAAAACATCACAATCGAAGTCCCAGCAGGGGAACGTGACTCGGGACATGAACTGGGAATCGGTCTTTGCTTCGTTCGGCAGGATTGAAGTTGTGCTTCTTGCCGGAAGTGTGCTCCTTTTACTCGTGCTCATTTACACCATCCATAATATCCTATCGCCATTTCTCGCGCTTGGTGCAATCCTTTTTATCCTGTTTCCCTTGCGGCGCCATGCGCTTGCACGGAATGTGATGTGGCTGGCAATTGCTCTTTTCACTTTATGGTTTTTGGATTCCGTATCGACGATCCTTGCGCCCTTTATTGTATCCATACTTTTTGCGTATATCCTCAAACCGGTTGTGGATCTCTTCCAAAGCTGGAAAATTCCGCGCTGGGTGAGTTCGCTCATACTTATCCTGCTCTTCATTTCAGGTATTACGCTTATTCTCTTTTTTGTTCTCCCCATAGCACTCTCACAGTTTGAAGGCGTACTTGATTTGCTGTCGAAACTTACGAATGAATACGAAAGCACATTTTGGAACAGCCATTTCGTCAAAATAATGGAAAATTATGGTATCTCTGTCAATGAACTTCGTAGCGCGTTCGCCAGCCAACTGACTCCTCGGTTTGAAGATATTCTCAAAACGCTTATCAATGCGCTCGGTTCGTTAATGAGCAGCATCTCAGGTTTCATTACGCAAATATTTTATATCATTTTAGTACCATTCCTGACATTTTATTTCTTGGCTGATTTTCCAAAAATCAGCCACCGCTTTCTGATGCTCTTTCCTCGCAGGAATCGCGATCGAGTAGGAAACTTCATGACTCGTGCTGATGATCTTATTGGACATTATTTGCGGGGAGCGCTTCTCGTAGCGCTTCTACAAGGAATCATTATTTCAGTGATCTTTTCTATTGTCGGAATAAAATATGCTTTCCTCTTGGGGCTTCTAGCATGTCTTTTCGATTTTATTCCTTATTTTGGCCTTATTGTTATTATGGCGCTTTCTGCCGTAATTGCACTTTTCAGCGAACCGCCTGTTTTAACAAAATTGGCCGTTGCTCTCGTCTCCATTTCCATTCTTCATATGGCAGAAATAACATTTCTCTCGCCGAAAATAGTCGGCAGTAGAGTAGGAATGCATCCGCTGCTCATCATTCTCTCTTTGCTTATTTTCATGTATTTCCTTGGCTTCATCGGGTTGCTTATTGCAGTTCCGACGACAGCGTTGGTGATATTGTTTGTCAGAGATTGGGAAGCGCGAAGGCGCGGAGAAATTCCGCTGCCAAAAGATTCCTCCAAAACGGGCTTGTAATGTCAGGCGTTCTCTATCTCGTTGCCACTCCCATCGGCAATTATGATGACATTACATTTCGGGCTATTAATGTACTTAAGAGTACAGATATTGTTGTGTGTGAAGAACGGAATGAAGGACAGCATCTCCTTCGTCATTATGGAATAGAAAAACAAGTAGAGACGCTCAACGAGCATAATGAGACGGCAGCAGCAAGTATCATCATTGATTTTTTGAAAGAAGGGAAGTCCATTGCATTAATTTCTGATGCGGGAACTCCTGTATTCTCTGATCCTGGAAGAATATTAGTTGAAAAAGCTATTTGCCAGAACATAAAGATTGTTCCTGTCCCCGGCGCTTCCTCGCTCCTTCCTGCACTTATTGTTTCTGGATTTCCCATTAAGGAATTTGTATTTGCCGGATTTCTTTCTCCCAAGCGAGAACGCCGTCTTACCGAATTGCGCGAGTTTCGGAAGGAACGCCGCACGATTGTGTTGATGGACACGCCCTACCGGCTTGTTCAGCTTTTACGGGATATGGCAGGTGTATTTGGAGAAACGAGACGTGTGTGTGT
>Ga0182021_10012273_pt1 | contig 10183 bp, 5 predicted proteins | sample 612E3MmetaG_FD_120493 | JGI IMG/M metagenome (GOLD analysis project Ga0182021, IMG submission 120493) | Permafrost microbial communities from Stordalen Mire, Sweden - 612E3M metaG (Illumina Assembly) | ecosystem: Environmental > Terrestrial > Soil > Wetlands > Permafrost | place: Sweden... | reverse complement strand
ATTGGTGTGCCCGCGGGAAAGCAGTCCTAGAGCCGACACAGGCCAATATTCGCCGTCTGGCAATGATCACACCTGAGGCATCGGATATAGCAGCCATGATGATGGCACTGGATCGATCTGGTCAGAATCAGACCGCAGTGCAATTAGGTAAAAAACATGAAAATGATGCCGCAGTTCTTCTGGCAACTGCCAACTGCTTGAAAGCGGATCGCGCGCAAAACGCTCTTGAGGCGCTAGAGAAGGCCAAGAAGATGAAGATGGCATTCCCGCCAATCTATGCCCTGGGCGCTCAGTTGAGTCAAAAACAGGGTGAGTATTACTCAGCCATCAACCAAATTGAAGAGGCGCTTGAGTATTGGCCCGGTGAAGCTGGTTGGCAAGAAGCTGCTGCTGAAAATTGGAAATCAGTAGGTGATCTGCAGAACAGCACAGCCCATCTTGAAAAAGCCCTTCAATTGGAACCTGAAAATACAACGGTTCAACTGAAGTTGGGTAAGCTTTATCTACAGGGGAAAGAGATTCAAAAAGCCATTGAATGCTTGCAGGCTGTCTGCAAAAAAGAAGTAAATCAATTTGAAGGCTGGGAAGCACTTGCAGAATCCTATTACCAGACTGGTCAAATCGAACAATCCTTGGAAGCTGCCAAACGGGCTACCAGCATCAATGCCTTCTCGGTCAAACCATATCTTTTAGGCGCCCAGATCAACCTGGATCAGGGTAAAAAAGCAGAAGCGTTGGAACAGGTTCAGAAAGCCATCCAGCAGGATGGGAACAATGCCGAAAGCCTGGTCATTCTGGCAAAGGCCTGGTTGGCCAACGGGAATAAATTGCAGGCATTACACGCGCTGGAAAAAGTGCCCCAGGGAAAAGGCAGCAATATTGCCTTATTGATCGAACATGCGCGCATGATCACAGAGATCAATGGCCCGGCAAATGCCAAAGGTATGTTGGAATCACTGGCAGAACGCTACCCGGATAACCTGGATGTAGTAAATATGCTGGCGGAAGCGCAATTAGCTCATGGAGATAAAACCGGTGCCGAGAAAACTGCCCAGCAATCACTGAAATTGCACGAAGTACAACCGCAAATGCAGCGTTTCCTCGGTAAATTGGAATTTGAAGGCGGCCATCTGGATCAAGCGATCTACCATTACAGCCAGGCGATCGCCCAGGCTCCGCAGGGAGTGGATTCCTATTTGGAATTGAGCCAGGTATACGAAAAACAGCGGGACTTCGCTTCCGCTTTGAATACGCTCAACATGGCTATTGAACTGGACCCAAAAAACTTACAGGCAGTGATGGCTGCCGCCAACATGATGCGCAGCGCAAAAGACTACAGCAAAGCGGAATCTTTGTTACGCCGTGCGGCAGAGATCGCCCCTAATGATTTGAATGTTCGCCGCCAACTTGGCGCGGTTATTGCACTGAATTTGGTAGAGAGTTCACAAGAAGCGAGTTCACACATATGATACCTAATTCCTCAATGAATAAAACTGAGCCGCAGATGATCGAGCGCCAAAATTTCCTGCAATTATTGAAGACCGGCCTCGAAAGTCAATCCTATCAATTCATCCGGCAGGCTGCCATGTCTTGGCTGGCTTCTTACCCGGGTGACCTGGAGATCAATTTGCTGTTGGTTCAGGCGTTGATCCAGGAAGGCCATGATTCAATGGCAGCACCGATCCTGGAGAAAATTCTGCGCAACGATACAGAATATCTGGATGCATTGCGTGTAGCAGAATCAATTTATCAAAAAACAGATTCTGCCAAAGCGCAGCAAATTGGTGGAATTGTGCAGGCACTGGGGAATGCACCTGCCAACGGCCAGAATTTACCCACCTGGGGTGTGAAGTTGTTTATGGCCCGGCAGGCACTGGCAGCAGGTAATTTGGCATTGGCACAGTCTAGCTTAATGGAAGTGCTCACTCAAAAAGACACTCCCAGCCTGGCCGGAATTATTCATTTAACATTGGTTGAAAAAGAAAACGATCAGAGTTCACGTTTGAATCTGGGGCGTGTTTACCACTCACGCTGGCCCGATTGTGTTCAGATCAGTTTGCTGCTGGCAAAGACCTGGATCGACAGCGGAAGCCAGGATGAAGCCGTGAATTTATTGCATGAATGCGCGGCGCTTGATCCGGCGGGTCAAATTCCGCGGAGGATGTGGGGAGAAGCTTTTGACTTCAAACCGCTGTATCCTGAAAAAATGCAAATCGTTGAGAATTTCGCCATCCCCGGAGCCATAGCCAGTAAGTTTGGATTCAACCATCTGGATTCCGGTTTTACGGCAGCGAATCCAATTGGTACAGAACAGGCAGCGCCCCGTACTGAAGTCCATTCTTTTGATGGCTACCGCGTTCTACCGACCGAAACGGAGGTTTACCCGGAGAATCCACGCGTTCAAGCTGCTGCCGAAAAAATTAAAGATCCGGTTGTGGAAGAAGTACAAAAAGAATTCGAGAAGATAGCAGACCATCTAAAAACACCCAGCACTGCCCGGGCGGATAACCGTTTTCCGGCTTACGTGATCGTGACGACAAAAACAGGGCTGACTGAACAATATGGTCAACAAAGTTCCCAGGTCATTTTGGATGAACTGGCAAAACTGGCCGCAAGTATACAAAAGACCAACAACTGGCGTTCGTTTATCTTTATCCCGGATGATCTGACAATTTGCGGAAAATATGGGATCACACCGGTTGACACTGTCGATCCATGGAAGATCAAACTGGCACTGACTGATCTGGATAAGGCTCTGGCAAAGACGGGTGAGATGATTGGTGCTGTGGTCATCATTGGTGGCGATAAGGTGGTGCCATTCCATAATTTACCCAACCCGACAGATGATTCTGATGCAACGGTGCCTTCAGATAATCCCTATGGTTCATTGGATAAGAATTATTTTGTGGGCGATTGGCCGGTGGGCCGTCTGCCCGGTGATTCCACGCAGGATTCCGGTTTGTTACTGACGCAGATTCGCAATATCACCCAGTATCACCAGGACGAAACAGTTTCATCGAACTGGCTCAACCAACTGCTGCGTTTGCTGCTCCTCTTTAACCAGGCTTACACCAAGAATTTCTCCAACCTGGGTTATACCGCAGCAATTTGGCAGCGGTCATCCCTTTCTGCTTTCAGAGCCATTGGTGATGCAAGGAATCTCTATCTCTCACCCAACGGCACGACGACTGCCTTTAACCCAACCAAAATTGCCAAGGCGCCGTTCTGCTATTTTAATCTGCATGGGGTTGAAGACGGCAGCGATTGGTACGGACAAAAAGATACTTCAGACACCAGCAGCACCGCAGATTACCCGGTGGCGCTGCAGCCCTCGGATCTGAAAAAGAACTCAACCTCGCCGCGGATCGTGTTCAGTGAAGCCTGTTACGGCGGACATATCACGGGGCAAAAAGAAACGGATTCCATCGCCTTGACCTTCTTGGGGCAGGGTGTGCTGGCCATGATCGCTTCTTCAACAATTGCATATGGTTCGGTTTCGACTCCTCTCATTGGCGGCGATCTGCTGGGGAACCTGGTAATGAAGTACCTTGTGGAAGGTCTACCGGTCGGCACTGCATTCGTAAAAGCCAAGGTGGATTTCGTCCGGGAAATGAATTTACGCCAGGGTTACCTGGACGGCGAGGACCAAAAAACCTTGATCTCTTTTGCACTTTTTGGAGACCCATTGGTAGCCTATGATCCTTATCAGGCATCCTCAAAAACAGTCTCCCGCGAAAAGAATCACCCGGTGGTGAAGACGGTGGTCGATCAATCTATGGATGAAGCGAAATCTTCACCGATCTCGGCAAAAGCTATCGCCAATGCCAAAGAAGTGGCCAGCCATTATCTCCCGGGAATCGATTATGCTGAAGTTCACATCAGCCGTCAGCACGTGAGGGTCAACAATAGCACGCAGGTGAACGGAGCAAGCCAGAGCAAAAATACGGCACGGCAATCCAGCCGGGTGGTGGTTAGCTTCAGCAAACAGGTCAGCTTTGACCAACATATCCACCGCCAATATGCGCGGGTAACAATGGATCAGCAGGGCAAGGTGGTAAAACTGGCAATTTCCAGATAAATGAATGTTAAAAAATCAGACCGCAGAGTTAAACCTGCGGTCCTTTTTGTGTGAAAATAAAAAAATGTAAAACCTGTGAGGAAGTATCTGTAAGAGGGAATAAATTTCAGACAGTTTCAAGAATATGCGTAATAATATTGGAACCGCTGCCGCCGATATTTTGCGCCATGCCAATATGCGCATTTTCCACTTGAGTACCGGTTGCCTCACCGCGAAGCTGTTGAATCACTTCTACGATCTGATACATGCCGGTAGCGCCCACCGGGTGACCGCGGGCTTTGAGACCGCCCCGGGTGGCAATGGGAATGCGTCCATTGGGGAGGATATCGCCTTCATTTGCCACCCGTGGACCCTGCCCGCGTTCGGCAAAACCGTTGGCTTCAAGGGATAGCGCCGCCATGATGGAAAATGCATCATGTAATTCGAACAGGTCAATATCAGCCGGGCCAATACCAGCCTGGGCATAGGCTTTTTTAACCGAAAGTTCGGCAGCTTTTAGCCAGAGGGGATCGGTACGCTGGTCGATGGCAATAGAGTCGGTGGCAGCAGCAGAAGCGGCTACCTTGACCAGTGGGATGCCTTTAGAGGCTTTTACAAACTCCAGAGGGACCAGAATGACTGCGGCAGAACCATCGCCTGTGGCAGAGGCATCCATCAAATTGATGGGGTCCGAAACCATACCAGCTTTGGAGTACCCTTCCAGAGTAATTGGTTCTTGAAAGCGAGCAAAAGGGTTATGCACTGCATTAGCATGCGCGTTGATCGAAAAAGCAGCAAAATCTTCTTTTTTCCAGCCGTATTCAAACATGTAACGGCGCATGATCAGGGCGTTAATGGCGACGAAAGAAAGTCCCTGAGCAGCTTCATAATCCGCATCCGCGGCTGTGGCTAATTCAGCGGTGATCTCGGCGCTGGGTGAATCAGTCATCTTCTCCACACCGACTGCAAGTACGCTGTCTACCTGACCGGAACCAACTGCCATCACCGCACTGCGAAAACAGGCTGCGCCGGAACTGCAGGCAGCTTCGATGCGCAGTCCTTCGGCATAGCGCATGCCTACCCAATCTGCAATATAAGCACCCAAATGCTGCTGCAAGTTGGCAGAACCAGACATCATATTACCTACATAGACTGCATCCACCTGGTCCAGACCTGAATTACGTAAAGCGGCCAGGGCAGCATCTCCGGCGAGTTCACGCAAAGATTTATTCCATTGTTCTTCAACCCGAGTTTGACCAATACCGATCACAGCAACTTCGCGCATCTTTTTTCCTTTCAAATCAATAGAGAAATTATAAAGGGAAAGGCTCTCAAGAACTATCAGAATTAATTTATTGTCGGGGTTTATAATTCGGCTTGTAAATTTATTACGGAGGTTACTTATTTTGAAGCACTCATCGAGAATCACGATTCTTTTATTTGTTTGCGGAACACTTTTATTAACAGGCTGCGCGAACGGCAGTCAATTGATCGTTAACCTGGGGAAGAACCCGACAGCGGTTGTGCCGGCTACTCCAACAGTAATTATTAACCCTTCGCTTTGGGTGGATCCACTTCTTCCAGCCACAGTACAAGAGAAGATCAAAAACCAGAGCGGTTTTACTTTAGCGACCAGGAAAGATGGAGTTAGCTTAAAATTGCAGTTAGAGCCGGCAGCAGTATCCGGCGAAAATGTCATCGGCCAGATCCAATGGGTTTATGCCCTGGTGGCCCCTTTCCCAACGGTGACAGATAGCCTAACAGTTCAGGAACTCAAAGATCTGTGGACGGGCAATGTTGCAGCAGATGCACCGGCAAATCAGCTAATGGTCAGCAGAGAAACCCATGCTATTTTTAATGCCTTGTGGGGAGCCTCTGCGGATGCGACTGTTACGATTGTGGAAGAGGAATTATTAACCAAAAATGATTTTAAGCAGCCAAAAGTATGGGCGATCGTACCGTTTGATCAAATCACTCCGCGATGGAAAGTGATCAAGGTCGATGGTTTGAGCCCATTGGATAAACCGTTGGATACAAATGCTTATGCTTTGAAAGCCAATTTTGTGCTTTCGAGCAGTACAGCAGACGCAGCTCTGCAAACGATAGGAAAGACCATTCTAAGTGCTGTGCCGGCGACGGATCGAGATGAGTCAAAGATGACTGTTGTGATGATGACCGGTACAACGGCATTGACCCGTGCAATCGCTTATAAAATGGAAATCAAGGGATTGGATTACCCGATTGAAAAGGTGAAGGATTGGTTCAAAGATGCTGATCTGATCCATGTAAGCAATGAGGTGTCTTTTGACCCGGATTGTCCTTACCCGGATTATCAACAAAGGGGTCTACGGTTTTGTTCTTCACCCAAATATATACAAACCTTGAAAGACCTGGGTGTGAATGTAGTGGAATTGACCGGAAATCATGAAAATGACTACGGCTCACAGTATTTGGATTCCTCAATCGATACTTACAAACAATTGGGCTGGTATACATTTGGCGGTGGCAAGACACCAGAAGAAGCGCAGGCCCCGGTCAAGATCGAAGTGAACGGCAACAAGATCGCTTTTATTGGCTGCAATCCAAACGGACCGCAATCAGATTGGGCGAATGAGAAACAGGCCGGCAGCGCCAAATGTGATATGGCATATTATGATCAACAGATCAGTGATCTTAAGGCTCAGGGCTATGTCGTGATCGCCACTTTCCAACACGAAGAGGTGTATACCTATCTTTACGGCGACTTTATTGCCAATGATTTTCGCAATGCTGCCAAAGCCGGTGCGGATGTCGTCAGCGGGTCACAATCGCATTATGGCATGGGTTTTCAATTCGTGGGCAATAGTCTGGTCCATTATGGGCTGGGAAACTTCCTATTCGATATGATGACCTATGAAGGTGTGGGAGATAATATTCGCCGCGAGTTTTTTGACAAACACATCATTTATGATGGAAAATATATCAATACTGAACTTTACACCGCCTGGCTGGTGGATTGGTCTCAACCCACCCCGATGGACGACAAACAAAGAACCTCATTTTTAACAGACGTTTTCAACGCAAGTATATGGAGTGAAAAGCCATGAGAGTGATCGATATTTCAGTAACCATTACGCCCGGCATGCCAGTCTGGCCCGGGGATGATACGGTGGAACTGCACCGTCGTACAAAAATTGAGGAGGGGGCGCACGCTAATGTCTCTTTCTTCGCGGCCAGTGCGCATACCGGCACGCATGTAGATGCGCCATTTCACTTTTTGTCCGATGGCAATACGGTGGAAAATCTGCCTCTGGATGCCCTGGTAGGCCCGGTACAAGTCGTTCAGATCACCAGCACGACAGAAGTGATCACGGCTGCTGTCCTGGAACAATTGAAACTTGAGCCCGTGGTGGAACGCATCCTTTTCAAGACCAAAAACTCAGAATTATGGAAGAACCTGGATGCTCCCTTTAATACTACTTTCGTCGGAATTGACGAAAGCGGAGCCAAATACCTGGTAGACCACAAGATAAAGCTGGTGGGGATCGATTACCTCTCCATTGCTCCATATAAAAACAGCCGACCCACCCACGAGGTTTTACTTGGAGCCGGTGTGGTGGTCGTTGAAGGCCTTAATCTTGTAGATGTCAGTGCCGGGAAATATACGCTTTGCTGTTTACCGCTAAAGTTGAAAGGTGCTGATGGAGCTCCTGCTCGAGCTGTTTTGATCGAAAATTAGACCCTTCAACTATTACAATATCCGTGGAAAGGTCAGCAGATTGAATTCTGTTCGAACAGCCTTTCCACGGTTGTCGTTAATGGACTAACCAAGAGAGCAATGAGAAGGTCAGATGCCTTAAATAGGGCAACTACATTCAATCCCAGTGAAAGCACTCCATTCAAATAAACACGTTTTATGATAGGATTTATGAGTAATAGAACGAAATTTATTGAAGAGCGAGGGTTCCATGATAGATTTGCCTGATTCAGAAATTATTCCGCTTTCGTTGAAACACAATTTTTGGACCTGGTCTGCCCAGGCTCACGTTTCACCGATTGCGATTAAAAAAGCCAAAGGTGTTTATTTTTGGGATGTAGATGGCAAGCGTTACCTGGATTTTAACTCCATGGTGATGTGCACCAATATCGGTCATGGGGATGAGCGGGTCATCGAAGCCATAGTGGACCAGGCCAGGGAATTGCCCTTTGCCGGGCCGGGCATGGCCACCAAACCACGGGCGTTATTGGGAAAAATACTGGATGAGATCACCCCAGATGGCTTGAGCAAGTTTCTCTATACATTAGGCGGTGCGGATGCGAATGAGAACGCTATCAAATTTGCAAGGGCGTACACAGGCAAATCGAAGATCCTGGCGCGGTATCGTTCGTATCATGGCGCATCTTACGGAGCCGTTGCCTTAACCGGCGATCCAAGGCGGACTGTCTGGGAACCAACGGTGATGCCCGGTGTGGTTCATTTTCTGGATCCTTACCGTTATCGTTCCACATTTCATCGGACCAATCAAAATATCAGCGAAGCGGAATTTACCCGCGATTATCTTAATCACCTCGAAGAAATTATCACCTACGAAGGGCCTGACACGATAGCCGGTATCTTGCTTGAGACGGTCACAGGGACGAATGGCATCATCATCCCACCAGATGGCTATCTACAGGGAGTTAGGGCGCTCTGCGACCGTTATGGGTTGGTCCTGATCGCGGATGAAGTGATGAGCGGCTTTGGTCGTACCGGGAAGTGGTTCGCGGTGGATCATTGGCAGGTGAAACCGGATATCATGACCATGGCCAAAGGGTTAACTTCTGGATATGCTCCTCTGGGAGCTGTCGCTTTAAGGCCTGTTATTGCATCTAAGTTTAATGAAAAGGTATATGAGGGCGGGCTGACCTATAATGGTCATCCCATTTCACTGGCGGCGGCAATTGCCACAATTCGGGTAATGCAAGAAGATCACCTGGTTGAGCAGGCCGAGAAGATGGGTGTTGTGCTCAGCAAATACCTGAAAGATCTGGCAGCGAAGCATCCATCAGTGGGTGAGGTAAGGTCGCTGGGTTTGTTTGGCATTATCGAGGTGGTAAGGAACCGCGAAACCAGGGAACCGATGGCTCAATTCGGTAAAACCAGCCCGGAGATGATCGAGACGAAAAAATTCTGTTCTGAAAAAGGACTTTTTGTTTACACTCACTGGCACACGATTTTGATTATTCCACCATTGATTATCACAGCCGATCAGCTAGCAGAGGGTTTTGCTATCCTTGACCAGGCTTTAGAGATCACTGATCGCAGCGTTACGAATGAATGAAAGGATTGTAGAAAATGGCAAAAGAGACACAACACGAAAAGATCATTATCTTAGGAGCCGGGCCGGCCGGGTTAGCAGCCGCTTTATATGCCGCCAGAGCAGATTTGAATCCACTGGTATTAACGGGTATGGAATTGGGTGGTCAGGTTTCATTGACCAACACGATTGAAAATTATCCCGGTTTTCCAGAGGGTATCAGCGGCTCACAATTGGGTGAACTCTTTCAACACCAGGCTGAACGGTTTGGCGCCCGCTTTGAGTTCGATTCAGCCACCTCTGTCGACCTGCGGCAAAAACCATTCATTGTGAAGACTTACAGTAAAGAATATTCTGCAGACGCTTTGATATTGGCGACCGGTGCCAGCCCGGTGAAGTTGAATGTAGTCGGGGAAGAATTATTGACCGGGCGCGGTGTTTCTTATTGTGCTACTTGCGATGGTTGGTTCTTCAAGAATAAAGAGGTGGTTGTTGTGGGAGGCGGTGACAGCGCGTTGGAAGAAGGGTTATTTTTAACTCGCTTTGTCAACAAGGTTCGCATCGTTCACCGCAGAGATGCTTTCAGAGCCGGTGCCGTATTACAAAAACGTCTAGCAGACAATGAAAAAATCGAAGTGATCTTTGATTCCGTGGTGGATAAGATCAATGGAACGGATAAAGTAACCAGTGTTGATCTGCGTAACGTGAAAACGGATGTCGTCACAAATTTGGCTACAGATGGGATTTTTGTTTTTATCGGCCACTCGCCGAATACGAGCCTGTATAAAGATCAACTCAAGATGGACGAACGTGGTTTCTTGGTGATCGATGACAAGATGGAGACGAGCAT
>Ga0182021_10012272_pt1 | contig 10183 bp, 7 predicted proteins | sample 612E3MmetaG_FD_120493 | JGI IMG/M metagenome (GOLD analysis project Ga0182021, IMG submission 120493) | Permafrost microbial communities from Stordalen Mire, Sweden - 612E3M metaG (Illumina Assembly) | ecosystem: Environmental > Terrestrial > Soil > Wetlands > Permafrost | place: Sweden... | reverse complement strand
TTCTTGACGGCCGCTTCAGCCGCAGCCATGGCGGCCTGCTTCTCCGCCTCAATGGCCTTCAGGCGCTCCTCCGCCTCGCTCGCCCGCTTGAGCGCCGCTGCCATCTCAGGGCTGACCTGCGGGGTGCTGGGCCCAGAAGGCCGCGACTTCCACCAGTAGAAGGTGCCCCCAGCGAGCACAAGGATCGCGACCGCCAGCACGACGAAAAGGCCGGCGCGGTTCTTGGACGGCGCTGCTGCATGCGAGAGGATTGGCCCGGAGATCATCGGCTCGCGTGGTCGCGCGGGGGCCTCGTGCGAGCTGATGGAGATCGGCGTGCGGGCGGAAACGGGCGGCTCCTGGAACACAGGGACTTCCGGCGTCGAGACTTGTGGCACTGGCGTGTAGACGCTGCGCGGTGGCGGACTCAAAGGTGGAGGCACAAAGGGCCGCGGTGGCGTCGTGACGCGCGGGGTGGCCGGCGTGAGCGGACGCGGCGGTGGCGGTATGAGAGGCAGTGCGCTCGTTGGAGCTGGCGTTGGCGTGACAACCGGTGGCGGCACAACGACCGGCGGCGGCGACACGAAGACTGGTCGTGGGGCCACGGTCGGTGGCGGCGCTGCGATGACCGGAGGCAGCGGGGTCACCGCTGGTATCGGCAGCTTGGCGGACTCGTCGCCCAGGTACTCGAAGTAACTGGCTTCGCGTTCCTGTTTGAGGGCCTTTGACTCGCGCTCGATGTCCTCGCGGAACAGCGAGTGCATGAAGAAGGCCAGGTTGAACGTCGTCGGCGTGAAGTCGCCGGAGAACAGCAGGGTGTCGATGCCCTTGCGCAGCTCCTGCACTTCGACGTAGCGTCCGCTCGGATCTGCCGTTAGGGATCTCGCCAGGATGTCGGCGATCGGCCTGGGAATCGCGTCGTCGTCGCCCGTCGGGTTCTGCAGCCGCGCGCGGGAGAGCCGTCCGGCGATGTCGTCGGCCCGTCCGCCCTGGAACAGGGGCTGACCAGTCAGCGCCTCGAACAAGATCGCACCGACGGCGAAGATGTCGGAGCGTGTGTCCGCGTCCTGGCCCTTGACCTGCTCGGGCGCGAGGTACAGCAGATCGTCATCCGACACGCCTCCGGCTTCGCGAATCCGCGCCAGCCAGTAGCCGAAGCCGCGCACGCGCAGCTCACCCTCGTAGGACACGACCACATTGCCCGGGGTCAGGAAGCCATGGTAGTAGCGGCCGGCGCCCTCGACCTTGCGGCTGTGCGCGTACTCCAACGCGGAGCAGATCTTGCTCGCGATCAGCAGCGCGTGGTCGACGGAGAGCGGGAAGCTCTCCTGTCGGCAGCGCGAGAAGATGGCGCGCAGGCTCTTGCCCTCGATGAACTCGTACGAGATGTAGTACGTGCCCTCGACCTTGCCTATCCCGAGGATCTTGAGGATGTTGGGCGTCTGGAGCTGCGCCGCGACCTTGGCCTGCTCCATCAAGCCCTTGGCGGTCTCGACGTGCGAGCTAAAGGCCTGTCCGAGCCTCAGCACCGTGACGATCTTCTCGAGTCCGCCCGAGCCGAGCTTGGCGGCGCGGTATTCCGCTCCAAGCCCCGACGACTCGATCTCCTCGAGGAGAATGAACTTCCCGAAACGCTCTTTCTTGGCCATCGTGGCCTTTCCGTTTTCTAGCGTTGATGGAGCCAGTTGGGAAGAATTTAGCACGCGCAGCCGGGGCCGTCAACGAAACCGCCGGCGCCGGCGTGCCGGCACGCTAGGGCGCCGAGGGCGGCACATCTGGAGAGGGACCATGGCGGACGAAACGTAGCCAGTCGACGGCTGCGGCGGCGTTCTTGCCTTGGTAGCCGGGCAAGTCGGCGCGGGGCGCTGCCGAGAAACTCAGCGCAACATCGTTGAAACCGGAATGCAGCGCGCTGGCCGGGACGCTGAGCTTGTACTCGCGCCATTCGGGAGTGAGCTGCGTTCCGCCCACGTCGACCCCGTTGACCACAAGATTCACGCTGACAGGTAGCTCGACGAGCATCTGTCGAGCCCGCAGGGTCACGTCGAATTCGTCGACCGTGCGGATCGGCACGCGCAGGCTCGCTCGCCGTCCCCGCGGCCGGCGGAACGTCTGTTCGCCATCGCTTTCGGGCCCGTACCACTGCCTTGCGACCACGTCCGGAAACTCCTGCGTCTCCTTGCCGACGTCGATGAGCCCGTCCAATGAGTGCGAACCCTCGTCCAGCCAAACGCCCTTGAGATTGTCGTAGAGCAGCACGAACACTGGTCTCGGTAGCCACTTCTCCGCGCGCAGCAGGTCGTGGAAGCTAGCGTCGATCTGAGCAGGCACCAGCCGGTCGAGCGTGACCGCCTGGTTCTTGCTCGCCACGACTTGGCTGTTGAAGACGTACTCGAACTGGATCGTCCAGAACGCGAGGGTGGCGATCAGACAGGCCAGTGGCACGAGCGGACGGCGACACGCGAGAGCCAGGGCCTCACCCAAACCGAGCGCAAAGAAAGGGGTCAGGCCCAGCAACCGCCGCTGGCCAAAAGAGTCGGCGGCCCACCAATCCACGGTGGCCGCGGTCAGCGTCAGCGTCAGCGTGAATCCCAGTATGAGCAGCGCTCCGAATAGCCGCTCCCGTCTCACAAGCAGGATCCAACCGAGCGCCGCGACGAGATAAAGTGGGGTCCAGGTGAACAGGCCATGGCGTGCCGCAAAGAGCACGTCCAGTATGTGGGGTGCGATCCTGACAGCTCCGGATTGCTGCAGTACGATCGCCACGAAGCCGGGGCCGTAGATCACCAGCCAGAATAGCGCCTGCAGCAGTGCGGCAAGCGCCGGGCCAGCGAGGAAAGCGGCCAGAGGCTGCCAGGCACGCCGTCGCTCGCGGATGAGCAGGTCGAGAGCGGGCATCGCCAAGAGGGCCGCATCGTACGTGCGCACCAGCGCCAGCACCCCGCCACAACACCCCACCAGCAGCCACGGCCCGACGCGCACCGTGTCGCGCGCCCGCCGCCACGTCACCAGCAGGCACGCTGCGGCAAAGGCCGAGGCAGCGTGCGCCATGCTGGGATTGACTTCCATGTAGAAGTGCAAAGGCGTCGCTAGCCAGATCGCCAGAGTCGCGAGCAGGGCTACGCCGCGGCCGTAGAGGTGCCTCAGCAGATTCTCGACCAGCAGCAGGCCGGCCAGCCCATAGAGGAAGGATGCGCGCGTGAGCGCGAGATGGTAGATCGGCGCGAAGCCGTCGGCAGGGTTGACCCCGCCGCAAGCCCGTGCGAGCAGTGCCAGTCCATGCGCCAGCAGAAAGTGCGGAGCCCAGAGCAGCGCCATGCCGACGGGAAAGCGAGTGGTCACTTCTCCTGCGCGCGTCTTCACCGGGGAAGCGCCCAGTCCAGCAAAGTCATTGGCAAAATCGAGGTCGTGGTCGAGCAAGATCGAGCGCAGCGGGACATAGTACTCAACGCCGTCGCCGCCGATGCGGGAGTAGACGTCTGCGAAGCTCCAGAGCGCCACGGCCACCAGCAGCAGGCGCGGCCCGTCGAGCCAGCGCCGCTTTGCTCCCATCACGACAAGCGACAGCGCGCCGACAGCCAGCGCGCTCCAAGACAGGCGGCTGCGCCAGGCGTCGCTCAGACCCAGACCTGCGCTCAGGCTGGCCAGCCAGACAGCCACCAGCAGTGCCAAGAACGCAGGCTCCAACCAGGTTGGCCAACGCCGCTCTGCTGCTGGCGCTAGTGCGCCGGATGGGTTGGGATCTGAGCCAGCGTGCTCCATGGTCTTCCGGTTGCCGACGATACCACATCGTTCGGCGCGTCCTGACGACCGGCGGTCGGGACGCGATCGCCTAGCCCGAAGCGTTCATGAACGCACCTGCTGCCGCGCCTCGCGACGATGCGTGCAAGACAATTCGGACTAGTGACGCCCCAGAAAGCGTAGGCGAGCGACGTACCCGCGATGTTGCGTGCGGTCTTTGGCGAGAAACGTCGGGGAATCGACGTTGTGATCGACGAGCCATGCGTTTGTCCGATTCGTCAGGTCGTTGGCGCCCACGCGCAGCGCCCAGCGCGCGCCCAGCAGGCGAAAGCGATGCTCGCAATGGACATTGAGCGAAAAGTAGGCAGGCAGGCGTCGGGAGTTCGGTCGCTCGACCAGGGCCTGCTGCTCATTCGTCAGGCTGAACGGAAAGCCGCTGCGCCATTCCAGGGTGTAGGCCAAGTCAAGGCCACGGGTCACGGGCAGCAGCCCGCGCGTCAGCAGGCGCTGCGGCGCGTCCCAGGGCAGGGGCGCCGGCGCCTGGGCGCCCGTGATCGCCGTGTCGAGGTCGAAGTCCAGCGCGGCGTTCGTGCGCGCGTGCGACCAGGCGTATGACACGGCGACGGAGTGGTCGCCGCGAAAAGAATGAGTGAGCCCTACCTCGACGCTGTCGTAGCGTTCTCGGCGACCGTCATTGAGCGTGTGCACCGCAATGGCCGAGTCGACCGTCGGGCTGGCGGCTCCAGGCGGCAAGAAGGTCAGGCTGTCGGTCATGCGACGTCCGTGGTACTCGACGCTCGCGAGCAGCGCGCGCCCCAGGCTGCGCTCGATGCCCAGGCTGCCGTTGAGCGTTCGCGGGCCGCGTAGGCTGCCTTGGTCAGCGGCGAACGCGGTCTCGACACGCGACGTCGGCGCGCCGCGGCTGGAAAAGAAGACGTCCGTGCGCCGGCCCGTCGCAGGCAGGGCCAGGATATCGAGCGGGATAGGGTCATAGAACACGCCGAAGCCCGCGCTCAGGCGCGTCACGCGATCGGCGCGCCAGGTCGCAGCAACCCGAGGCGCTACGCGAACGCGGCGGGCCAGCGAGTCCCAATCCGAACGCAAACCCAGCTCGACCAGCGCGCGCTCGCCGATGCTCCAATGATCCTGGACAAAGGCGCCGCTCTCGACACGCGTCCGCCGGACCCGGTCGCCGTCCACGTACTCGATCGTGCGCAGGAGCTCGCCGTCGTCACCGAGTACGGAGATCGGCCGACGCGTCACGCGTTCGTGGTACGCGACGGGTTTGGCTTCCACGCCGAAACCGAGCTGATGCCGTCCGTGCCACTCCCGCGCAGGCAGCGTCAGCCTCGCGATGGCCTGCAGGCGATCGGCGCGCCTTTCCGACCAGCGATAGAAGTTGCCGGAAGTCGAGCCGGGGCGCATGACGTACTCGGCCGTACCCAGCGGCTCGTCGCGGCTCAGCACGCGCTGAAGGGCCAGGCCGAAGTCGAACAGCCTGCCGTCTGCGTCGACGACTTGGTCCCGCAGAGACAGCAAGGCAGTCGTCGTCTTGCGGTTCACCGTGGTTTCGAGCGGATCGAAGCGCGTGAGGTCCTCGTTGTCGGCCCGCGCGTAGTTCCACAGGAGCGAAGCCGTCAGCAGATTGCGAGGCGCAAGGGCGACCTGCAGCTTTGCGAGGTGCGTCAGGCGCAGCGCGCCGTTGGCTCCTGCGTCTAGAGGGGCGTCGCCGGCCGCACGCTGGCTGTACTCGGCTTCGACGGCTTGGCTGAACCAAGCGCGCTGGTGTCGCAGTGGCCCGGACCAGGCCACGCGCGGCGTCCAGTTGTCGAGCCGAATGCCCTGCTGGCGCGTGACCGAGGGCAGGAAATCGGTGGCCAGCACCTCGAGGCGCTCGCCACCCGCGGCCGTTTCCAGGTTCACCACGCCGCCCGAGCCGCGGCCGTACTCTGCCGAATAGCGCGCGCGTTGCACGTCGAGTCTACGCAAGGCCTCGGGCGCCATGCGCGCCTGGAACATCCCGGTGGCTGGATCGCCGACCTCGAAGCCGTCAAGCAGGAAGAGGGTCTGCTGTGGCTCGGCACCCGCGATATGGATCTGGCCAGAGACGTCCTCGACGACCCCCGGCAAGAGCGCCAAGGCGCGGCGGTAGTCGCCCGCGCCGGCAAAGGGCAGATCGATGACGTCGCTTCCGGACAGACGACCACTGTCGAAGCTGCCGGGCGCCTCCGCGGCCGGTCCCGTGGCCACCACGTCAACCGTCTCGGAGTAGTCCGCACGCCGGACGAGAACGATGGTCAGCGGAGCGTCCGCGAGCGCTACCCCGAAGAGGGAGTAGGGCAAGAATCCGTCGCGCATGGCCTCCAGGCGATAGGTGACGCCTCCCGAGCTGCGGAGTTGGCAGCGGCCGCGCGCATCCGTCATGCCTGTCGTGGCCACGCTCGCGTCAGCCCGAAGCAGGGTCAACGCGACCGAGGGCAGCGGCGTACCGCTAGCGTCGCTGACGCGGACGATGACGCTGGGTAGGGCCTGAACAGCGGGGTCGGCGCACAGGCCGCCGGCAACGCCACAGGCGCTCAGGAACGCAACCAACGTCGCCCCGGCCAGGCAAGGGCGTGGGCAAGAGCCGGCCATACGGTGCCTGATCCCACAAGGATCGCAGACAGTGTAACGCACAGCGAGCCAGGGGCGTGAGTGTCTGGATCAGGCCCTTGGTCCAGCCGTGCGGGCGCTACCGCAGGACCGGCCAGGACTCGGGGCACCTGCCACTGAAGATCGTCGGTGCCGACCCGTCCGTCGAGAAACGAACAACGCCGGTCTCATCCCCGCAGAAGGCCCTTAGACCGGTATTGCCCACTTTCACCGGCACCGCCACGTACGCAAAACTCGTGACGCTCGACGGCGACGCGGGTCGGCCGCTTTCTGGCGGTACCTGAGGCCCGAGATGAAGAGCGAACTCGTAACCGCGTCGCGGGGTGGTGTTGGCCACCATCGTGTCGATCATGGCCTGGCTGGGTGCGGACGGCCCAGGGATGCAAAGCGCCGGCTGCGCCAGACACTCGAGCTTGTCGTAGTAGCCGCTGTTGGCCCCGGCGTATACCGCCTCCGCGGAGATCAGGATGCGGACGTCGCCCAGCGCAGCAGACTCGTTCGCGGCCATTCGCGCCCGCAACAGCGACGGGATCGCGATCGCCGCCACTATCAGCCACACCGGAATCAGGGCGAAGATCGCGCCTCCAAGCGCCAGCCCGGCGATGGCCGAGCCCTTTCCGCCGAATTCCCCAGGGGCTCGCTTCAGCCTGACCAGCGCGATGATGCCGCATACGATGGCTACCAACGCTGTGACAAAGCCCAGGCCGAATGCGCACATCAACGGGTAGCTCGCGATGCCAAGCACCATCGCCGTGAGGGCCAAGCCTCTGCGACTGCCTTGGCTCGACGGCAGGCCCTGGCCGCACTTTACGCACACGACCGTGGCGGGTTGGCTGACAGTGCCGCAGCTCGGACAGGTCATCTCGCATCCTCCCTCTCCGCAATGGGCTTGCGGGCCCTTGGACAGACGGACTTTGCCGCACTTTGCCCGCCTTTGGCAGGGGTGTCAAGCGGCCCGCGACGGCTCAGTGGGTGCGAGATGACGTCGGGGATGAGGTCGCAGGCCCAGCCATACGCGTCGCAAGACGCGTGAGATCACCGCGCATCATCCTCTTGATCATCATCTCCAGCAGAGCGCGTTCGAACCAGTAGAAGTGCGGACGAGGGTTGTCGGCCCGCGAGCGGTTCAGGTAGAGCAGGTAGGCGCGCCCCTCGTAGGGGATGAAGACGAGGAGGTCGAGCGAGGCCTCGAAGTAGTGGCTGGCGTATAGCTGCTTGAGGGCCAGTGCGACGCAGTTGCCACCGCAGGCGGAAGGGAAGAGGGCACCATGGGTGAGACTGGTGACCGGCGCGCGATAGCGCTTTTCCAGCATCCAGTAAAAGAAGTCCTCGACCTCCACGCTCGCTGCGGCTGGGTAGGCGTCGAGATGCGTCCGCACTTCCGGGAGTTGCGCGTCGACCCATGCGGGAAGTCGCAGGACGCGTCCGAGCACCTCGGCCGCGTGCACGGAGCGAGGGCGGTCGGTATAGACCGGCAGGCCGGCATTGCCGCGCGTCTGGTACTGCTCCGCGCGCGTCAGCAACAGGCGTTTCATGAAGTCGCCCGGAAGGTTCGATCCCTTGCCCTTCTCGGTGACGATGGGCACGGCCGAGGCGTCGTTTTCCGGCAAGCGCACCTCGCACTTGCCAAACCGGCAGTGGCCGAGGTCGCGGGCGTCGTCCGCATCGACGACAAACGGCGCGAAGTCGTCGGTCCGCGCCGGGTGGCTGACACGACCGAGCTGGCGCAGCGCGTCGGCGGGCCGCATCCCCTTGGGGTCGCGAAACACCTCGAGCGCGCGCTCGCGTGAGGCCGAAACGCGCACCATGCCCAGGACGATGATCTCGAGATTGTCCTCTGTGTCAATGACCCGGGCGAGCGGATCGCCGCGGTCCAGGCGCTGCCTGTCGCCCGCGGAGAACTCACCCAGCACCGCCGAGAATAGCTCGCGCTCCGCGGCCGCGACTGGTGCTGCGTTGCCGCCGAGCAACACAGCCCACACGCTCAGCGAGCACGCGCCGGCAACAATAGACCCACGCAATGGAATAGCCTCTCTGTATCTCAGACTCGAGCGCCACGACATCCTTTACGCCCGTCGCCCGCCCAGGAAGACGCGCCAGCCCGGCAGCGCAGGCGCGCTCGCCGAAGACCTCGAGGCGTCTACAGCCTCAACGCCTCCTAGCCATCGGCGGCATTGTACTGCGACAAGCGGAAAACGCCACAGCGCATGGCGAATGGATGCTCGTGCCCGTCGTGGTCAGGCGCGAGAGGCGAGTGGAACGTGGACTGCGCGCGGGCCGCGCGGGCGAGGAGCCTGATCGCCCAGGAGCTGCTCGATGGTGAGCCGACCCATGACCGAGTCGACGACGTCCTGAAGCTGTGAGAGCACGGGACGGATCGAGCAGTCGCTGACGTGCGTGCAGGGTGAGTCGCTGCCGGCATGACGCTCGCAGAAGCGTGAATCGAACAGGCGCGGGCCGAGCGTTGCGAGCACGTCCCCGACCATGATCTCGCGCGGCGGGCGCGCGAGCGCGTAGCCGCCGGCCTGGCCGCGCGTGCTGCGCACGTGGCCGCCGCGGCGCAGCAGGCGCATGATCTTGGCGACGTTGGGCACGGTGATGCCCTCGAGCTGGCCGAGCTGGCCGATCGTCAGGTTGGCCTGAGTGCCGTGCCGGGCGATCTGCATCAGGCAACGCAGGCCGTATTCTTCTTGCGGGCTGAACTTCATGGGCCTGTCTCTTGGAAGCCCGTCACATCAACCCCAGCTGCAGCCGCGCAGCGTCCGACATTAGTGCCGACGACCAAGGCGGCGAAAAAACGATCTGCACATCGACCTCGCTCACCCCAGGTACGGTCGAGACCTTGCGGCGGATGTCTTCCACCAGGACACCGCCCAGCGGGCAGGCCGGCGAAGTCAGCGTGGTCTGGACCTCCACCCTGTGGCCGCCCTCCTCGCGCTGTTTGACGTCGCACACGTATACCAGACCCAGCTCGACGATGCTCACGGGGATCTCCGGGTCGTAGCAGGTGCGCAGCTGGTCCCAAACGAGCTCCTCGACCGACTTGCCGGTCCGCTCCTCTGCCGTCGTCGGCGGCGGCAGCTCCTCCCCGATCGCGTCCGCGTCTGCTCCTTCGATGCGCACGAGGTAGCCGTGCTCCGTCATCACCGTGAACGTGCCGCCGAGCGCCTGCGTCACGTGGACCTCGCCGCCCGCGCTAAGCGTGATGCGATCACCATAGGGGATGACCGTTCCCTCGACGTCGCGAGCAAGCGGGCGCGCGTCCTTCACCGCGATCCCTCCGTCGTCACCGGCTCGCCACCTTGCTGGGAGAGCGCGGCCTTGAAGGTGTGCCAGGCCAGAGCCGCGCACTTGACGCGCACAGGGTACTCGCACACACCCGAGAAGACCGCCAGCTTGCCAAGGTCTGGGGCGTCGTCGTCACGTTCCTCGCCGGTGATCAGAGCGTGGAAGTGATGGAAGAGCTCTTCCGCCTCGGTCACGGTCTTGCCTTTGATCGCCTCCGTCATCATCGAGGCCGAGGCCATCGAGATGGAGCAGCCGGCGCCGACGAAGTGCGCGTCCTGGACCACGCCGTTCTCGATCTTCAGGTAGATCGTGGTCTTGTCACCGCAGAGCGGGTTTTGCCCGTCGACCTTGCGGTTCGCCCCGGGCAGCTCGCCGAAGTTGCGAGGCCGCTTGCTGTGATCGATGATGACTTCCTGGTAGAGCTCGCGCAGATCCGTCATGCGAAGACCTCGATGACCTTCTGCAGCCCGCGTATGAGAGCGTCCACTTCTTCGCGCGTGTTGTACATCGCGAACGAAGCGCG
>Ga0182021_10012271_pt1 | contig 10183 bp, 8 predicted proteins | sample 612E3MmetaG_FD_120493 | JGI IMG/M metagenome (GOLD analysis project Ga0182021, IMG submission 120493) | Permafrost microbial communities from Stordalen Mire, Sweden - 612E3M metaG (Illumina Assembly) | ecosystem: Environmental > Terrestrial > Soil > Wetlands > Permafrost | place: Sweden... | reverse complement strand
TCGGCCGAGGGGATCGACGTGGTGGACGCCCCGGATGGCCTCGCGGGGGTCCGGCTGGCCCTGGCCGAGCCGCCGGATCTGGTGCTCGTGGACGTGAACATCCCGGGCCTGGACGGCTACGAGGTGACCCTGCGGCTGCGCTCCGAGGCCTCGCTCGCGGGGGTCCCCATCGTCGCGATCACCGCCGAGGGTGATCGCGACACGAGCGCCGCCGTCGGTTGCGACGGCTTCGTGCAGAAGCCCATCGATGCGCGCGTCTTCGCCAGCCAGATCCGCGGCTTCCTGCGCGGCCACCGGGAGCCTTTCGCGTCCGGGCCCGACGCCACGGGCGAGCGTCTCCGTTTCCAGAGCGGACGCATCGTGGCGCACCTCGAGGAGAACGTCGCCGAGCTCTCCGCGGCCAACGAGCGCCTGCGCGACATGGAGCGCCTCCGCACCGAATTCTACCGCAACATCTCCCACGAGCTCGCCACGCCGCTGACGCCCATCGTGGGCTACCTGCGCATGCTGCTCGACGAAGAGCTGGGCGATCTGACCAAGCCGCAGCTCAAGGCGCTGCGCGCCATGGACGACTGCATCAAGCGCCTCCGCGGAACCCTCGACAACCTCGTGGACGTGACCGGCCTCGAGACCGGGCGGATGCGCTTCTTCCATCGCGAATACGACTTCCTCGACACCGTGCGCCGCGCGCTCGCCAGCCAGGCCGACAAGCTCGCCGATCGACGCATCTCGGTGGTCGAAGAGCTGCCGCGTGGGCCGCTGCCCGCGTACGGCGACTCGGACCGCCTCGGTCGCGCCATGGTGCAGCTGCTCGACAACGCCGCAAAATTCGCCCCCGAGGGCGGCACCGTCGGCGTGGCGGTGCGGGCGCGCCCGGGCTTCTACGATCTCGTCGTGGCCGACACGGGCGCCGGCATCGCGCCCGACGTGGCCGAGAAGATCTTCGAGCCCTTCCGGCAGCTCGACGGCTCGCCCACGCGGGCTCACGGCGGTGTCGGCGTGGGGCTCGCGATCGTGCGGCGCGTGGCGGAGGGGCTCGGCGGCGGCGTGAAGCTGGGTCGCGGCGCGACCATCGAGGGCACGGCCTTCCCGGGCGCGGTCTTCACGCTCACCGTGGCGCAGCGCGCACCGCTGGGGGTCGGCGATGGAAGCACCTGACGGGTCGAGCATCGTCCTCGTGCGCGAGGGCAAGCCCGTCTCGCGCGAGGAGTTCCGCAAGGAGGTCGTCGCCAAGATCCCTGCGGGCTACTCGCCGTACCTCCACCTCGTCTTTCCCTCGCTGATCGGCATCGGCGCAGCGGCCGCGGCGCTCTCCATGCTTCGCGAGGTGAACCTCTTCGACGTGTGGTTCATCCCGCTCGTCTACATGGCGTCCAACGCCGTCGAGTGGCGCGCGCACAAGGACATCCTGCACCGCCGCACGCCACCGCTGCAGATGCTCTACGACCGGCACACGCCGGTCCACCACCGCGTCTTCATGACCGACGACATGGCCATCCGGGACACGCGCGAGTTCGCGCTCGTGCTCATCCCGCCCTACGGCATCCTGTTGATCCTCGGCGTCGTCGCGCCCATCGGCGCGCTCTTGTGGCACTTCGGCCTGCACAATCCTGCGTGCTTCTTCGTCGCAACGACCATGCTCTATGTCGTCAGCTACGAGTGGTTGCACCTCGCTTACCACCTGCCGATATCCCACCCGAGCGGGCGCCTACCCCTCATCCAGAAGCTGAAGCGCCACCACGCGACGCATCACGATCCGCGCCTGATGCAGAAGTGGAACTTCAACGTGACGGTGCCTCTCTGGGACTGGGTGCGAGGGACGATCTGGCGCGACCGCGGCTAGGCTGGTAACTCTTGGAGGAACAGATGCGCGTTTTTTTTCTGGCGCTGGTCTCTCTGCTCCTCGCCTGCGGATCGAGCGCGCCGACGACGCCGCCCGTGGGACCGACCTCGGGCGTCGACGCGGGAGATCCCGAAGCGGGCTCTGCGCGGTACCTGACCGACCTCACCACCCCCGAGCGCAAGAAGCTCTGCGACTGGAGCGCGGCCATCGGCGGCGGCTATGGCAAGAGCTTCGCGTGCGACGGCGGGCTCTACGTCTCGAACGTGAAGGATCAGGCCACCTGCATCGACATCTACCTCGGCGCGTGCAGCACGGTCACCGTGCAGGAGTGGGAGGCGTGCCGCGTGAAAGACGCTTCGGATCCGTGCGCGCTCTTTCTCTACACCGCTGACGAGTGCGCGACCGTGCGACGTTGCATTGGAAAAACCGACGGCGGCCCTGCGCCTGATCCGGGGGACGGAGGCTGACATGCGCAGCAAGATCGGTCTCTTGGTCACAGTGCTCCTCGCCGCCGCGTGCGGGAGCAGCGGAACCTCGGGCAATCCCGCGGATCCGACCGCGCTCTCGCAGCCGGTCGCGGTGGGGCTGACGCTCACCGAGGTCGCGTTCATGCAGACCCTGAAGGTGCCCATCGCCAAGGACGGGCAGCCGGCCGATCGCGGGAGCCTGCCGCTCGTCGCAGGACGCGACGCGCTCGTGCGCCTGTACGTCGCGCCCGACGCGAGCTGGTCGGCGAAGGCCGTCACCGCGCGCGTGAAGCTGGTGACCAACACGCCCACCGGAACGTTCGCGCGCGTGTTCTCGACGACGAAGACGGTGAGCGCGGCCTCCACGGACAACGATCTCGACTCGACGATCAACGTCGCGATTCCGGGAGCCTTCTTGCAGACGGCGTCGAGCTTCGTCGCCGTGCTGAACGCCGACGGCGGCACCGCGCCGAGCGGCGCGGACCTGCCCGCGCGCTACCCGCTCGACGGATCGCTGACCGATCTGAACGCGCGCCCCGGGGGCGAGAAGCTCCGCGTGATGATCGTCCCCATCCAGTACGGCGCCGACGGCTCGAACCGCGTCGCCGACGTCAGCGACGACCAGATCGAACGCTACCGTCAGGAGTTCTGGAAGCTCTACCCCGCCGCGGTCGTCGAGATCACGACGCACGATCCGTTCCCGTGGAATGGGGCCATCACGGGCCCGCAGGGCCAGGGGATCAACACGCTGCTCGACGCGTTGGGAAAGCTGCGCGGGCAGGACAACCCGGACAGCGACGTCTACTACTACGGCGCGTTCATGGCGGCCGACAACTTCGGCAACTACTGCAGCGCTAGCTGCATCACCGGCCTCAGCCCCATCGGCATGCCATACAGCGTGGGCATCGGCTTCGGCGGACCGGGCGAGGGGCCCGTATCGGCCGAGACGGCCGCCCACGAGGTCGGCCACGCGCACGGCCTCTTGCACGCCCCCTGCGGCGGCGCGGGCGGGCCGGATCCGAACTACCCCACCGATCCGGCGCACGCGCAGGCGAGGATCGGCGTGTGGGGCTACGACCAGATCACCTCCGTGCTCTTCGATCCGCTGGTCGACAAGGGGGCGGTGAAGGACATGATGAGCTACTGCAGCCCCACGTGGATCAGCGACTATCACTACGCGAAGCTGTTCGAGAAAGTGCGCGGCGACAACAAGTTCTACGCCGACGTCTTCCGCGGAGACACGCCGCGCTGGGGCGGGCAGCATCAGGCCTACGGCGTGGGTGCCGACGGCAAGATCACGCGCCAGGACCTCGCGTCGCGCGAGCGCTTCATCGCGGGAGGGGAGCCCCGTGACCTCGTATGGAAGACCGTCGATGGGTCCGCGATGGGCCACGCGACCGCTCGCTTCTTCCCGTACGATCACCTTCCCGGTGGCGTCCTGTGGGTGCCCGACGCGCCCGCCGGCGCCGTGAGCGCCGAGGTGGACGGGATCGTCACGCCGCAGCGAGTTCGCTTCGGCCTGCGCTGAGCCTCAAGAGGTGTCCGAGATTGCGAGCGAACCTCTCGCGACTAGGGAGGCCGAGCGAGGAATACTCCTGTATTTTGAGCGACGCCGACCGACGACGCGGGCCGTGCAGCCGCAATATCGGACACCTCTTCACTCGCAGGGATCTTTGCCCGTGGGGAACGCCGTCCGGTACGCGTCCAGCGTCTGCACGCAGAGGTGCGCGCCGGTCGAGTACGTGGGAAGGCCCGTATCGGCCGTGTCGCCGCCCGAGTAGCCCACGATGGTACCCGCGGGGTAGATCTCGCCGACGTTGGTGGCCAGCTGCTTCTGCGGGCGGAGGTGCAGGTAGCGGAACTTGAGGCCCGTCACCTGGTCGACGAACTCGGGCATGTAGCCCCAGCCGTACACGCCGTACTTGTAGAGCTTCGAGTCGTGGCGAAGAACGACAGGCGTGTCGTGCGAGACGGCGAGATCCGTGTCCCACCAGCCGTAGTCCATGTAGGGGCCGTAGGTCAGCGCCGAGTTCCACCACTGCAGCGAGCTGCACGAGAGGACGCCCTTGCAGTAGTCGGGCACGCCCTGCGGCGCGGCGGTGCAGCCCTTGGCGCACACCTTGGCGGCCGGCGCATCGCCCTTCTTCGCGCACGTGTAGAGTACACTCGTCGAGCCGTCGATGCCGTTGGCGCCGCAATACGTGCCCGACGGCGTCGGGCACACCAGGGCCTTGCTGGCATCGAAGGCACCTCCCGGGCTGACGGGCACCACGTCGCGGACGACGTCGGCGCTCTTCACGTCGGGAATGCCGGTGAGGGGAATGCCGGCTGGCGCTCCGACCGGCTCGATGATCCCGTAGCGACCGACGACGTACGCGCCGCCCGTGACCACGTGCAGGTTGGTCCACAGATCGTAGCCGTCGTAGTGCGGGGGTGCGCCGCCCAGATCGCCCGCGGCTCCGAAGGGATGCACACCGCCGTACCCGTCGAGGATCCAGCCGCCGTCGATGGTGCTTCCCGCGCGGTGCACGTCGAAGCCGCGGGCGAGGCCTTTCGCGTCGTACCCACTGGTCAGCGCCGCGGCGCTCCCGAATGCGTGCACGTTGCCGTCCTTGTCGAGGACGTAGCCGCTCGCCTGATCCTCGAGGACGACGAGGGCGCGCGCCGAGTCGACGCCGGGCGTGTGGTACCCCGAGTCGATGGCCTTCGTCTTTCCGAAGGGGTGGATGTCGCCGTAGGCGTCGAGCACCCAGCCGCCGGAGCCGTCGATGAGCACGTCGAGCGCGCGGGCCACGTCCTTGCCGGGCCACGCCGTGGCGCCCGTGATGTCGAGCTTGGTGCCGCCGAAGGCGATGATGGTCCCGTCCGCCTCGAGAAGGACACCGCCCGACGGCTGCGCAGGGCCCAGCTTGGGCGTCGAGCTCGCGGCGTCGGGGGTCGGCGTGCCGCCGTCGGCCTGGGGGAGCTGCGGATCCACCGGGGCAGTGCCGGAGCCATCGTCGGCCGAGCACCCTGCAAGGAAGGCGAAGCCGAGGGCCGCGGTGAGCGAAGCGACGGTGCGAAGCATGGGTCGCTCACGCTGCAAGTCCCCGGCCAAACGCCGCACCCGCGAAAGGTCGTGAATTTCCCCGTGGAATCTCGCGAGCTCGCGAGCGGCCGCGAGCTATCCTTCGCGTTCCCGATGCCCGTGTATCTCGACTGGAACGCCACGACGCCGCCCCTCGACGAGGCGCTGACGGCGATGCTCGACGCCGGGCGCCGCGCGTGGGGCAACCCCGCCAGCGTCCACGGAGCCGGACGCGCGGCGCGGAGCTTCGTCGAGGACGCGCGGTGCGCCGTGGCCGAGCTGGCCTCGGCCGACGCGCGCGACGTGGTGCTCACCTCGGGCGGCACGGAGGCGAACAACCTGGCCTTGCGCTCGGCGCTGGCGAGGGGCGGGCGCTTGATCACGAGCCGCCTCGAGCATCCGTCGGTCACGCGCGTCGCGGAGAGCGTCGGCGAGCGGGCTCGCTGGCTCGCGCTCCGCGACGACGGTACGGTCGACCTCGACGATCTCGAGCGGGCGCTCGGCGAAGGCCCTGCGTGCTGCGTGGCGTTGCAGTCCGTCAACCACGAGACCGGCGTCATGCAGCCGATCGCGGAGGCCATCGCCATCGTCCACACGAAGGCGCCGGGCGTATGGATTCATGTCGACGCGATCCAGGCGTGGGGACGCGTGCAGGATGCAACGCTCGGCGCCACGAGCCGTAGCCTCGCCGCGCACAAGCTCCGGGGCCCCAAGGGCGTCGGTGCGCTCGTGCTCTCGCAACGCGCGAAGGTCGTGCCGGTGCTCCTCGGCGGCGCGCAGGAGCGAGGCCTGCGCCCCGGCACCGTCGATCCCGTCGCCTGTGCGGGCCTCGCCGTGGCCGCGCGACACGCGCTCGAAGGCCCCTCCCGCTACGCCGCCGTGGCCCGCCTCCGCGATCGCCTCGAGGGCGTTCTCGTCGCCAAGGGCGCCCTGCGGAACGGCTCGGGACCCCGGGCACCCCACGTGAGCAACCTGGCCTTCCCCGGTTGGAGCGGCCCCGAGCTGGTCGCGGCGCTCGATCTGGAGGGCGTCTACGTCTCGAGCGGGAGCGCCTGCAGCGCCGGCACCCTGGAGCCGTCACCGGTCCTGGCCGCGCTCGTGGGCATGGAACGCGCGGCCTCGAGCGTGCGCGTCTCGCTCGGCGACACGACCGACGTTGAAGTCGACCGAGCTCTCGAGGCCTTCGAGGTGGTCCTCGGGCGATCCTGATGCGATGGATGAGAGGCACCGTCCATCGCTCGAACCGCGCTCAACGGAGCCGGCGCAAGTCCACGAATCCAGAGCGTAATCAGTGGGGCCACTGAACGCCGAGCGGGTTTCCATTGAATGGAAAACCCGCCCTCAGAAATGGGGCGTCACTTCGCCCATGGCCTGGGCCGACGGCCCCGCGACCTTGATCGGGATCCAGAGCGCGTTCACGTACGCGGCCTCGGCCGTGCGCCGGTAGCCGGCGAGGCCGAAGAGCACGTTCCAGAAGTACCCCGTGGGGCTCTGCCCATAGGAGAACAGCGGCAGCACGTGGAAGGACCAGTCGAGACCTCCGACGACCTTCTTCTGGAGATAGAGCGTGTTGCCGGCGACCTGCACGACGGAGTCGTCGCTCGTGTCGGTGAAGCGCCAGAAGAGCGGGAACGCGACCGTCGAGCGACCCCGGGGGCTCGCGAAGTCCCAGTAGATGGGCGCGACGACCGAGTGGGTCGATTGCTCGTTGCGACCGAAGTACACGAGCGGGTGGAGATCCGTTTCCCATCCGGTCTGGTCGAAGGTGACCGTGAGGGTGGGGAAGGCCCAGTAGGTGCGCGACACGCCCTTCTTCTCGAAGCGCCCGAAGAGCGGCGTCAGGACGTCGCTCCGCGTGTGGCTGCTGTTGCGATAGAAGAGCGGGGCGATGCCCCAGGTCGTCTGGTCCACATCCGTGTCGGTATAGTGGAAGAAGAGCGGGACCACCGGACCGGCGAGGTGCAACGAGGTGCCGCGCTTGCGCGTGGACGCGTGCGAATAGAACGGCGTGATCAGCGTCTCGGCCGTCTCGGCCGTGCGGTAGAGAAACAGCGGCGTCGCCACCATCGTGGCCGTGTCCGAGTGCCCGTAGTGGAAGAGCGGGAAGAGGGTCGTGTGCGTCTCGCGCACGCCGCCCGTCTCGGGCTTGCCGTGGATGTGGAAGAAGAGCGGCGCGACGTCGATCACCGAGCGATAAGGGCTGTTGGCCACGATGACCGGCCCGGCCACGGTCAGGTTGGTCTGCTCGAGCTCCTTCTCCTTGTGATAGAAAAGGAGCGGCGGAATCAGCGTGTAGTTGGTGTTGGCGCCGTCGTCGCTGCCGCTCTCGCCGTGGAAGTAGAAGGGGATGATGCCCGCATCCATGTCCGACTGCGTGCGGGTGCGGAAGTACGGGCCGACGATGGTCAAGGCTCCGGCCGCGTTCCAGTGCGAGGTGGTGAGGAGCAGCGGCGCGTGGAAGTAGCCGCCGTCCTTGCGGGTCCCGCCGAAGAAGATGGGCGCGAGCCAGTTGTCGGTCTCGCCGGGCGCCTCGCGATGGAGCAGCGGGCCGATGGCGGTGAGGTAGCTCTGCTCGCTGCGGACGTGCCAGAAGAAGGGAAAGATCACGTCGGCGTCGAGCTTCATCGACCGGCGCTGGTAGTAGAGGAGCCCCGCGAGCAGCTCGCGGTCGACGTTCTCCTTGCGCTCGGGGTGCGCCGCGTCGAAGAGGCCGCGCGTCTGCTCGAAGTACAGCGGCGGGAGCATGCGGAAGCGGTAGTCGCCGCGGCTCTCCTCGTAGAGGCCATAAAAGCGCTGTTTCAGCTCGCCCTGCGCCGGCGGTGGCTTCGGATCGAAGTCGCTGCCGATGGCCTCCTTCGTCTCGTCGCTCACGGCCAGGGGATCGATGGGGACCTGCGCCACCGGCTCCGGGCGCTGATTGACCTGCGCTTGCTGCTGCGGCGCGGGCGTGGGGCTTGGAGTCGAATCCTGCGCGAAGGCCACGGGCAAGCCGCCGAGGAAGGCGACGAGGGCGACCGGGATGGCGCGGAGCGGATCCATACAGGGCCGTTCAGGTATCCCGCCCGCCGAAGGTCGTCAATCACCCTCATTCCAAGGTTGGCGGAAGGGCCCGTGGCGCGGTACACGGCTGATGTGGCACGCACCCCCGGTCGCACCTGCGCGCTCGACTTGGGAGAAGCCCGCGTCGGCGTAGCCCTCGACGACGAGCTGGGCATCTATGCCCACCCGCGCGGCACGATCCCGGCCCACCCGCGGCCCGGGCTGCTCCGCGCCCTGGCCGAGCTCGTGCGCGACGAGAAGATCGACCGCATCATCGTGGGCCTGCCCCTCGACATGAAGGGCGGCGAGGGCGACGCGGCCCGCAAGGCCCGGCAGATCGCCCAGGAGATCGCCAACGCCACCGGCGTCGAGATCGAGCTCTGGGACGAGCGGCTGAGCACCGTCCAGGCGCGTCGCGCCCTCCAGGCCAGCGAGGTCCCGGGCCGCGCCCGCGGCAAGAGCAAGCGCTCCGTCCGCGCGCACATCGACGAGGCGTCCGCGGTCACGATCCTCCAGGCGTGGCTCGACGGTCGGCGAGGGCCCATCGATGGCTGAGAAGCGCAAAGCTAGGGCGCGCAAGACGCCGCCGCGGAAGACGAAGCTCGAGCTCCCGCAGGGGAAGGGGACCAAGGACGATGCGCCGCGCGTCGGAGCGCTCCTTCGCTGGAGCTTCATCATCGTCGTCGCCCTCTCGCTCGTGCTCGTGGGCCTGCTTCTCTTCGTCTACCCCACGACGCAGGGGCCTCCGCGGGGCGACGCCGCCGTCGAGCTCGTCGTCGGCGACGAGGACGAGGGCGCGCTCGCCGCCCGCCTCGAGCGCGAAGGCCTCATCGACAATCACCGCTTCTTCGCCTTCTACCTGCGCGCGCGCGGAGGAACCGCGTCGCTGGCCAAGGGGCCCCACTATCTGCCAATCGACCTCACGCCTCAGGAGCTCCTCGCGCGGCTCCAGCGCAAGGGCGCCGCGCACGTCAAGGTGGTGATCCCCGAGGGGTGGAACCGCTACGACATCGCCAAACGTCTCGACGCGTTGCGCATCTGCACGTTGCGCGGCTTCATCGAGGCGACCGACACGCCGTCGCTCCTCACGGAGCTCCACATCGAAGGCCCCAGCGCCGAGGGATACTTGTTCCCCGCGACCTACGACCTCGAGCTGGACTCGGAGCCGTCAGCGCTCGTCCGCCGGATGGTGCGCGAGTTCGACAAGCGCTGGAGCACTCTCGACGAGAAGCACGCCGCCGGTCTCCTCGATCTGGGGAGCTCGCTCCACTGGGGCCGGCGTGAGATCGTCATCCTCGCGTCGATGGTGGAGAAGGAGGCCGCGGTCGACGACGAGCGCGCCACGATCGCGAGCGTCTTTCTCAACCGCCTCCGCGACGAGTCCTTCGAGCCCAAGCTCCTCCAGTGCGATCCCACGGCCGGCTACGGCTGTCTCGTCGGCGCGTCACCGGGCTGCGTGGGCTTCTCCGGCAAGATCACCCACGAGGTCGTGGCCGACGCACCCAACCTCTACAGCACGTACAAGCACGAGGGGCTCCCGCCGGGTCCCATCGGCAACCCGGGCGTGCGGTCCATGGAGGCCGTGCTGGCGCCCGCGATGACGCACTACTTCTACTTCGTGGCGAAGGGCGGCGGACGCCACACCTCCTCCTAAACGTACGCCGCGCGCGCCGCCGCCGTGCATCACGACGACGCCGGCACGCCGCCTTGACGCTTTCAGCCGCCGCCGCCCGTGTCCGTCACGCCGGTGTCCTGCTGCACGAAGAC
>Ga0182021_10012270_pt1 | contig 10183 bp, 6 predicted proteins | sample 612E3MmetaG_FD_120493 | JGI IMG/M metagenome (GOLD analysis project Ga0182021, IMG submission 120493) | Permafrost microbial communities from Stordalen Mire, Sweden - 612E3M metaG (Illumina Assembly) | ecosystem: Environmental > Terrestrial > Soil > Wetlands > Permafrost | place: Sweden... | reverse complement strand
TATGGAAGATATTCAGGATCTATTTTACCGAAGTAGGTGCAGCAGGCGGATTGGTAAAGCACACCTCAGGACGGTACTTGTTTATTGAAAAGAAGGGAAAGCTGGATCTTCCCAAAGGGCATATTGAACCAGGTGAAACTCCGGAAAAATGTGCTTTAAGGGAAGTAAGTGAAGAATGCGGAATAGTTGGTCACTATCTCGTCAACCCATTATGCCCAAGTTACCATACATATAGCTGGGAAGGAATCTCTTACCTGAAAAAGACACATTGGTTCCTGATGCAATATGATGGGGAAATGATTACAGATCCTCAGATTGAAGAGGGAATAACTAAAGTGGAATGGCTTTTCCCGGATGAATTAAATAAAATCAAATACACTGCCTGGTTGTCGTTGATGGAACTCATCAACACATCTGTACTCAGAACCTGATATTCTATTCCACTTCCTGAATGTAATCTTTCAGATTTATTGCCGCAGGAACAAACCTGGTAGCATCTCCCCTGCTTTTAATAATATCGCGTACAATGGTTGAATTAATATAGGAAAATTCAGGCACTGTAAGCAGAAATACCGATTCTATGCCAGGTACCATCGCCCGGTTTACCTGAGCAATAGCCCTTTCAAATTCAAAATCAGCAGAAGTTCTTAGTCCCCTTACAATATAAGTTGCACCGATTCTTTTGCAGTAATCAACTGTAAGTCCATCATAATGATCAACTCTTACTCTTGGTTCTCCCTTAAAGACTTTCATTATCATCTCTTCTCTCGATCGAAGAGAATAGAAGCTTTTTTTTAAGTTATTGGAACCAACAGCAATTACTATCTCATCAAACAGGTTCAGGGCTCTTCTGACTATTGCTTCATGTCCAATTGTAATGGGATCGAAGGATCCTGGAAAAACAGCTGTTTTTTTCATTCGAATGAAATATTTTTTGGGTTTTTAACCTTCTGTTTTAGTAAAGCAAGTTCAAGTACACCCATAATTGTTTCCACATAATGGAATTTTAATCCCCTGATATATATCTCTTTAATGTCTTCCACATCTTTTCTGTTCTCCTCCGATATAATTATCTCCTTTATACTTGCCCTTTTTGCAGCAAGGATTTTTTCTTTTATTCCGCCAACGGGCAAAACTTTCCCCCGCAGGGTTATTTCACCGGTCATTGCCATATATTTTTTTACCTTTTTCTGAGTGAATGCGGAAGCAATAGATGTTGCCATAGTTATTCCGGCAGATGGACCGTCTTTTGGAATTGCACCTTCAGGAACGTGAATATGGATATTCCACTTTTCCGAAAAGTTATCGGGCAATCCCAACATTTCTGCATTTGACTTCAGGTACTCAAGTGCGATAATAGCAGATTCTTTCATGACTTCTCCCAAATTTCCGGTAAGAGTCAGTTTGCCGGTACCTTTACTGAGACTTGTCTCCACAAACAGAATTTCTCCTCCGGCCGTTGTCCAGGCAAGCCCTGTAACTACACCAGCCTGATCATTCCCTGAATAAAGGTCGCGGGTATACCTTGGAGGTCCCATCATTTCACTAAGGGCTGACTCTGAGAGGGACGTATCATATTCTGCTTCTGAAGCAATGTTTTTTGCTGTAACTCTTACTATTTTGGCCAACCGTTTATCAAGTTCTCTTACACCAGATTCTCTTGTATATTTTTCAATCACCATTTCCATCATTTTTTTATCGATGGTTATCTGTTCTTTCTTAACTCCATGATTTTCAAGCTGTCGTGGAAACAGATGTCTTTTTGCTATCTCAAGCTTCTCCTCAACAAGATAACCTGTTATTTCAATCAGTTCCATTCTGTCTCTCAGAGCAGGACTGATAGTAGCAAGATTATTGGCAGTAGCTATGAATAAAACTTTCGACAGGTCGTATTCCATTTCAAGAAAGTTGTCAAAAAAAGTGCTGTTTTGTTCAGGATCGAGAACTTCGAGTAAAGCAGAAGATGGGTCACCTCTGAAATCCTGACCTACTTTGTCAATCTCATCAAGGATAAAAACCGGATTAGATGAACCTGCTCTTTTAATACTCTGGATTATTCTTCCCGGCATCGCTCCAATATATGTTTTTCTATGACCTCTGATTTCTGCCTCGTCATGCAATCCACCTAATGACATTCTGACATACTTTCTGTCGAGAGCTTTGGCTACTGACTTTCCAAGTGATGTTTTTCCAACTCCCGGAGGGCCATAAAGGCAGAGAATCGGCGATTTAAGATCACCTTTGAGTTTGAGGACTGCCAGATGTTCAAGAATACGCTCTTTAACCTCATCGAGACCAAAGTGGTCCTCGTCGAGAACCCTGCGTGCATTTTTCAGATCGAGATTATCCTGCGTAAACAGGTTCCATGGCAGATCGAGAAGTGTCTGAACATAGTTTACCTGGACAGAATATTCAGCAGCAGCAGGATTCAGGCGATGTAATTTATCCAGTTCCTTTTCGAAGACTTTCCTGACTTCATCAGTCCATAATTTTGTTTCTCCTTTTTTCTTGTATTCTTCAACCTCTTTTTCAACCGGATTACCTCCAAGTTCATTCTGAATGGTCTTCATCTGCTGGTGCAGCAGGAATTCCCGCTGTTGCTGATCGAGGTCGTTTTTAACCTTTGATTGCAATTCGTTCTTAAGTTCCAGAACCTGGATCTCCTGGATAAGAAATTCGAGCAGCATTAATCCCCTGTCGCGCAAGTTATTCATTTCCAATAGCTTCTGCTTATCCTGGACTTTAATATCAGTATTGGAACAAATGAAATTAATCAGGTAAGTATTATTCTCGATGTTTTTAATAGCAAAAGATGCTTCGGGACTGATATTCGGGTTAATCTTAATGATCTTAAGCGACATATCTTTAAGAGAGCCTACTATAGCATTAAAATCCTTACTTAAGAACTCAGGCTTGGTCTCGGGGATAGTTCTGACTTTAGCAATAAAATACGGATTATCGGAAATAAGTTCCTGCAACATCATTCTTTTCCGGCCCTGAATAATGGCAGTGGTTGATCCATCGGGCATCTCAAGAAGCTTAACTATTTGTCCAATAGTGCCAACTGTGTGAAGATCCTGAAATTCAGGATTTTCAACATCGGGATCTTTTTGAGCAACGGTACCTACTATTTTATTGTTGCGATATGCATCTTTAATAAGTTGAATTGATCTTGGCCTGCCAATAGAAATCGGAAGGACAACACCCGGAAAGAGAACTGTGTTCCTAAGCGAAAGAACAGGGATAGTCTCCGGAACCTCAACATCCTCAAGCTCACCGTCATCACCATCGGCTATAATCGGTATTATATCTCCTTCACCATCAAGGATATCAGGGAATAATATCTCGGTTACAGGTCTCCTGAATTTTTTTTCCATCTATAATTTTACTCCTAACTATTCTCTTTAATCAAATTTAACCCACCCGCGCCCCCCGCCGAAGCGGGGCAGGCTCTCCAAGGAGGGGATTTTTAAACCACTTTTGTCTTTTTAATTTTGTCTTTTATCTTGTTTCTTGTCCTGTTGTGCCAAAATTACATAATATTTTTACAACTGACCAGAAAGAGGGGTATGCAATGATTGTGCCATAGAATACAGAAAAATAAAAAGCCCCCGGAAAGAGGGCTTCAATATGTGGCAATTGAAACACTATTTCTTCTTAACAACGCGATCTTTATAACGATTCATGAATTTATCAACCCTGCCTGCTGTATCAACGAGTTTCATTTTACCGGTATAGAAGGGGTGAGATGTATTTGAGATCTCAAGCTTTAGAAGAGGATATTCATTCCCATCTTCCCATTTAATGTTCTCTTTGGAAGGTGCTGTTGATTTACTCAGAAATGCATAACCGTTTGACATATCCTGAAATACTACAAACCTGTAATTGCTCGGATGAATTCCATTTTTCATTGCTCTATATTTTTTGTCCTTTAATAATCAAGATAAACTCTCCCCAATTAGGGTTTGCAAAATTAATTAACATTATTTAAAATACAAATGGATTTGCAAAATTATTGTTCTTATGCGGATTAATCTTGCTTAAGTTTATGTTTTTCAGCCATTTCATCCTTATATCTCATAAAAGGATGCTTCTCTTCCATGAAGTATCTGTAAGTTATATGTGTTTTGGCTTTTTGCGCACCGATAGCTTTGTAAATTGCAATCATTCTTGGATTAAAGTCACCAACCCACGAAAGTTCCAGTTCTTTAAACCATGGTTTCTTTTTAAAAACCTGGTAAATCTGATAAAAGATGGCTGATTCAACCCCTCCGTTTTGAAAAGCCGGATGGACTCCTCCCACAACTGCTCTCACCCTTGTCATCTTATGAATTCCTTTAAAGTATGCGAATCTCAGCATATTCCAAAGATTCAGTTTCCCGTTAAAATATTTTATTATCTGGTTAAGATCGGGGAAAAGGACAAAAAAGGCTATTGGCCTGCCATTAAAATAGGCAAACCAAATAAGTTCTTCATCTATGATCGCCTTTGCATTCTCAAGCGATTCCTCTAGAAATAATGGATCGAGAGGAGTGAAATCTTCCTTAAATACTGACCATGTTGTGTTGTAAATTTCAACAATATCATTCACAAACTTCCCTGCGTTTCTGAACTCAAAATGGCTAAATGTAAAGCCTGGTCTTTTAGAGAACCAACCTGAAATTTTCATTATTCTTTCCGGGAACTCAATAATCTTGTTATCAATACCTCTTACTTCCCGATGATATGAATATTGCTCAAAATAGTTCTTAAAGCCATATTCCTCAAAATAAGTTTTGTAATATTTTTTATTGTATGGCATTCCAAAACCCTGCTGCATGAATCCTTCAACAAGCAGTCCCCAGTTATTATCATTCTCTCCAAAATTGATCGGACCATCCATTACCTCCATTCCGCGTGCGATCAGCCAGTTTTTTGCAGTATCAAAAAGACAAAAGGCAGCTTCACGTTTTTCAAGAACCTCAAAGAAGCCAATTCCTCCTGTAGGCTGGCTGTTGGCGGATGATCTGACAAGATCAATAAATGCTGCAATTCGTCCTGCAGTATTATCATTTTCGTCTTTCAATATCCACCGGATTGCTTCACCATGATTAAAAGCATGGTTTTTTTCCTTGTCAAAAACCGACTCTACACCCGAATCCAACTGACAAACCCAAAATGGATCTCCTTTATATAATCTTTTTGGAAAGTCTACAAATTCCTGCTTATCGTGTTTAGTTACTACCTCAATTACCTCCATGCAGTTAGTTATCTGGTATACAAATAAATAGCTATACTATTATTAAGTTCATTATATTTTGGCACAAATATATAGATTTTTGTAACAGAAAGGGAGAAGTGGTAAGACAGATTCATTTTCCTTTTTTCCTTCTGACTCCTGACTTCGGTCTTTTTAATGTATATCAATTATTCTGTGGTCAATAAGGACAAACAGAATTCCAATGAGTGCTGAGTAGAGGGCAAAAATTTTGAGAGGAATATATTCAGCGGGCTTAATCTTCATCTTAAACCAGACATATCCGACCAGGAACAGATTGCTGACGACATAAGCAACAAATGTTGAAACTGCCACACCTACAAGTTTATAACCCCATTTTATCATCAGAAGGCTTAAAGTAATGTTTACAACAATTTCAAGAATTGCAGCGAGAAGAGTGATTTGAGTCTTCTTTCTTCCGACAACAATGGTTTGCGGAAACACAAGCCTTGGAATAATCAGCAATGCATAGACGAGGAATATGCTTGCGCTTTTATCAAATTCCTGTCTGAACATTATCGGATATATCCAGCGTGCGATAAGCATCATTATCATTGTAGCAGGAAAAAGCAGGTGCATCAGTTTTGTTGACTTTTCCTTTATTTTCTCAACCGATTCCTTCATCTTTACGCGAGTGGAAAACTCTGAAAGCATAGCTGCATTCAGTCCGTTGGCCAACATAAGTACAAGAGGAAATTCCTTTGCTCCATACCGGAATACAGCAAAATAGGTAGGATCCTTATAAACTGCTGAAATGATTATACCATCAGTATATTGACCTGAACCGCTAATAAGAGTTGTTATTATCAGAGGAATACCCAGGTAAAGATGCTCCCTGATAAAATCGATCGATATTTTCAATTGTGTGTACCTCCGTAACAGGAATACCAGCCAGATCCATCTTAAAAATGTTATCAGGAGTAACCCGTAAATAGACCAGATAATCCCTTTTCCGAACAACAGGGGCGTAACAATAAAGATAAGCTGCGCCGAAAAAGTATAAAGCCCGTATTGGAAAATCCTGTAAGATCTGTTATTAAGGAGATAAATATATTCGATAAGCTGAACAGGGCTATTCAAAAGTATATATAATAATAGCAGATTTATAAAAGGCACATTACCTCTGTTGTTAAAAACAGAAAAGTTCGCTTTAAAGGCGTGACCCAGAATAAAAAACAGCAGGCTGAAAAAACACAGCAGGAGAAAAGCATTGAAAACCTCAGGTGATTTGTCTATTCCATTGTCACCTATTTTCCTGTAAGTTTTATTCCTGTGGTAAAGAGGAAGCAGTGATTGAATTATTCCCGTGACCCAGAAAAATGTCATGAGCCCGCTGATAAACATAAACATCTCAAATTGTCCTATATCCTTCGTGGATAGAGAACTCTTTGTTAATACAATACTGATAATGAAGAATATAACAGGCTTCATCAACTGGTAAAGTTGAAGGCCCGATATGTTGTCTATAAATGTTAATCTCTTCAAAACCTGACCAATCCTGTAAATAATAAAAATAAGTGAATAAAGTGCTTAGAGTTGACACTACTAATGAGAACTTAATATTTACAAACTTTAAGTACTCTTAACTTTAGTTCACTTTAAGTACTTTCTTTTTGCTCCCTTATAACAACCTTTTATTCAAAAAATTGTACTTTATGGCATATTATGTTAAGAACATTTCAAAGATAGTAATTGACTACAGTATGAGAAAATAAAAATAAAATTTTGTGAAATAGAAATTTTGGCCTTATTTTGCACTCCTGAAACGGTGGATGTAGTTCAGTCGGTTAGAACGTCGGATTGTGGTTCCGAAGGTCGTGGGTTCGAGCCCCATCTTCCACCCCATTAAAACGGTAGAGACGCAAAATTTTGCGTCTCTGCCGTTTTAATGGAATTTTGCGTCTCTACCGTTTTAATGGGGTTTTGTTTATTTCGATTCGGGTAATTTTCTATTTCCTGTATATTTAAGATATGCCAGAAATGATAGAAATGCCAGAGAAATTACAGCGATATATACAAATGTTGGCACCGGAACAGGATCACCTGAGGCGTAAGAATGCATACCCGACAGGTAATAGTTCACTCCAAAATATGTCATAAGAACAGATGAAAAGGCAAAAAGCGATATCAGATTAAAAGTAAATATATCTTTCATTCCCGGAATATGCCGGCTGTGTATAACGATGCTGTAAATTATAATTGTAATAAGTGACCATGTTTCTTTTGGATCCCATCCCCAATACCGGCCCCATGATTCATTGGCCCAGACTGCACCCAGAAAGGTTCCTATTGTAAGAAAATAGAGTCCAAGTGTAAGTGTCCTAAAATTGATAACTGTCAGTTCATCAATTGTATTTGAGATCCTGTCACGATTTTTATCGTTCGAGAGTATGAGTAATATCATTGTTATAAGTCCAAGTATTGCACCAAGTCCCAGAAAACCATAGCTTCCTGTAATGACCGATACATGAAGGGTGAGCCAGTACGACTTAAGAACCGGAACAAGATTAGTTATCTCTGGATCCATAAAACTGAGATGAGCAACCATTAGTGTCATTGAGGCCAGGACAGCTGTCGCTGAAAGTGAAAATGCCGACTTCCGGCTGAAGATAAATCCGGCCAGCAGTGTAACCCATGAGATAAAGATCATCGATTCATAACCGTTACTCATTGGCGAATGGCCGGCAACATACCATCTTAATCCAAGTCCAAGGGTATGAAACATAAATCCCGCAAACAGTAACCAGCTAAGAACTTTTACAAATAATGACTTCTCTTTTTTACCCCTTATAACCATCGTAATCAGACCGATAAGCATTATCAGTCCGTCTGTTGCGTAAAAAGGGAAAAGGTGTTCAAAGATGCCTAATTTATAATATAACAACTCCGCATTGGTTTTAGATTTTGAAGGAAGCTCATACTTTGAAAATCTGGTCTGATAATCACTTATCGATCCGGTAACCTGCCTCGCATCAACAATATTGCCTGATTGAAGGGCCTCGACAAAAACCGGAATGATATTCTTCAGATATGTTGAGTCATCTTTGGTTACAGCTTTCTGAAGGGCCTCCATTGGCGATGCCCAATTATGTGTACCATCCTTCAGAGGGAACAGTTTTAAAAAATCTCCTTTATTGATCATAAAGATAATATTCACCCGTTCATCGATCTTCATAAGCTCCTTATCCAGTTTGTTTCTATCAGCAGGAGCCTTTGAATAAGCTGCATTAACCTCCTCTGAAATCTTATATGTTCCACTTCCATCGAGACTGACAAGGTCGGAAAATGAAGCCAGTTTCCCTCTGATACCCAGCTTCCTCTGTAAATCTTTATTTGAAACCACTATCAAAGGAACATCCTTCCAGTTATTAAAATCGAGATAGAGCCCCAGGAAGACCTGCATTGAGGAAAGTCCCTCAAATTCATTAGCCTTTGTAACCTTACGAAGAATATCATTGCTTAAAGTGAACAGAGGTTTGGTCCTCCCCTTTTGATCCTGAACAAGTAATTTCCCAAATTCCTCAGAGATAGATTTGTCAGGAATCAACCTTTGCCCATTTGTACTTGTAAACCCCGATAGAAATAATATAATAACAACAGCAGGAACAACTTTTCTTATATTTGACTGCCAGTTCCCGGCTTTTATATTTCTAAATATCGTGTCTCTGCTGAGCAAAGCAAGAATAATAAAGATAAAAAGAAGCGAGTATCCTGTGTATGTCACAACCATTCCTGCCATATCGTGGTTAACCGACAGGATCGTACCCTTTTCATCCTGATCGAATGATGACTGGTAAAAGCGATAACCATTATATTTAAGGATGTTATTTATGAAAATCATGAAAGGCTTCTCAATATTTTTTACTTTGTCGATAAGAACAACATCACTTTTATAACCTGAAGGGCTCATTGATCCGGGATATCTTTCAAGAATAAAATCATTAAGTTTAATACTAAAAGGAAGCATAGTGATTTTTGAGCCGTATGTGATCTCAACCACCTTCCCGTCAACAATGCAGGAACCTGAAGCAACTTTTCCCTCCTGACGGTCCCACAGATTGATTGCAGCTGACTCATTCCCTCTTAAGATATGAAAGATGAAAGCATTCTGCCCTGTGTTCTTTTCATTTGGATTGACTGCTATTGCATTTACAGTACCATCATTTGCGACCATCTCCGAGGCATTCGGTATGATGCTGGCCAGTACCAATTCATAATCTTTATTGTTGATTTTAAGTACTTTTTTATAATTATCAGCCGAAACAGAGGTCATTGAATATTTTACCTGATCACTGCTTAAGATATTTCCACTGATATCCTTTATGGCATACCAAATATACTTTTCACTTGAAAAACAGGTATTCTGAGTTTCTCCTTTGCGTATATGAATAGTTCCTTCCCATCCAAAATACCTGGTAATTCCGGCACCGACAATCATAAGAATAAATGCAAGATGAAAAAGGAAAACAGGCAGCTTTGACCTTTTGTACAATTTTAAAGTCACCAACCTCCCAATCAGGTTCACTGCAAGAAGTAACAATATCAGTTCGAACCACCTTGTATTATAAACCATCCCATAGGCAGCGGCTGATCCAAAGTCATTTTCGAGGAATGTTGCCGTTGCCATTGAAACTGCAAACAGTACAAATAATATTCCCATTAAAACCGGTGAGAAGAGAAATTTGATGTACTTCATATTATAAGTTTGAAATTATTTATAAAACTGTCAGAAGACCGAAGTCAGAAGACTCTTGTTCACTTCCTTCTTCCTACTTCTGTCTTCCAGCTTCCGGTTTCATCCTTTTTCCGATATCTGAATAAGCCTGTTCCTATCGAGTATTCTGATAATTGACGAATCAGAGTATATAATTCCTGAATCTTCCAGTTCTTTTAATATTCTTCCAACGCATTCCTTCGCCATGCTTG
>Ga0182021_10012269_pt1 | contig 10184 bp, 10 predicted proteins | sample 612E3MmetaG_FD_120493 | JGI IMG/M metagenome (GOLD analysis project Ga0182021, IMG submission 120493) | Permafrost microbial communities from Stordalen Mire, Sweden - 612E3M metaG (Illumina Assembly) | ecosystem: Environmental > Terrestrial > Soil > Wetlands > Permafrost | place: Sweden... | reverse complement strand
TATGCTACGCCTCTCCATGATGATTTTTTCCACAGGATTCCACGGCATGTTTTGTTCGTATTTCCCTAGCGGAGATAAATCTTCATTTTTGATGTCCATAGTTCCCCCTGATAAGATAAAAAGATAATTTGCTCCAACGTTCCCTTCTACTGACTTTCTTTGATAATCATCTCGATTAAATCCATTTTCCTTACTGGAACCATGCCCAGCAGGCAGTGTGCCTGGCCGGCGTCGCGCATTCGTTTTTCCTGACCGTAGTCTTTCATGTAGCCGTTGCCGCCAAGAAGTTGAACACCATCAACCGTGGCGCGGCAGGCCATATCACTTAAATGAATGGCTACAGCGCGGGCGGTTTTTTCCCATCCCGCCGTCCCGTTTTCCAGATCGTTGCATACTGATGCCAAAGCGCTTTGCCCGACTAGCGCTTCAATAGCCATATTGGCCAATAGCATGCGCACTTCAGACCAGTCAATTATCTGGCGTCCGCCCTGAAAGCGGTCTTTCGTGTACTGCAGGGCTTCCATAAAAGAACCTTTCAGAATGCCCAGAGATATGGCAGCGGCTCCAACTGAAAGATGGGACTGCATGGCATGAAAATATTTTTCTCCTTCGCCGGCTTTCCCAATAAGTGTTGCCGGAACATCTTCCAGAAAAATGTCCACCCCCGGAGACGCATGAAGACCCAGGCTGTAGACAGGCTCTGATTTTTCTATTCCTTTTTCGTTTAAATCCAGAAGGTAATATGAAATTTTATTGCCTTGTGTTGAATCAGCCGCGGGAACTACAGCATATTTGGAAATTCCGCCCAAGACAAGAAAATTAATCCTCCCGGAAATTTTTCCTTTTTTGTCAGCAACGGGCATCTCCATTTCACCAATGCCGGTAAAGGAAGAAAATGCAAGTGGTAATGCTTCCTTCGCGCAAAGCATTTTATACACAGCTTCGCAATTCGTATTGAGGGATGCCTGATTGATAATCTCAATAGCGGCCGCATTGGTAAATATTATTCCGGCCATGCTGGCATCAGCCATACTGATTTTCTCCAGTATGGAAGCCAGCGCGCTGTCACCCATTCCTATTCCATCGTATTCGGCGGGAAGGTTTACTGCGTAAAATCCTATATCGCCGGCATTATTTATCGTATCCGTAAAAAGTTCACCGAAGGGATAATGATCGTTTACTTCCGTCTTGCCGAAGAGTTCTTTGGAAGCGAAGTTTTTAGCCAGATCGCTCATGGCTTGTAATTCTTCTTTGAATCCCTGGACGATTGCTTGCGTTTGTGTACTCATTTTATTCCTCCGTAAAACCGTTATGATGAAACTATCATTATTAAAAAACTTCCACTTCCGGCATATTGCGGCCCACCAGGTTCTTGAAAAGATTCATCCGGTTGAGCTGGTTGGTGCCTTCGTAAATCTGAAGCAGTTTCGCATCGCGGTAATATTTTTCCGCACCGATATCGTGCCGGCATCCGTCGATTCCCATGAGTTCGAGGGCCATCCGGCTGTTGATAATGCCTATATCGGTGCAGCCGAATTTGGTAAGAGAAGCCCATCCTGATTGGATTTCCGCCGATTCCTGAGGGTACTTCTCGAAATTCATCCAGCGGAACAGCCAGGTCATTATTTTCAAATTAAAAACAGGAGAGAACATGCTAAAATACCATGACGGAAAATACAGCTCCCAGTAATATATGGGCTTCAAAAAGAGAGTCTTCACCAGTCCGTGCATCGCGTTCGCGTAAGCCGATTCCATATACGCGGCGCGCCCCATGTTGACGTTTTTATACATTTCGGCAAGCATGGACTGGGCCCACTGGTGATTTATCAGCAACGTGCCGTTGACTGTCTTTTTTCTGGCGTAGTCCAGCGCTGTTTCATACGCTCCTCTGGCCGCTCCGATGGCAAACGCGGCAACGCCAGCCCTGGTGGAGGAAACAACGTAATCAATCATTGTCTGTGCTACTTCTTTTGCTGATTTTGCAGCGTTCTCGGGCAAAACATGGGAATCAGCGGCTACGTATTTGTCGGGAACAAAACATTCCTCAAAGATAAGTTCGCTGGCTACGCAGGCCTTCTGCCCCATCTTCTTTTCATGGTGGCCGAAGCTGAATCCCTTCATCCCGTTTTTCACCGCCAGCATAAGAGTGTTTTCCGAAGGTTTGGTTTTATCCGCGTAGCAGATAAGCATGTGCCAGGTGGAAACATGCCCGTTCGAAATGAATACCTTGTTTCCGTTGACAATATAGCCGCCTTCAACCTTCCGCGCGATTGTTTCGATTTTTCCTTTGTCGATGAGCATTGTCTCTTCCACATCCGTTCCGGCTCCCGGCTCGGTTATCGCCAGTGATATAAGGCAGGGATTGCCGGTTTTCTCTCCCTGCTTCACCTCCCGGCATATCTCATTCATGACCCTTATATTCCAGCTTGCGCAGAGAGTGGCAAATCCCAGATAATGTACGCCGATGACGTTGGCCAGACCCACGCAGACGGACGCTATTTCTTCGACGAACGGATACATGCCGACCAGATTCATGCCGGTGCCGCCGAACATCTTCGGAATGAACAACGTATAAAAACCCCATTCATTGGCTTTCTTGATAAAATCCCAGCACAGATAATCATTGTCTTTGGAAACCTCCAGATCAATCTGCTTGTAGGCCGGTTTGACGACCTCTTCGTTGAACTTTCTGGCAAGAGCGACAACGGTGTCGATCTGTTTATTAATCTCTTTTGACTTGGGAACTTTGTAGCGCGCTGCGAGAGAGTTTATGACTTCAGTAATTTTCGGGTCCTGCGAAAGATATTTTATTCTTTCCCTTCTCGTTAACCTGATTTTTCCCATACAACCTCCTCCTTTGGATGCGCATTGCCATGTATACGGTTACTTAAAAAAAAACGATAAACTTCTAAAGTTCAACAACAATAATCTTTACGTCGCTTTTGATTAACCGATATATTGCTTCTTCTGAGCATCATAAGTTCCTGCAGTAATGCCCATCTTTTCCAGTTCCTTCTTGATTATTCTTTGTGTTTCGGTTTTGGGAAATTCTTTGACTATCTTAACAAATCGCGGAACAGCAAACTTTGCCAGATCTTCCTTTAAGAAATCAATCAGATCAGCTTCTTTCAGAGTATGCCCTTCAACGAGGGAAATGCACGTCATGATTTCATCCTCCGCCAGCTCCGAAGGAACCGCATAAACGGCAGCCTCCACCACCGAGGGATGTTTTTGTATTGCATGTTCAACCTCATATGCCGATACGTTTTCACCTTTGATGCGCATGAACTCCGCATTGCGTCCGACAAAGTAGAGGTAGCCATTTTTGTCACGTTTAACCAGGTCTCCGGTGTATATCCAACCGTTGTGCAACTTATCATTGCTGGCCTTCTCATTTTTAAAATATTCAACTGATTTTCTTTCACCTTTGGATTCAAAAATAAGTTGACCCGGAGTACCGTCCGGGACATCATTGCCCTCATTGTCCACTAGCCGGAACACGGTATTGGGGGCTGGTCTGCCGATGGAACCGACCGGAGCGTTGCCGATGTTCATGATGCTCTTGCCACCACCGTCAATGGAGCCGTAAGCTTCATAGATTTTAATTCCAAATCTTTTTTCGAATTTCTCCCAATCGTCCACCGGGCAAGCAGCCGATACTGTGAAGCGTACGCAGTTGTCACTGTCATTTTCCTTCGGTGGCTGTTTCATCAAGATGGGAATCATCGCTCCGATAGTATTGAATTCGGTAACCTTGTATTTTCGTATTTCATCCCAGAAGCGGCTGGCGGAGAATTTTCTTCCCAGTACCACTTTGCAGCCACGGTGCATGGCCTGAGTTAAGCAAAGCCAGAGCGCGTTGCCGTGGAAAAGAGGAAGGCATGTGTAAAGAATGTCCGATTTTTTATAGAGAGCGCATGCCGGTATCGAGAGTAACTTCACTGTTGTTTTCCCGTACCGGTACATTACCCCCTTGGGCAGGCCGGTCGTTCCCGACGTATAAAGGATGAAGCAGATATCTTTTTTATCATATTTTATATTTGGTTTCTGAGGCGACTTAGCGTAAGCGTCGGAAAGAGACAGCATCCCTTCCGGCATGGAAGAAGCGCCTGCTGAAGCAGATCGGTTCACTATCACTGTTTTTCTTTTTTCGATCTTATCCCCTATTTTTTTGTACACATCGAGAAAGTCCTCATCAATAACGACAAATTCCGCGTCGCTGTGGTTTAAAATATAGAGAAGACTGTCGCCGCGCAACGAAGTGTTGATGGGAATGGAATACATGCCGATTTTCTGCGACCCGATATATACGTCCAAATATTGGGGGGAGTTGCCCATAATGATGGCAACACCCTTACCCTTGCCGGCGCCCAGCGAAAGCAGGAAATTGGCCATCCTATTGGCGTTTTCATCCATCTGCCGGAAAGTAAATTCTTTATCTTCATAAAGTAAAAATACTCTGTCTCCATACTTGCGGGCTTTCTCTTCGATGAGTTCGGCCCAGGACATGTCTTCCACAATTTCTCTATTTTTTATTAAGCTTCTGAAATTCTCCTTGAACGTGCCACGCCCTATTTCATCTTTGAAAAATGTTAATAAACTTCTGGTGAGTAAATATGTGATTCTTAAATTCGCGAGCCAATACATTTTATTTCCTCACAATATTTATTGTTCGTTTGAATATAAACTTTTTTTACTTCGCAGGAGCCTCCAGTATGTGAATACACATAGCAGCCTCTTCTTGTCCCAGTGCTCCACCGCCGTTTTCAGCCATACCTATTTTTGCGCCCTTGATCTGCCGGGGACCCGCATTGCCGCGAAGTTGAGTAACCAGTTCGTGAATCTGCGCAAGTCCGGAGGCACCAATAGGATGACCGCGCGACTCCAGCCCGCCGCTGATGTTGATGGGAACTTTGCCGCCGAGTTTAGTTGCGCCGCTTTCGGCAAAAACGCCGCCTTCACCCTCGGAACAGAATCCCAGTGCCTCTGCCTGGTGCAACTCACCGTAAGCAGTGGCATCATGTACTTCTACAAATTGAATATCTTTAGGCCCCAGACCCGATTTTTCATACGCGATTTTACTGAGACGTTCGCCAATATCGATATCGTCGAAACTACGCTTTCGTCCGGAGCCGAGCACCGAAGCTCTTACTTTGACGGCCTGAGATGCAAGGCCGAGCCTTTTCACAGTCTCTATATCACAAAGAATTGCCGACGCGGAGCCATCTCCAATCGGCGCGCACATCGCACGGGTAAACGGCCAGGTCACCATACGATCGGCAAGAACCTGCTGTGGCGTTAAGGTAAATGTATATTGAGCATTGGGATTTAGTGAAGAATGAAAGTGATTCTTTGATGCGATTACAGCAAGTTGCTCAATGGTAGAGCCGTATTTTTTCATGTGCTGGCGCGCTGCAAATCCATATACATCCATGAATGGCGAGTGATCGCCTGATGAGAATTTTCTCATTTTCTTTAATGTATCATTATCAATCCATTGTTTCAGGACCATATAAACTTCAAAAATATATTTATAGTCTCTTATCTTTTCTTTAAAGGACTTGTTCTTCTTTTTCTTTTCTTTATCGGGACGTGAATATTTTTGTATATGTTCATTCATTTTCTTTCTGTCTTCATCGCTCATTCCATACAAAGATAATTCTGCCAGTATATTTGGAAGGTCTTCCATGTCCAAGCCTCCGAGAAAACCGGCAAATACAGCATATTTATTAGGATTGTTTAATTTTTCGGCACCCACGGCCATGGTAATGTCGTATAAACCACTGGCGACACCAAGCCATGCATGATGGAAAGCTGTTGAACCCCCCGCGCAAGCGTTTTCGACGTTAGTGATGGGGATTGCTTCTATTCCCATGGGACGCAATGCAACCTGGCCTCTTATTGTATCCTGTCCTTTTGTGCGACCCCATCCGGAATTGGAAAACCAGACAGCTTGTATTGCATCCTTTTCCAGACCAGCATCCTTTAAAGATTTGAGAATTGTCATAGCGGCGAGGTCTTTGATGCTTTTATCAAGATATTTACCAAATTTTATTGTATCTGCGCCAATTACATAGACTTCCCTCATACAATAACCTCCTTACCGCAATTGAACTTAATCCTTGTTAATGAAAAAAGGATGTTGTAAATAATCTTAAAATGTGGTAAATCAATTTTATCTAAACATTGCACCAATTATAAATATACATTCTCCGAATGTCAAGTTCTTTTTAGAATACATCCTTTAAAGTTAAAGGAGAGCGCATGGAAGTTATTCAAGCACATGAACGCGTAATGAACATATTCATCAAACAGATTTTCAGCAGACAGCTCAAACCCGGTGATAAACTGCCTTCCGAGCGGCAACTGGCCAAAGACATGAAGGTGGATAGGGCATCGCTAAGGATAGGGTTAAAGCATTTGGAGTTGATGAACGTGCTCACCATCCGGCAAGGTGACGGCATTTATGTCCGGGATTACATGAAGGGCGCAAGCATTGATTTTCTGAGGATCCTTTTTCTGCAGTCAGAACAACCTGACGGGGAATGGTTGGCGGACTCGTATATCCTTGATGAACTATGGGAGTTCTGGGTCATGTTCCTTCCGGAAATGCTTAAGTTTGCTACAAAACACTACACATCACGAGACTTTTCGGCCCTTATGGACATCTTTGATGAAGAGCTTGCCAATCTGCATGACAGAGCTTATCTGGTGGAGCTTGAACTCAAATCTCAAGATCTGATAGCGGATGCCACCAATAATATTGTTATGATACTTATATCTCACACTTGCCGTCCCTTACGCAAAAAAATGATAGAAATATTTTATTCTTCCATCGATGAGGAACGCATAAAAAATCATATCGAGACGAAAAAATACATGATGCGGATATACTTGAGTTCACCTCCGGAAGAGAGTCTGCCTCTTATCGAAAAGTATCGCACCTTGCTTGGCGAACACCGCCTTGCCCTGCGCAAGAAGCTATTCCAGGATCCGGACAAAGAATCAAAAACTTAAAAAAATGTAAACTGTTGTGAATTATGGGAACAGATTAGATGCTTAAAAAAAGGTTGCCCTTTTTAATCATAAAAAAGGACAACTTTTATCAACAACAATAAATGAGTGCGTTATTTCTTTTTAGGTTCGGCTTTTTTTCCGGAATCTTTCACTTCAATTTAGCTTGACTATACCTAACTTTACCGGATAATTGGACATAAATTTTGTGAATTTTATAATGAGTAAAATATTTGCCGACGACAAAAAAAATAAACTTCATTTAAAGTATCCGTGCGTCTGGGTCTATAAAATTATCGGCACTGATCAAACTGAAATGAAATCAGCTATTTACGAAATTATTCGGGATCATCCCTGTTCAATAAATTTTTCGCGTAGCAGTGAAAATGCCAAATACCACTGTCTCAATGTTGAAATTACCGTAGAAAGTGAATCGCATCGTCAAATAATTTATGAATCTCTTAAATCTCACCAGGCGATAAAAATTATCTTATAGATTTACCAGAAATTAACAGCACGACAATGATAAGCCCAAAGAACTTCCTGAACTTTTTTAGTCAGCCTATTTGTGTATATATATTTCCCTTTAAAAATTTATTCTTTCGAATATCCCACTGTCTGCGCTAAAATAATCTTTTGATTGTCACCAACGAATTGCCTCATAAAAAATGTTACCGAAGGAAGATTCGGAAAAGGAAATCTCTGTTTTCCTCTTTACATTTCTTATAATGGATGTCCCCAGAATTACTGATTGATCTTAAAGCGATTCCTTTATACTTAATTGGTGTTTTTCGTCCCTTAAGCGCAATTTCACCAAAATATGAACAAAAATAGATGTGAATAGGACAGATACTAACATTCCATTGGCACCGGGAAATACTATGATGCATATAAAACAAATAACCCAATATATCAGTAAGATGAAAGTTACTTCTTTATTATATTTAAGACCAAATATAATAATACCCGCCCATGCTATTATTTGTAATCCCCAAAAAACGACATCAAGATATTCTAACAAATGAAACTCTGATGCCAGAACAACACTAACATAATCTAACAAATGAAACTCTCCCGCTAAATTAAAAATTATAATAAAAATGACAAACCATAAATATTTAGGTGGTAGTTTTCCCTTCATAATTAAATAAATATAGAAAAACAATACAGAAGTAACAAACCACCCACCCATTAAATAAAACGGTGCAATATTGCCATTTGCTGAGGAATAAAGCACCCACCAATTCATATTCATTGCAGCGGTTTCTATTGGTATGCATATAAATGTCGAAAAAAACGCTGCAAAAGTGATGAAATTTTTATAATCCTTTATTGTTTTTGGTTCAACAAGCTTATTTACAAACTCATAGGCTAAATAAAATGTAAAAACCCAACCAATGGGGATGAAAATTGGAACATTAAGCATCTTAAATGGCATATCAGGGAATTCGTAAGTATGAATAAATGAAAAATATATGAATTCACGCGCAAAACCGAATAGAAAACCTCCTCCAAAAAATTCTAGGGTAAACTTTACGCCCTTTGTCAATATGCTATGAACAATTTCGATGGAGAAGGCTATTCCCACGGAAATGATAAAGACTTTAAGCATGGTGTTTAGTTCCTCTTTTTTTATTTATGCGATATGTAATGGCAAGAAACAATACAAGGGGCAATAATGTGATTCCAATCTCTATAGACGACAGCAGAATTGCTACATAAATAACAACCCCGCAAAAGATTAACACCACAGAAAGAAGTAAAAGATTAAAAATAGTATTATTCATTTGCATTCATCCTGATCTTCACCAGCATTACTGATTAATCTTAAAGCTATTCTTTTATACTTAGTTGATATTTTTCGTCCCTTAAGCGCAATTTTACCAAAATATCAATAAAGATAAATATGAATATGATTGTTACGAAAAATCCGTTGGAGATTGAAAGAAAAACTAGATAACCGATAAAAATTACATAATATACAAGCAAGGTTAAGGCGATTTCTTTATTATATTTGAGCATACCCCAAAATCCTATTATTTGTAATGCCGAGCCAACTAAACCAAAATAAACAGTCAATCGAAGCTCTAACACAAAAACAAGAATCAAAAGAAAAATGGCAACCCATAGTTGTTCTATTGGTAGTTTTTTCTTCACAACGAAATAAATGCAAAAGAATACCACAGAAGTATAAAACCATCCCACCATTAATAAGATCGGTGCAATACGGCCATCTGCGTAAAAGTACAGTAACCACCAACGCATATTCATTGCAGCTGTCTCTATTGGTATACATATGCAGCATGAAAAAAACGCCGCAAAGATGACGAAATTTTTATAATCCTTTGCTGTTTTCGGTTCAATCAGCTTGTTTACGAACTCATAGGCCAAATAAAATGTGAAAATCCAACCAATGGGGATGCAAATAGGCACATTTAGTAACCGTATCGGCATATCAGGGGCATTGTAGTCATGAAGAAATGAAAAATAGATGAATTCACGGATAAAACCAAATAGGAAACCTCCCCCAAAGAATCCTAGGGTAAACTTTACGCCCTTTGTCAGTATGCTATGAACAATTTGAATGAAAAAGGCTATTCCCACGGAAATGATGAAGACTTTAAACATCATGGTTTTTAGACCGCCTTCTTTTATTTACGCCATACGTAATGGCAAGAAACAATACAAGGGGCAATAATGTAATTCCAATCTCGATAGACGACAGCAGAATTGCTACATAAATAACAACCCCGCAAAAAATTAAAACCACAGAAAGAAGTAAAAGATTACAAATAGTATTCTTCATTTACATTTATCCTGGCCTCCAATTTTCTCGCTTTATAATATCTCGAAGAATGTGTTTTGATCGTTCTAATTCGGCGACAGTATATTATTTTACAAGATATTTATTTAGATAAAAAAGTATAGGAAGAACAACCTTTCATGTCAATAAAATATTACTCTCTGCAGGTAAAAGAAGATTTGCGGATAAACGAAAAGATATCCTGTCCTTTTATTGCATACTTTAGCTTTTTCTGTTATCAAATAGCATATATCTGTCTGTGTTAAAATCCGATTTGTTTTAGAACTGACAAAATGAAGAAAAAAGATTTTTTCATTATAATAATTATTACCGCAGCACTGCTTATCTTTATGGAAATCGCCTGCCG
>Ga0182021_10012268_pt1 | contig 10184 bp, 10 predicted proteins | sample 612E3MmetaG_FD_120493 | JGI IMG/M metagenome (GOLD analysis project Ga0182021, IMG submission 120493) | Permafrost microbial communities from Stordalen Mire, Sweden - 612E3M metaG (Illumina Assembly) | ecosystem: Environmental > Terrestrial > Soil > Wetlands > Permafrost | place: Sweden... | reverse complement strand
AGAAGAATGATTTTAACATTTGATTCTCACTCCTTTTAGGTTTCGGCTCTAATATGTATTAACTACATACCTATATATTTCCATCTATTACCTAGTATAGTGCCTGTAATCCGGCTTGTATATTAGTAAATACGTAGTAGAAAAAGACCGGTAGCTGGTAATTAGACGTATTCAGATTTGGATTGTGCAATCATTTTAATTGGATTGCCCGCGATACCAGCCTCAATAAATCTAGTTGTGCAACTCCGTATAACATGGTAAAGTTCCCTTGGTGATAAAACCCGGTTAAATTATTCCTAATCGAAGTTAATAAGGGTTTAAAGAGAAAAAGACGCTGAGCACATCAAAGAGGCGATATAACGGCGTTTTAAAGATTCCCAAATCGATTTTGAAATTTACGATACGAAAAAAGAAGATAATATCGGTAATATCATACGAAACCGACTAAAAGATAAATTTGACCTTGTAACGGCAACCGGCGCGACGAAACAGTTTCCGCGGTTATAAATGAAGTTTTGGGAATCTGATTCCGCTCGATATCATCCTAATTTATTAATGATTTGTGGGAGTATTATATTATGTGGATAATCAATTCATATAATTCGTAATGAAATTGTCATGTATTCTCTTAATTGTTTATAACTTTGTTATCATTCGTATTATATAATCAGAGAAGCCGTCATATAGAAAGCGGAATGGCAACTGGGGACAGGTCTACGGCAGGTTAAAGGTTCATCGAATAAGGAAAATACGGATTAAATAAGGGAGGAAATATGGGACTATTATTAGGCATCGGTATCGTTCTCGTAATTTTGTGGGCGCTAGGTCTTTTTGTTTTTAGTTGGGGTGCAATTGTCTACATTGCACTGGTGGTTGCGGTTGTTTGTATCGTTATCTGGCTTATCAGAGCTGTATTTAGACGGGCTTAGCCATTCATCATTTAACAGCATAGAAATAATGATGTGAATAAGTATACAGCGCTAAGCGGATTCGTAAGGCATAAATTATTGTAAATATTTTAGATGTTAATATTGGACAATGGAGGTCCGAACATGGCTAAAGCACTAGGTGAAAAAGCTGATAAGGAACTTAAAAAATTAGGTAAGGAAGCCGATACGGGAATCAAGAAACTTGGCAAAGATATCGATAAAGGCGCCAAGAAACTCGCCAAGGAAGCTGATAAGGGATTTAAAAAACTAAGTAAGTAGATTTTGACCTTTACGCCGGAAGATTGACGTAATGTATGTCATGGCTGTATTTTATAATCGGCCGGCATTTACGCCATTCCTCTTAAACTTAACCTCTCGATCTGGTAAAGATTTTAGGCGATCAACGCACCATTTCGTCCTTGGTAATTTTCAAGATAACTTTATCTCCGATTTTATCTATTTTTTCTACCCCGACATTAATCTTTTTAAGAACATTCATTCTTACGACGAGGTAGTTGATTGTCCATAACGGAAAGTTAAAATCTAAATCTACCACAAATCCTATTTTATTGGCATTTTTATCCAAAACTTCCCTTCTGATAACATTGCTACTAAGCATATCTCCCTCCTTTACGTTTACTAATTATGTTGTTCCGTATTTTAACACAAACAAAAAAATGGGGAGCGAAGGAAAGTAAAATATGCAAATGCATACTTTCTCATTAAGTATAATTAATCAAGATTCGAAAGTTGTGAATATCAGACATTAGAACTAAAGAACGTGGAGAAATGAATCGAAAATGATGAGTTTACTTTATTTTCGAGCCCGGAGGAATTATCCCAGAAGCCTGGGCACCAACCCCGATAAACGTATTGTTACCTATAACAGCGCCGGTATTAATGCAGGAATTAATTCCGGTTTTTACGTTATCTCCGATTATGGCGCCTAATTTCCGCCTTTTGGTATCTAAATCGCCTATTTTTACGGTCTGCTCGTCCAACCGGAGATTGGCAATTTTTGTACCGGCGCCCAGGTTGCAGTTCTCGCCAATAATACTATCGCCAACATAGCTCAAATGAGGAATTTTACTGCCGGACATGATAATGGAATTTTTCACTTCAACTGCTGCCCCGATATGACAACCGTCCGCTACAACAGTAACCGGGCGGATATAGCAATTCGGTCCGATGACACAGTTCCGGCCGATTATCACAGGCCCGACAATGTATGAGCCCGACCGTATTATAGTACCTTGTCCTACAGATACCGGACCATTTATAACGACGTTTTCTTCCATCTCACCTGACATTTGCGGTTCAAGTTTGGCCATAACTTCCTCATTAGCCGCCAATAGATCCCATGGATAACTGAAATTCAACCAGCTATGTATTTCCTGGCAGGATACTTTCTGACCGCTATCTACAAGCATTTGAATAGCATCGGTCAACTCATACTCACCACGCGGCGACCTCGCTATTTTTTTTATGGCATCGAAGATAGCCGGAGAAAAAAGATATAATCCGGCATTCACCAGATGAGAAGGCGGGTTTTGCATCTTTTCATAAATTTTGACGACATGGTCGGATTTAACCTTAATCACTCCCAGACCGCTAACATCTGATAATTCAATTGTACTGACCACATTTCCATATCTCTTGGTTAACCGGATGATATCTTGATGACCAATGACGGCATCCCCATTTGCCAGTAAAAAGGTCTCATTTAATAACCCTTCCGTTGCAGCCAAGGCATCGGCAGTGCCTAACTGCTCTTTTTGTTTGATATATTGTATACCCACTCCCCATTTTTCCCCATTACCAAAATAATTTCTAATTTGCTCGTCATGATACCCGACGACGAAAATGAACTCGCTAATACCAGCCTGCTGCATTTCGACCATTAGATGTTCTAATATCGGTTTATTAGCAATGGGAAGCATTACTTTGGGGCGAGTAAGTGTAAGGGGGCGCATGCGAGTGCCTTCACCGGCGGCGAGAATAACCGCTTTGGGGATGTTCATTATCTTTCTCCCCGGACGCTTTCCCTGATTATTCGTGAAGCATCCTCAAAATAATGGCGAGCAACTAGTTCGGTCGTCGCTTCAGCAGTAATCCGGATTTTCGGCTCGGTGCCGGAAGGACGGATTAACAACCAGCCGTTCTCAAAGTTTAATTTGATGCCATCAATAATATCGCATGATTCCGGATTTAATTCGGCTATTAAATTTTGTTTTAATTCTGTCATTTTTACTCCGTCACTGGATACATTCCCGCGTATCAGGGGATAGGACGGAATACTATCAACCAGTTTAGATAATTTCTGACGGCTGGCAACGGCACATATCTGTGCGGCAGCATAAATTCCATCAGGGCACAACGAGATTTTTGGAAAGACCCAGGTTCCCGAAGGCTCACCACCGAATCCGCCCCCATTTTTTAATTCTTCCGACACATAAGGGTCACCCACCTTGGTACGTTTCACCTCTAAATGCGTACTTTCAATTGTCATGGAAGTATCTAGTGTGGTAACGATTTTTTTAGAACCGGACGCTTGGGCTAATATTACCAGTAATTTATCTCCGGGAATAAAGCGGCCCAAATCGTCGACTGCCATCATCCGGTCGGCATCGCCGTCATGGGCAATGCCTAAATCAGCACCGGTTTCCCGGACGGTACGCATCAAATCACTCAAGTTAGTCTCGATGGGCTCGGCATCGCGGGGAAATGTCCCACTGGGAAAACAGCTAATGTCTTTTACATCGCAACCCATTCTGGCTAATAACTCCGGTGTAATATAATATGCAGCTCCACATCCGCAATCTACGGCTACCCTGAGTTTGAGACTGCCTTTAAAATCTTGCATGATACGGGTTATATGTTTTTCATTCGCTGTGCTATATATTTCACCGCATTGCATCCTGTTCCATTGAATGTTTGACAATACTGTGCCGTTAACAATATCTTCAATCTGTCTTTGTTGGCTGATGGAGAAGGCTGAACCATCCGGATTTATTAATTTGATGCCGTTATATTGAGGGGGATTGTGGGAGGCGGTTATCATCACTCCGGCTAAAAAATCCCGGGTGGCAAAGGCAAGAGTAGGGGTGGGCAGGATACCAGCGTCGCTACAATGGGCACCGGCCGCCAGAATTCCGGACATAGCCCCATGGAGCAAGGTACTTCCGGATGTCCTAGTGTCTCGCCCGATTAATACGTTATTATAGAGAGATCCAACCGCTAATCCAACCGACATGGCCATGTGGACCATGTCCCGGTCAACCAAACGCCGTATCCCCGATGTCCCAAAGAGTTCCACGTTTTAAATATGGAACATTACTACCCGAAAGTCAATAGATATTAAGACGTCCTCGTTTAAATTGTTTAACGCTATTAGTGGTAAAATAGGGGCAGACTAAAGAAGTATATTTCGTGCTTGTCTTGAGTATTATGCGGGATAGAATAGTTGATATGACCGATTGGTAAGCTTAAAACATATCAACATAGTTAACTCTTCAGGAGGTGAGAATGGAAAAAGATACAATTGCACGAGAGAAAACGTTGGAACTGCGTCAGCGGGCAGAAAAACTGCTTGAGAAAAAAAATGGAAAACACGTAATGTCAACTGATGACATTGTTAAGCTTTCGCAAGAACTCGCGGTGCATCAAATTGAACTCGAAATGCAGGCAGAGGAACTACGGCGGGCACAAGTTGAGCTTGAGAAATCTCGTGATAAGTATATTGAGTTATTCGATTTCGCGCCATTGGGGCATTTCACGCTGAATGGAAACAATATTATCACCGAAGCCAATCTGGCTGCTGCCAGGTTATTAAAAGTGGAAAGGCGTGACCTTATCAAGTCAAAATTTACCAAATTCATTGCTCCCGAATCCCAGGATGTCTTCTATACGGTATACCGTAAAGATTTTGAACCGGAGGAAAAAAGGGGTTGTGAGCTTCGTATGCGCCGCAAGGACGGTACTTCCTTCGCAGCATGGTTGGAAGGTGTGGCCAGGCCTGACGAGGAGGGACATTTAACCAAACGCCTGATAGTCGTTACAGACATTGAGGAACGTAAACGTATCGAGGATTCCCTGTTCCGAAGTGAGGAACAATTCAGGAATTTATTTGAGAAATCACCCATCGGCATTGAACTCTATGATATTAATGGTATATTTGTCACCTGCAATAGAGCTTTTCTGGAAATATTCGGTATTCCTGATGTTAATAAAATAAGTGGTTTCCAACTTTTTAAAGACCCGAACATAACTGATGATGTGAAGCTTATATTGCGCCGCGGAGAAGCCGCAAAATATGAAGCTCCTTTTAATTTTGAAAAAGTAAACCAAAATAAACGTTATAAAACCACTAAATCCGGCATTATTCAAATTGATGTAGCGATTGCGCCATTATTGACCGCAGGAAAAAAAATTACCGGATATCTAATCTATGTCCAGGATATAACCGAACGCAAACAAGCACAAGATTACGTTTTAAATGCGAAGGATAACCTCGAAGCTCAGGTATTGCAACGTACAGCCTCACTGGAACGCTCCAATAAAGAATTACGACTACTGGCTTCGCGTTTAACACTGGCCGAGGAACGTGAACGGCGCAGAATTGCTCAGCAAGTCCACGATAGAATTGGTCAGAACATGTCCTTATGTAGCATTCAATTAGGAAGATTAATAAACTTTTCAACTTCCGATGTTTCTATCCAACGCCTGAAGGAAATCCAGAATAATGTAAAAGAAATTTTAAATGAAACGCGCATATTTGTTTTTGAAATCAGTCCTGCTGTGCTTTATGATTTTGGACTTGAGGTAGCGCTGGAAAGACTCACCGCGATTCTTGGACAAAGACATGATCTTCTCATTAGTTATAAAGATGATTCTAAGGAAAAACACCTTGACGAAGATATTCGAGTCATGCTTTTTCAGATGACTCGTGAACTGCTGGTCAATGTAATCAAACACGCGAAAGCTCATAATATCAAGGTACGAACAGCAAAACGTGACAATATTATACGTATTATTGTTCAAGATGACGGTGTTGGTTTTGATACGGCAATGTTAAAAAACAGAGGTTCAGGTGGGTTAGGGCTCTTCAGTATTAGCGAACGGCTTATGCAAATAGGGGGTAATGCTCAGATAAAGTCTAAAATTGGAAGCGGTACTGTCATTACTCTCGTAGCCCCACTAAAAAACAAGGGTTAGCAAAAATTAATATCTCACCGATTACAAACCATGAACTCTGGCATGAGTACCAATCTCATCTTTTTTAGTTAGAGCGAAGACACTCAAACGATTATTCTTGAGAAAAAGGGATTTCAGTAGGAATTATCCCGCGGCGCTGCGCAAAGCGAATCAAATCAGAACGCGAATGCAGGCTAAGTTTGTGCATCAATTTGGAACGGTGCGCATCTACAGTCCGCGAACTGATAAAAAGTTTTTCCGATATATCATTGCTGGTCATACCCTGTGCCACCATCTGCAGTATTTCCCTTTCACGGGCACTCAGAGTATCGTATGGTTCCTGAATACCATTTGTGGTCTTTTGTGAGTACATTTCAATCGCCCTTTCAGAAAGAGATGACCCTAAATAATGCTTCCCTTTAATGACTTCTTTAATGGCATGCTGCAAGTCTTCAGCGGAAGAATCTTTTAGAACATAGGCTTTAGCACCTGCGCGTAGTGCTTCAATTACGTAACTCTCATCCGAATACATAGAAAGAATTATAATACCGACCTTAGGATATTGCTTACTCACCCGACGGGCTACCTCAAGACCGTTCATGTTGCCCATCATGAGGTCACATAACAGAACGTCCGGCTTTAATTTTTCAACAAGTTGAATCGCCTCCAGACCGTCGGAAGCCTCTCCAACAACCTTGAATCCCAATTCCTCCAATGTTAACCGAAGGCCGTGCCGAACAACGACATGGTCATCCGCTAATATGATGTTAGTCATACTTCCCCCTTGCTATTCGTAGGTGTATGCTTGTTCAAAAAATCCTCATTTAATCCTAATATTAACTCTTTTGATTCCCAATGACAAGCATATTAACCGTCAAAAGCATATTTACGTGGTTTAAGCGGCATATTGACCATAGTTGAATAAATTACCAATAAAAGGCTTTCATTAATTAAGTAACATTTTAGCACAATATTAAGTATAGATACGAATATACCTATAGTCCTAATTAGACGAGAATAGTATTAACAGGAAAATAACATCGGAATAGTATGGATAAGTATTAACAAACAGTTAATGCTTGAGGAAACATAAATGGAAAATGTAACTTCCGGATTCTGGGAAAATAAAAGATGTCTGGTTACCGGTGGATATGGCTTCGGCGGTTCTCATCTATGTGAACAACTTTTAGCTCGAGGTGCCAGGGTTTATGTACTTGACCGCGAAACTCCAGGTAACTCATATTTGGTATTGGCCGGGCTTGCCAGCCGTATTAATTATCTTAACGGGGATGTTAGAGACCTGGATCTGCTTAAGTTAAGCCTCGAACGTTTTGAAATTGATACTATCTTTCATCTTGCCGCCCAACCGGTTGTTCCAATTTTCAACGCTTTTCCCTATGAATCGCTCTCAATAAATGTAATGGGAACCTACGCTATTTTAGAAGCTGTGAGAACGTCCACGCGTCCCAGAACCTTAATCTTTGCTTCCAGCGGAGCATTTTATGGAACAACTACCCAGAGTACTCCGATAACCGAAGAGCACCGCTCTCTGGTATCCGGTAGCCTCTACGGTCCTTCAAAAGTAGCCGGTGATATTGCTGTCCGCTGTTATGTAAAAACCTATGGAATAAAGGCAGCAGTATGTCGTTTTATCAACTCCTATGGACCGGGAAATACCAACTTCACTACGATTGTGCCTAAAACCATTACCAACCTTATTAACGGTCTTCCTTTTGATTTTGGGGCGCGGGATGATGGTACCTCAACTTTCGATTATCTCAATATACGTGATATGACAAGGGGTTATTTAGCAGTCGCGGAAAACATCAACCTTTCCTCCGGTGAAGCCTTCAATTTTGGTGGTGGCAATCCTATATCTGTCAGAGATTTAGTGAAATTGATCAGCCGCCTTTACGATGGACAGGAGAGAGAACCGGTTTTTCACGGTTCCCCGAAAGCTGTCCCGGTATATAAATGTCTGGACACCAGTAAGGCAAAAAAAATACTGGGATGGCAACCGTCTATCTCACTGGAAGATGGGTTGAGAGAAACTATCGATTGGTATAGGCTGTTTTGGTCAAAGCTGTAAATCGATACTGAGGCAAAGATGATGGATATCGGTAATTTGCTTGATAACCCGATACTGAGGCACCATGAATTTCCAATTACATCTTCGAAGATATTTTTGGCTCATGCGGCAATGTCACCGTTCCCGCGTCGGGTAAAAGAAGCTATTACCGAATATATTCAACGAGTAACAACTGAGGGACAGTGGGAGTATCTCTACGCTAAGATTGAAACAGAGACAAGGGAATATGCGGGTGAGATTCTGGGAGCTGATGATAAAGAGATTGCCTTTGTTTCATCAACATCGCTGGGTTTAAGTCTGGTTGCCTCAGGACTTTCTTGGGAAAATGGAGACAACATTGTAGTTGCCGATGGTGATTTCCCTTCTAACATATACCCATGGTTAAATCTGCAAAGCCGAGGGGTACAAGTCAAGTTTATTCCCAGGAATAAAGATGGCATCGTTACTCTGAAAGATATCAGTAATTTAGTAGATAAACACACCCGGCTCGTTTCCTTATCCACCGTTAATTATATAACAGGTTTCAAGATTGACGTATCTTCAATAGGGGCGTATTTGCATCAGAGAGACATACTCTTTTGCCTAGATGCTATACAGAGTTTAGGGGTTTTCCCAATTGATACCACAGATGTAGATTTTTTAGCATCTGGGGCTAATAAATGGCTTTTGGGTCCAGTTGGAATCGGTATCTTATATATCAAAAAGAAGAATCTTAGCCTGCTTAATCCCATTTTAGCTGGCTGGAAATGTGTGCAAGATAGTAAGAACTATAATTCCTACAATCTCTGCTTCCTCGACTCCGCAAAGCGATTTGAGCCGGGATGTGTAAGTATTATGGGACTCGTCGGTCTTCATGCTGCGCTTAAGTTGCTTCTTGAAATTAAAATCGAAAATATAGCAGGCAGATTGACAAAACTAAGGAAGATCATCGTACCGGCGCTGAATAAGAAAGGATATAACGTATTTGGGCTTGATAATCCAGTATGCAGTTCCGGAATTACCTCATTTACCTCTCAGAAGCTAGACATTCCCAGACTTCGTGATACGTTAGATGCCAAAGGATTTGTAGTTTCATCCAGAGATGGGCTTGATGGTAGTAAGTGCATTCGTGTAGCACCTCACTTTTACAATACCGAGGAAGAGATTTTTCAATTTCTTGCCAACATACCTGAAGTAACATAGTACGACTGATACTGGTTGAAGATTATTTTGGGTTTTGAAACATCGGCAATTATCTTCGCACTAAATGGGTGTATTTTTATCTTCATATTCTTTTAATAATTTGGCATAATCCTCCAACCATGGAGGAATGGCAGTGTATCCAGAGTCGGTAATATAGCAGTAAGCCAGGCCCTGTTGCCAGGCTTTGACAGTAAGGTTAAAAGCATCTTGAGCCGTACAGCCGGATGTTAACCCGGCAACACTAATCCAATTGCCCCAATCACGCTGTACCTGACTTAAACGTTGTCCATACCAGTCCTCGTTGGACTGCATCAGGTCAAAACCACCTTTGGTAAAGAACCAGGTATCAAATTCCGCCTGCCCAACATTGCCCCAGGTGATTAGACCATAACTATGCACAAGGTCAGTCAGTGTTTTTAAATAAGTCCGGGAAGTCTCTCTAGGGAAAGCACTGCACTCATCGATAAATACCCCGTCGACATGGTCAATTTCAGCCATTTTTTTTATGAGGGTCCGATTCATTGTCAGGGTGTACCACTTACGGTCAAGATTGCCGTTACTTCCGGATTCTTCATATCCGGCGGTGATGTAACCGATAACTTTAGTCCCCGCCGCTTTGTATACATCCATGTTTTGGAAAATATTAGTTCCGGAAAGCTCGCTCCAAAGGCCATGTGGAGAATTAATAATCACGTATTGCGGTTTTATGCTTAAGATACGGGAATCAATATTTGGAGTATGTGTACCGTAAAATATTAAGTTAATCCGCAACATTGTCCTGCTTCTTATTT
>Ga0182021_10012266_pt1 | contig 10184 bp, 11 predicted proteins | sample 612E3MmetaG_FD_120493 | JGI IMG/M metagenome (GOLD analysis project Ga0182021, IMG submission 120493) | Permafrost microbial communities from Stordalen Mire, Sweden - 612E3M metaG (Illumina Assembly) | ecosystem: Environmental > Terrestrial > Soil > Wetlands > Permafrost | place: Sweden... | reverse complement strand
GCGCGACGACGCGGCGCGTCCTGCTGGAGTCGGCGCCACGCGCGACGACGCGGCGCGTCCTGCTGGAGTCGGCGCCACGCGCGACGACGCGGCGCGTCCTGCTGGAGTCGGCGCCACGCGCGACGACGCGGCGCGTCTTTCGCGGCGCGACGAATTCCTCTCACGGCGGGAGAGGTTCCGGTCGGTCCCGTCGACCAACGACATCGTTCGAACCTGGATGACCGAAGGAATCCCCGAGGTCTGTCTGGCCGTCGCCGGCGAGCAGACTGCCGGCCGCGGCCGATCCGGCCGATCGTGGGTCGCGCCGAGCGGCGCGGCATTGCTGCTGTCGCTGGGCTTCGAGCCGACATACATGGAGCCGGACAGGCTCTGGCGGCTGGCCGCGATCGTGGCCCTGGCCATGGCGGCCGCGGGCGAGGAAGTGGCCGGACTGCCGAGCGGCATGCTCCAGCTCAAGTGGCCCAACGACATCGTCGTCGCGGCGCCGGATGTCGAGGCGGGCGTTCGCAAGGTGGCCGGCATCCTTGGGGAGAGCGAGGGCGCAGGGACTCCCGGCGTGAGGGTCGTGGTCGGCATTGGCGTAAACGCCGACTGGCCACGCGATCGGTTCCCGGCAGAGCTGGCCGATACGATGTCCAGCCTGCGTGAGGTTTCCCGAGGCCGTCCGATCGACTCGGAGGCGTTGCTGGAGGAGTTCCTGGTTTGCCTGGAGCCGCGGCTGCTGGCTCTACGCGACGGGCATTTCGACGTTGCCGGCTGGCATGCGCGCCAGGTGACGACCGGCCGACACGTGACCATCGACATGCCCGACGGAAGCACGCGATCGGCGCGGGCCGTCGGCGTAGACGGGGCAACCGGGGCGTTGATCGTGGAAGACGAGTCCGGCGAGCGGGAGCTCCTGGTCGGTGAAGTGGCGCGGGTTCGGCTAGCCGAGGCGACCGCGCAAGGCGCATCCGGCGCCGATTCCGAGCGCCGGGGTGTAACACATTGAGCCGCTCGGTGTTAGGTAGAGCGGAGGAGGGCACCCGTCCCGCCCGGCTGGATCGCGATCGCGGTCTCGTCGAAGCGGCGCGGCGCGACCCGAGTCGATTCGACGCCCTGTACAGGAAGTATCTGGCCCAGGTGTATAGCTACGCCTTCTACGAACTGCGCGACCATCACGCCGCGGAGGACGCCACGGAGCGCGTCTTCATGCAGGCGCTTGCGGGCCTGCCCCGCTTCGAGGAGCGGGTCGACGCGTTCATCGCTTCGCGTGTGCCGGCCAATCCGGCCGAGGCAGCCGACATCTCCACGTTCCGGGTCTGGTTGTTCCGGATCGCTCGTAACGTAGTGGCAAATGAGCGGCGCCGCGACCGCCGCCGTCCCGTCTCGCCGCTCGAGGCCGCGGCGGAGCTCTCCGCCCCGGACGACGTTGTGGATACGGCGACCGCTCGGGAGGCAGTAAGCGAAGCCTGGCGGGCCGTGGCCCGTCTGCCCGAGGACCGCCGCCGGGCCGTCATTCTGCGTTTCGTCGACGAGATGTCCACGGCCGAGATCGCCGCCGTACTGGACCGTTCCGAGGGCGCAGTTCGGGTCCTGCTGCACCGAGCCCTGCGCTCCGTCGCGGACGATCTTGCGTCCGGAGAGCGCTCCGGCCGACTCGGTCGGCTGAGCTGATGCTGGGCGACGGGACGCGAGACGCTCGGCGAACGGAGCGCTACCTGGACGGGCTCATGGCCGCCGACGGGCGCAGCGCTCACGAGTTTCCCGTCGACACGGATCTGGATCCGGCCATCCAGCTGGCTGCCAGAGAGTTGCGATCCGGGCTGACCCGTGTCTACCCGTCATTCCGCTTCGAAGACGCGCTCGCTACGAGACTCGCGGCGGGGGCTGCCAGATTGCGATCGGGCCAGTCTCTCGAAGAACCCGGTGCCGCGGTCGTGCCGGGAACGGTGGCGCCCTTCCGAAGCCACTCCGCGCTCGGGGTCGATGCCGCCACCGATGCCGCGGACCCCAGCGGCTCCGCCACCCTTTCGGCCGCCCCGGCCGTTCTCGCCGCGCGCGCTCGCGCGTTGTCGCCCGCGGCCGCGTTCCGGCGCCTGCCCGACATGGCCGCGCGTCCGTCTCGGCCACTCCTGGTGGGCGGTGTGGGCGTCGGAGTCGCGTCGGCGGCCATTTCCATAGGGGCGGTCTACGTGGCCTGGCGCCACTCGCATACGCCCTCGGGCAGGATGGGCCGGGCCGTGCGAGCGGCTCACGGCCGGGCCACGAACCCGAACCACAGTCGTCGCGCGGGGGTCATCGACGGAATCCTTGGGGTCGTCTCCTGATGCCGGTTAGATTGCCGTTCCGACCACGCCGCGACGCCTACCCGCCGGACCTGTGGACCAAGTGCCCGGGTTGCGCGGAGATGCTCTTCAATAAACAGCTCGACAAATCGTTGCGTGTCTGCCCGCACTGCGGCCATCACTTCCGCATCCCCGCCAGGGCCCGAATCGAGCAGATGGTCGACAGCGGTTCGTTCGTGGAGCGCGATGCGAACCTCCAGCCCGTCGACACTCTCGGCTTCGTGGATCTCAAGTCCTACCCCGACAGGCTAGTTGCCGCCCAGCTATCTACGGGCCTGCGCGATGCCGCGGTCTGGGGTCATGCCACGATCGGCGGCAGGCGGGTCTCCATGTGCGTCATGGACTTCGGGTTCATCGGCGGCTCGATGGGTGCCGTCGTCGGCGAGAAGGTCGCTCGGGCCGGCGAAGCGGCGCTGGCCGAGCGAATACCGCTCATCATCGTTTCTTCGTCCGGCGGCGCCCGCATGCAGGAGGGCACGTTCGCCCTGATGCAGCTCGTCAAGACGATGGGCGTGGTGGAGCGAGTGAGGGCCGCCTGCGTGCCCTTCATCTCGGTTCTGACCGACCCTACGACGGGCGGGGTTTTCGCGTCATTCGCGGTCGTGGGCGACGTCAACATCGCCGAGCCGAATGCGATCATCCGCTTCGCCGGCGACCGGGTCTCCTCGGGGACGATCAGCGAAGAGCTGCCGGCCGGGTATGCGCGTTCCGAGTTCTGGTTCAGTCACGGGTTCGTGGATCGCATCGTGATCCGCGCCCACCTTCGGGACGAGATCATCTCGCTGCTCGGTTTCCTGATCGCGCCGCCGCTGAACGGCGCCGGAGAGCCGATGGCGGCGCCCGTGAACAGGTCGCGCTCGTTCCTGTCGGCCCTCACGGGGGCTCTCGGCGGCGAGGGCAACGCCGAGTCCCGCAACGGGGAGACCAATGGGTCTCGCGGGGAGGCGCCCCGTGGTTGATCGACTTCTCGGCCGGAGCCACACGGAGACGGCGCCCGAGAACCGCAATGCCGAAGTCTGGGCTCACGTCCAGCAAGCCCGCAACCTCAAGCGCCCGCACACGCTCGAGCTCCTGAAAGTCATGGCGGACGAGTTCATCGAGCTCCACGGCGATCGCCTGTTCGGCGACGACTCTGCCATGGTGACGGGTCTCGCCCGTATCGCCGGCCGGCGCATCGCGGTCATCGGCTTCCAGAAGGGCCAGGACACCGAGGAGAACATCCGCCGCAACTTCGGACTTCCGCATCCGGAGGGCTATCGCAAGGCGATGCGGGTCATGGATCTGGCCGAGCGGTATTCGATGCCGATCCTCACCTTCGTCGACGTCCAGGGCGCCTTCCCGGGCGCCGCTGCCGAGGAGCGGGGCATCGCGGAGGCAATCGCCAAATCGGTCGGCATGATGACGCGGCTCCGCACGCCGATCGTCGTCGTCATCACCGGCGAGGGTGGTTCGGGTGGCGCTCTCGGGATTGCCGTCGGAGACGTCGTGCTGGCTCTCGAGAACTCGATCTACTCGGTCATCAGTCCCGAAGGCTGTGCCACCATCCTGTGGCGGTCCTCCGATCAAAGTCAGGCGGCGGCGGTTGCAAGGAAGGTCACGGCCGGCGAGCAGCACGATCTGGGCATCGTCGACGAGGTCATCGAGGAGCCCGGAGAGGGCGCCCACACGGACCCAGTCGAGACGGCCAGGCGAATCAAGGACATCGTGATCGAGCGCCTCGACGAGCTCGGCCGAATCCCAATCGACGACCTCGTCGAAGCCCGGTACAGGCGCTACCGTGCGTACGGCCCATACTCGATCGCGGATCGGCCCGCAGCCCCTCCGGAGCGGACCGGCATCGCCGACCGACTGCGCGGCCTGCTCGCCACGAGGCCGTCGATGCCGTTCCCTGGACCGCGGCGCCCCGGCTCGTCGAGCCGCGAGGAGGAATAGGCGATGCCCGACCGCGAACAGAGTTCGAAGTCCGACCCGGAGGGCCTCGACCGGGCCCTGCAAGTGAAGCAAGACCACGAGACCATCGCCCTTCTGGCCGAAGACCTATTGCCCGCGCTGATCGCCAAGCTCGCCGCCAGCGGCCTGGGGGAGATCGAGGTTCGCGAGGGCGGATGGAAGGCCCGGCTGCGCATGCCGATCACGACCGGCGAAGCGCGAAAGGGCGCTGGCCAGTCTGCCGAGAGCCACGCCGCTCACGGCCCCGCCCGGGTAGCCGCCGGTCACTCGCGACCAGACGAGCGATATGCCGTTCCGGCCGCGGAGGCTGCGGAGCCCGATCGAATAGCGGCCAAGTCGCCGGCCGTGGGTGTCTACCAGCCGCGCCGCGATCTGGCCGTGGGAATGCGGGTTCGCTCCGGTGATCGAATCGGCACAGTGAACGTTCTCGGCGTCAACCAGGACGTGGTCTCACCCGTGGACGGCGTCATCGGCTCGAGCATGGCCGAGGCCGGCGAGGCAGTGGAGTACGGCCAGGAGCTTGTTCGCATCGAGCTGCCCGATGGTTCGGCCGGGGCGCAAACCGGTGGTCCGGAGAGCGAGCCCGCCGGCGCGGCAGGGAGCGTCTGATGATCGGCAAAGTCCTGATCGCAAACCGCGGCGAGATCGCCCTGCGGATCCTGCGCGCCTGCCGAACGATGGGAATCGGCGCGGTCGTCGCCTACAGCGAGGCGGATCGCGAAGGCCTGGCCGCCCAGCTGGCCGATGAAGCGATCTGCATCGGCCCCGCCGACGCGAAGCACAGCTACCTCTCGGCTCCCGCCATCATCTCGGCAGCCGTCGTCACCGGCTGCGATGCCATCCATCCCGGGTACGGCTTTCTGTCCGAGGATGAGGGCTTCGCCGACGTCGTTCGCGCTCACGATCTGACCTTCATCGGTCCCTCGGCGGATGTTCTGGAGCGGTTCGCGTCGAAGGAAGCCACCCGTCGTCTGATGGCTTCCCACGGCCTCACGACCATTCCCGGCTCGGGGATGCTGCGCGATGAAGCTCACGCGCTGGAAGAAGCCGAGCGTATCGGCTATCCGGTCCTGCTCAAGCCGTCCGCCGGAGGCGGTGGCAAGGGCATGCGCCTGGTCCGGACGGCGCGCGAGCTCGAGTCCACCTTCAAGGTAAGTCGATCCGAGGCCAAGGCCGGCTTCGGCGATGACTCGCTGTACCTGGAGAAGTACCTGGACGACAACCGCCATGTCGAGATCCAGGTTGCGGTCGATTCCTTTGGTAACGCCATTCACCTGGGCGACCGCGACTGCTCCGTTCAGCGACGACACCAGAAGATCATCGAAGAGACGCCCAGTCCGGCCCTCTCCGACGCCGCTCGACGGGACCTGGCCGAGCGAGCCCTCAAAGCCGTGACCGCGGCCGGCTATGAGAACCTGGGCACACTCGAGTTCCTGGTCGACGGCAAGGGCGACGCCTACTTCATCGAGATCAACTGCCGCGTCCAGGTGGAGCATCCCATTACGGAGATGTGCACCGGAATTGACCTCGTCGCCATGCAGATCAAGATCGCGGCCGGCGAGCCGCTCGGGCTCACCCAGGCCGACGTCGTTTCCCGCGGCCACGCCATCGAGTTCCGGATCCTCGCCGAAGATCCCGCCAACGATTTCCGGCCGCAGGCCGGCCAGGTCGGCGCGTACCTCGCCCCCGGCGGCCCGGGCGTCCGCATTGACTCGCACCTGTACCCGGGCTACGAGATCCCTGCCTACTACGACTCGCTGCTCGGCAAGCTATGCGTCTGGGCGCCGAACAGGTCCCAGGCCATCGCCCGAGGCGACGCCGCGCTGCGCGAGATGCTCGTCGATGGCGTCACTACGAACATCGAGTTGCATCGCGCCATCCTCGCCAACCAGGTCTTCATCGACGGCAAGGTAACGACGAACCTGCTGGACCGAGTCGGCAGCGCCCCGTTCGTCGCCGCCGGCAACCGCTGAGCCGCCCCCAGCCACCAGGAGTCGCCCCGTGACCGAGCCCGCCGCCACCGCGCCCATCCAGACGACGGGTCAGGCAATCCTGACCACGCGCCAGATACAAGACCTGCTGCCGCATCGCTGGCCGTTCCTGCTCGTCGACCGGATCGTCGAGTACGACGCGGCGGCCAGGCGGATCGTGGGCCTGAAGTCCGTGACGGCCACGGAGTGGTTCTTTCAGGGTCACTTCCCGGATCAGCCGATCATGCCGGGCGTCCTGCAGGTCGAGGCCCTGGCCCAAACCATGGGCGTATTCGTGGCCCAGCAGCCCGGCTTCGGCGATCGGTTGGGGCTCTTCGCCGCCATAGACGAATGCCGCTTCAAGCGGGTCGTCGTGCCCGGCGATCAGCTGCGCCTGGAAGTCACGATGGAGCGCCTCGGCAGCAAGTTCGGCCGGGGCCACGGCGTCGCGACGGTAGATGGCGACGTCGCGTGCGACGCCAAACTGAGCTTCATCATCGCCCCCGAGAGCGCCCTGCGCTGATGGTTCGAATCGCCGCTCTCTCCGACATCCACGGCAACCTGCCTGCGCTGGAGGCCGTGCGCAAGGCCGTCGACGCAGCTCGCCCCGACTACGTGGCGATCTGCGGCGATCTGGTATTCAACGGCCCGGACCCGGTCGGCACGCTGGCCCTCGTCCAGGAGCTGGGGCGGGCCGGCGCCTTCGTCACGCTCGGTAACACGGACGTGGCGGTGGCCGACGGCGACTTCACCGCCGCTTTCCCGTGGTTCACGGAGGGTGCCCCGGACTCCTACCAGGCTGCGGCCGAGTGGGCCCGCGATCAGATCGGAGACGACGGCGTGGACTACCTGCGCCGCCTGCCGTCGGAGCGGCGGCTGCGAGTCGGCGATGACCTGGTTCTCTTCTGCCACGCTTCGCCCGGGTCGCTGACCGACGGCCTCGGCCCGGACCTCGATCCGGTTGTCACCATCGACCGAGTGTGCCGGACGGATGCGAAGGTCATCGTCTGCGGCCACACTCACATTCCCGAGGTCCGTGAGGTCGGCTGGCGGACGATCGTCAACGACGGCAGCGCCGGCTACGTCTTCGACGGCGACCCGACCGCCAGCTGGGCGCTGATCGAGATCGGAGACGAAGGCGTCAGGGCCGAAATCCGGCGGGCGGAATACGACGTGATGGCCGCCTCGAACGCCGTCTCCGAGCGAGGCCTTCCCGGCGACGTCTACCGCGCCGCCACGATCCGGACAGGGAAGTTCGTTCGATGAGGAACGCCAAGGTGGAGACCGAGTTGCCGAAGGCAACTCGCAAGGCGATGGCGGCGGAGCCGCCAGTCGCCCGGAAGTTCGTTCGATGAGGAACGCCAAGGACCGGCCTCGAGTGGTTGTGACCGGGATGGGCGCGATAACCGCGTTGGGTAACGACGTGGCGTCCACCTGGGAAGGGATGATCGCCGGCCGTTCGGGTGTCGGACCCATTACGCAATTCGATCCCTCGCGCCTCACGACCCGCATCGCCGGTGAGGTCAAGGGCTTCGACGCCTCCTCCGTCATGGACCGCAAGGACCAGCGCCGCAACGACCGCTACGTCCAGATGGCCCTCGTCGCGGCGCGCCAGGCCATGGATCAGGCCGGACTGCCGGCCCGCCTCGAAGGGGAGCTGGCCGAACGGACCGGCGTCATCGTGGGAACGGGCATCGGGGGCATTCGCACCCTGGCGGACCAGATCCTGCTCATGGGCGAGAAAGGCCCCGACCGCATGTCGCCGTTCCTCATCCCGATGGCGATCAGCAACCTTGCGGCGGGCGTGATCGCCATCTTCTTCGGTCCCCAGGGCCCCAACTTCAGCGTCGTGTCAGCATGCGCCACCGGGGGCCACTCGATCGGTGAGGCGTGGGAGACGATCCGCCGCGGCGACGCCGACATCATGCTGGCCGGCGGCACCGAGGCGACCGGGCACGAGGCGCTGGTGGCCGGCTTCGCCGCGATGCGTGCGCTCTCGACGCGCAACGACGAGCCCGAACGTGCGTCCCGGCCTTTCGACGCCGCCCGCGACGGCTTCGTGATCGGCGAGGGTGCCGGCGTGGTGGCCCTGGAGTCGCTGGAGCATGCCCTGTCCCGGGGCGCGGAGCCACTCGGAGAAGTCGTGGGCTACGGCGCGACGGCCGACGCGTCGCACATCACCCTGCCGGCACCCGGCGGAGCCGGCGCCGTGCGGGCAATCCGTCGCGCCCTGGAGAAGGCCGGCCTCAGCGTCGACGACGTGGACATGGTCAATGCCCACGCCACGTCCACGCCGGAGGGGGATCCGCGCGAGCTCGAGGCCATCAGGACGCTCTTTGGCGAGCGGGCCGGCCAGGTCAGCGTCACCGCCAACAAGAGCATGATCGGGCACACGCTGGGTGCGGCCGGCGCGATCGAAGCCATCGCCACGATCATGAGCACCCGGACGGGCCTGGTTCCTCCAACGATCAATCTCGAGGATCCGGATCCCGCGGCGCGGGGGCTCGACCTGACACCGAACAAGGTTCGCGAGCGGGAGATCGACGTCGCGGTCTCCAATTCCTTTGGCTTTGGCGGCCAGAACAGCGCCCTGGTAATCCGGCGCTGGGCTGAGTGAGGGCGCATCGATGAGCGAACGTCGCCACGATCCGAAGGCCGCGCCGGTCGGCTCCGTGGCTGCCCCGGAGTTGTCCGTCGCGCAGCCGCCGACAACCCTGGACACGGCGTCGCTTCTGGCTTTGATCGACCGGCTCGGATCGCTTCTCGAGCGGAGCGACGTGGTAGAGCTCGAGGTGGAATCCGGCGAGACGGGGATCGTGTTGCGCAAGCCCGCTGCCCTTGCGCCCGTGGCCGCCACTCCTGCGGTCACACCCGCGATCGGAGCCGATGCCGGGACCGGAGGGTCGGCCGGCGGTGCTGCCCCGGAGCCGGCTTCGGCACCCGCGGCCAAGTCCGTGAAGGCGCCCCTGACGGGCATCTTCTACTCCGCCTCGTCGCCGGCCTCAGCGCCGTATGTGAGCGTCGGACAGCACATTACCGTCGGCCAGGTCATCGGCCTGATCGAGGCCATGAAGCTCTTCAACGAAATCAAGTCGGACCAGGCCGGACGGGTGGTCCGGATCGTCGCCGAGACGGGCAAGCTGGTAAAAGCCAAGCAGCCGCTCATCGAGGTCGAACCGTAATGTCGCGTCGAGTATCTGGCGTTCACGTGACGGGATGGGGGGCATACGTCCCGAGCCAGATCCTGACCAACGCCGATCTCGAGAAGATGGTCGATACCAACGACGAGTGGATCGTCACTCGGACGGGAATCAGCGAGCGCCACATCGCCGGTCCCGACGAGACGACGGCCAGCATGGCCGCCGTGGCCGGCCTGAGAGCCATCGCGACCGCGGGTCTGGATCCGGACGACATCGACCTCATTCTCGTGGGCACGCTGACGCCGGACTACGTAATGCCCTCGACGGCCGCGCTTGTCAAGGACGCGATCGGGAACAAGCGGGCCGCGGCGATGGACCTGTACGCGGCTTGCTCGGGCTTCGTCTATGGCTATGCCACGGCCAACGCGTACATCGCCAGCGGCATGGCCAAGCACGTACTCGTCATTGGGGCCGAAACGCTGAGCCGCTACACGGACTTCTCCGATCGCGCCACCTGCATCCTGTTCGGCGACGCAGCGGGCGCGGCGGTGCTGTCGGCCTCGGACGAGCCCGGCGGGACCATGGGCATCGAGATGACTACGGACCCGTCCGGCGCGTACCTCATCTGGCTGCCGGCCGGAGGCGCCGCTCGACCGCCCACGGCCGCGACGCTCGCCGCCGGCGAGCATTACATGAAGATGAAGGGTTCGGAGACCTTCAAGGCAGCGGTCCGGACCATGGGATCCACCGCGGTAACCTCCGTCCAGCGAGCCGGCCTCGAGCTCTCGGACATCGAT
>Ga0182021_10012265_pt1 | contig 10184 bp, 11 predicted proteins | sample 612E3MmetaG_FD_120493 | JGI IMG/M metagenome (GOLD analysis project Ga0182021, IMG submission 120493) | Permafrost microbial communities from Stordalen Mire, Sweden - 612E3M metaG (Illumina Assembly) | ecosystem: Environmental > Terrestrial > Soil > Wetlands > Permafrost | place: Sweden... | reverse complement strand
TCAGTGTCCTGCATCGGCTTTGTCTATGAGCGAGAACGTCCCGCAGGTGGACACAGATGCCTGTATTGTATGCTTCTGCTGCCAGGAGATCTGCCCGGAAAAGGCGATCGCCCTCAGCTAGGCGATGTTCTGGTGCTTACCGGAAGGGGACCGCGTCAAACGCTTTCGCCCCATCTCCGCTGAAACGGGCCTCATGCGCTGCGTGGGCGCTATCATTCATAGGGGCGACCGGATCGTGGTAGCCGAGGCGAGGATGCTCGATAATGCGAATCTGCTTTACGCCTATGCCATGTCGAGCTGCATGATCTTCAGTACAACCCAGAAAAAGGGCTCAAAGGGCCTTTAGGGCTTACTCACTTCCTGGAGGGCCTTGACGAGGTCATCGAGGGGTGGGCGCTCGTTTATATCGTGGACGTCCATGTAGCGGATGGTCCCCTTGGTATCTATCACGAAGATGGCCCGCTCCGTGACCCCTTCTGAACGGAGGACCCCGTATTTCGAGGCCACCGCACCATGAGGATAAAAGTCGGACAGCACGGGGAACCATAATCTGTCATTCGACATCTGCCTGGTCCAGGCATAAAGGGTTGGGATGTTGTCTACCGTGATTCCGAGGAGGATCGCATTATTCTTGTCAAAGATCTCCTTGACTATGTTGTAGCCGGGCCACTGGTCGGAGCAGACAGGCGTCCAGGCTGCGGGAACGAAGGAGATGACCACGTTCTTCTTCCCCGCGTACTGACTGAGCGATATTGTGCCGCCCTCAACGGCGGGGAGAGTGAAATCAGGTGCAGTATCGCCCACTTTGAGCTTGGGCACACTGTCCGTGGGCTTGAGCTTTCCGACCTGATAGATGTTGCCTGAGAAACCGGGAGACTGGGCGTAGGCTGTTGCAGCTCCCACTGCCAATAAGACAGCGGTGACGAACACGAATCCTTGCATTAATATTCGCGGCTTTCCCATGGATTCCTCCCGGCCCCTATTTCAGGCCCGACAATGTAATGATCTCGGCGAGGAGCTTCGAAGGATCCTCGAAGGTTCCCAAGTGAAGGAAAAACCGCTCCTGTACACCCTGTTCATTCACCTTCACGCCGATAAAGGCGGGTGTACCAAAGACGACGATCTTTTTCAAGATCGCCATGTCCTTGTCGGGGAAGAGAGGGAAGGGCACCTTGTACTTTTCCTTGAATAAGTTGACCTCATAGGCGCTGTTGGCTACGCCTATCCCGATCATTTTTACCCGTTCCTTCAGGTCAGGTCGCCCCTCTATCTCCCGGTAGACCTTGTCAACAAGAGGGGCTACGCGCTGGCAGTGAGGGCAATAGAAGTTGAAGACCTCAATGATAAGGACGGCGGCCTTGATCTGGCTAACCTTAAAGGCGCCGCCCTCTGAAATACCCAGGTATGCCCTCTCTGATTCGCTTTGAGGTGGGGGAAGGTCGAAGGCCGGGAGCGGTGTGATCTCTTTCGACGTCGCTGCTGCCGGGGCACCCGGTACCACGCTCATTTCACCGCCATGTGAAGCAGATGCACCCAGAAACAGCAGAATCAGGGCAATCAAAAGTGTCCGTACACTTCGTCTCTCTATTTTCATGAAACCCTCTCTTCAGCCCTTCAAAAGGCCACGGACTAAGGTAATCCCGAATGGATGACCCGTCAAGGTGCTAAGACACAGGCAACAGGCGCATTACAGAACGAAATGCAAAGGGGCCGCGGAGACCTCGAAAACAACTCAATCGAGTATCTCCGCGGCCCCACCGTGTGCGACTATTCTACCGCAGGGGCTCGCGTCGCCGGCCGAACCGGGTCGATCAGCTCTCTATCCCTGCCAGCCTCTTGGCTGCGCGCTTCTTGCTCTCCGTGTCGGTTTCGCGGAAAATCGTTACCCGGTGTGCCTCCGGTGAGCCGCCGCCATGAATGTCGGAGACGGTGTCTGCGCTCTCCATGGCCATCTTCTCCACCAGCCTGTACATCTTGACGCGATTTTCTACGGGCACGCTGTCAACACCCTTCAGGTACTTCTTCAAAAGGTCGCCAATCTCCGGGTTCTGGAAGTCCCTGTCAGAGGGCAGATCGGCCACGAAGCCGCCGCATGCGTCTACCATGAGCCGGATGGCCTCGGCAAGCTCTTTGCCTTCATGGATTTTGGAGGCATTGGCGAGGACCGTGTCGATGAAGTAGGTCCCGGAAGGCTGTTTCGTGCCCTCGTACGAGGATGCCAGGCAGCAGCCGTAAAGGGTCTCGGCCCTGTGGATCATGTCGATGACCTTCTGCTTGAGATGGCCGGCTTTGGCAGTCCCGTTATAGTCCATCATGGTGAGGGCTGCACCGATCATGCAGTCGATCTTCCCGGACTTGCATCCGCCGTGGCTCTGGCGATGGAAGGAGGAGAATTTGACGACCATTTCAGAGGCAAACTCCGTCTCGCCAAACAAGAAAACCCGTTCCCAGGGTACGAAAACGTCGTTGAAAATGAGGGTGGGACAGTACTTGGAGTAATAGGTATTTCCGATATCACAGCCGTCCAGTTCCCGCATGTCCAGCGTAGACCTGCCGACGACGTGGATCAACCCCTTTGTGTCAGAGGGGATGGCGAAGGAAACGGCATAATCCTTATCTGCCTTGCCCATAGCCCTGGTGGGGAGCACGATTACCTCGTGGCATGAAAGGGAACCCGTTTGATGGGCCTTGGCGCCGCGTACCACGATGCCGTCGTCCCGTTTTTCCACCACGTGGAGAAACATGTCCTTGTCCACCTGCTCATGGGGGGCCAGGGACCGGTCGCCTTTCACGTCTGTGACGCCGGCATTGGCGGTGAGGTCGTTCTTCTGGACGTACTTCAGAAATTCGGTGAAATTCTTGCCGTAGTTGGTGCCGTACTTCTTGTCAATATCGTGGGTCACGATGGACAGGGTGGAAAGACAGTCGAGTCCGGTACACCGCTGATGGCATGTGCCCACATAGTTGGCCGTTTTGCGGTTGACCTTCACCCGCGCAACCAGGTCTTCGATGCTTGAAGGGGGCAGGGTGAACCGGTTCACCGGTTCGTTGATGAGGGGGCTCACAGTCACAAAGAGATCCCGGTTCTCAGGCATCTCCGCCAACTCATAGGTGGCTCCTGTTGCCTCAATGCCCGCACGGAGACGCGGATTATCCACCACGTTGGTGAGGCGTTCACCAAACATATATGCAGTGGGTTTGAGAGCCCGGATAGATTCAATGTACTCGTCTTTTGTTTTAAGACCCATGGTGTGGTACCTCCTTCGTTAAAATAGAATGTTGCGTGCCTTTCAGAATGTGGAGCGTTCCTGCTCTGCCAGTACCTTCTTGACGCTCGTCAGCACCTGCACCTTCACGTTGGTGAGGTGGTTCCTGAGCACTGTCTGGGCTCTTTCGGGGTTTCGCAACGCAACGGCGTCATATATTTCCTGATGCTCCTGATCGGTGGCAGTAAGGGATGACATGGGAAGGTAGTTGCCGCCGTATTTGAGGAACAGCATTTCGAAGACGTTCTGTAGTATGCGGATTTGCGTACCCTTGCCCGACAGAGAGGCCAGGGTCATATGGAATTCCCTGTTCTTGAAAAGTCGTTCCTTTAGATAAAACTCCCTTTCCGCCGACAGATGTGCCTGGAGCGCCGACTTGAGTTCGGCGAGACCTTTCTTGTCGATATGCTCGACTGTGAAAGGCACCAACCACGGTTCGACAAGTACCCGGAGCTCGTAAAGCTCTTCCAGTTCCTTGAGACTGAAGGGCGCCATGGAATAGCCCCGGTTCGGTTCATGAAGCACGAACCCCTGTAACTCCAGCCACTTGAGGGCCTGAATGATGGGTGTGGGGCTCAACTGGAGCCGTTCAGCGAGATCGCGATAGGCTATCCTCTGGCCCGGCACGAGTTCCTTGCTGTAAAGCATGCGCCGGATCCCCTGATAGGCAATTTGACTGCTATCTTCTTGATGTTTGGGGCTGTCGTCTGTCTTATGCTGAGTCATGATGTAGTATAGAATAAGTAAATTGGATTTGCAATCACATTTTTAAATATTTTTTACAGTTTCTCTTTTCCGTATGGGTAGGTACAGGTCTCATTGCCGGCTCGCCCCGGATACTAAGGCAGAAACAAGGGAACGGGAGGATGCTGAAAAATCGGCCAGTGCATCCTCTTGTTTCATCATGCCCCTGGCCGTCTCTGTTTGTGTCTTTGATCTACAATATAATCAAATGTATGATTGTTTTAGTTGACATCCGTGGCAGGGGACTTTATACTTGCCCTTGGCACAGGCACATGCTGTATTCTCGTGATCACAAAATTTATTTAAAGGAACACAAATAGCTATGAGACTCCATGAATATGAGGCCTTAGATATCTTTGAACAGATCGGTATTCCCGTCCCCCGTCGCGGTGTTGCGCGGACCATGCATGAGGCCCTCCAGGTGGCTGGAGAGATAGGATACCCCGTCGTGCTGAAGGCCCAGGTCCTTGTCGGCGGCCGTGGGCTTGCCGGGGGTGTCAAGACGGCATCCTCGCCGGATGAACTTAAGGGGATGGCAGAATCCCTGCTCAACTCGGACATCAAGGGCCTGCCTGTCCGCAAGATCCTTGTCTGTGAGAAAGCGGAGATCGCGAAAGAGCTCTACGTGGGTATTACGGTGGATGGCTATTCGGGCAAGCCGGTCATCGTGGTGAGCACCGAAGGTGGCGTGCGCATCGAAGAGACGGCGAAGAACTCGCCGGAGAAGATCGCCTCCATCCATATTGATCCTTCATTTGGCTACTATCCCTACCAGGCGCGCAGCCTGCTACGGATGCTCGGCCTCAAGCAGCAACTGATTACAGCCTGGAGCGACGTGATTGGCCAGCTTTACAGCGTGGCCCTCCGTTATGAGGCACTCATCTCTGAGATAAACCCCCTTGTGGTACTTCCCAACGGCGGCCTCCTCGCCGTTGATGCCGTGCTGGAGGTAGACGATTCTGCCCTGTCAAGGATCCGTTTCCCTCTGCCGGATAGAGTTGATCGGATCGAGAACCCCCTTGAGAGGAGGGGCAGGGAGATCGGTGTCACCTACGTGGACCTCGATGGCGACATAGGCCTTATTTCGTCAGGGGCAGGCCTCGGCATGGCCTCTATGGACATTATCGGGGAAAGGATGAAACCCGCCAATTTCCTCGAAACAGGTGGGGGCATTACGGCCGAACTGCTTTACCGGTGCATGGATCTCGTGATGATGAAGCCGGGCCTCAGGGCCATATTTATCAATGTGTACGGGGGTATCAACCCCATTCACGAAGGGGCCAAGGGCGTGGTCCGTTACATCCAGGAACATAATGTGAAGATCCCCATCGTAGCAAAGGCCCTCGGAAACCGTCAGGAAGAAACATGGGAGATCTTTCGGTCCGCCGGTGTTCATGTAGTGACGGAGGCAGCGACCGAAAAGGCCATTGATCGGCTCTACGGACTGGTCGGGGGGAAGTGATGGATAAGCAAAGACTAAGAGTTATCAGGGGTAACCATGAGCATATTAATTGATGATTCTACCCGTGTCATTGTGCAGGGCATAACAGGCCGTATTGGAAGTACCCAGACCCACTGGATGCTTGAATACGGAACAAGAGTGATAGGTGGGGTAACACCCGGCAAAGGCGGGTCCACCGTTGAAGGGGTACCTGTCTTCGACAGCGTTAAAGAGGCGGTGAAAGAGACGGGCGCCAACGCGTCGGTCTTTTTTGTACCCGCCGCGTTTGTTCTCGACGCCTTTTTGGAGACCATCGAGGCAGGGATCAAGCTGATCGTCGTCGTCCCCGAGCACATCGCGGTTAAGGACGTGGTGAAGATGCGTAATTACGCCAACGAAAAGGGAGTCTTTGCCCTCGGGCCCACTACCCCCGGCATCCTTGTCCCGGGGAAAGGGAAAATGGGTATCATGCCCGCCTCTCTGTTTGCGCCTGGTCGCGTGGGGATCATCTCCCGGAGCGGCACGCTCTCCTATGAGTTTGCAGGCATACTCTCGGAAAGCCATGTGGGTCAAAGCACGGTCGTGGGCATGGGCGCCGACCCCGTTGTCCTGAGGAACCTTGCCGACATTCTTGAACTCTTTGAGAAGGATGAGGGCACCGACGCGGTGATCGTTGTTGGGGAAGTGGGTGGAGAACAGGAAGAAAAGGCCGCCGGATTCATCTCCAGGAAGATGACCAAACCCGTTGCCGCCTACATCGCGGGACGCCATTCCCCGCAGGGAAAGCGGATGGGCCATGCAGGAGCCATTGTGCGCGGCACTGAAGGGACCGTGGGCGGGAAACAGGAGGCCCTGCGCGCAGCGGGGGTGGAAGTCCTCGAAAGCCCCATTCACGTTGCCCATTGGGCCAAGAAACACAATCTAAAGTAAACAGGCGGCAGCAGACACAAGCCTTTCGCCGGTTTTTCTTGACACCACCCGTCCCGTCATGATACGGAATTTCGGCTGGATAAATCCCGGCCGTCAAACTATGCTCATCACATACTGCATGAGAAGGGGCACATCAGAAGGAATAGCCCCCGGCTAAAAGGAGGAAGCCCATGAACTACGCAAAAGCCCTCGAAATGTCCGCGCTCTGTTTTCCGGACCGCACAGCGGTTATCGAGGACGGGAAAGAATTTTCCTACCGTCAATTGAATGAAGAGGCAAATCGCATTGCATCATCCCTGGTCACCATGTCGGTCCAGCCGGGTGATCATGTGGCGATCTGCGCACCAAATTCGTACCAGTGGATCGCTTTTTACTTTGGCATTTTGAAGGTGGGGGCCGTTGCAGTGACGCTTTCCAGCGCCCTCGGCAGGGACGACCTGAATCTACTTCTCGGCGATGCCCGGCCCAAGGTGCTTTTCACTACTAAAGAGAAACTTTCCGACCTGGATGAGGGGACAGCAAAGGCGTACCTTCGGTCGATCGTAAGTGAAGAAGCCGAGTTTTCCTTCGGTGGGCTTCTGGAAAAGGGTACGGCCTCGTTCCGGGCCGTGGACCGCGTGCGCACTGAGACGGGCGCCATCCTCTACACAGGAGGCACCACGGGCACACCCAAGGGGGTAATGCTGAGCCACGAGAATATGATCTCCTCGGCCCACAACATCAGCCACTTCGAACGCACCTACAAAGAGGACCGGGCCATGTGTGTTCTTCCTCTGAACCACGTGTTCGGTCAGATCCACATCATGGGATCCATGATCTACGCAGGCGGTTCCCTGGTGGTCCAGCCCGGTTTTGAACTTGACCGGGTTCTGGATGCCGTAGAGCGCCATCAGGCGACCAAATTCTACGGGGTCCCCACTATCTACATCCGCCTTCTCAAAACGGAAGGCATAGAGAAGAGGCTGGCCTCTCTTCGCTACTATTTTGTCTCAGCCTCCAGCATGCCCGCTGAGTTGGTGCGGGCGTGGAAGTCCCTCACGGGCTATGATGTGAACGAGGCATACGGAATGACCGAGACGGCTGCCATGGTGACCTACAACCACTACTTCCGCCATGTAGTCGGCTCTGTGGGCACTCCGGTCAACATTGTGGAGGTCCAGGTCCGTGACATGGAGGGAAACGTGGTGCCCGACGGGTCTGAGGGTGAGATCTGTATGAAGGGGCCGAACATGATGAAGGGGTACCTCAATAATCCGGAAGAGACGAAGGCCCTCTTCTGGGAGGGAGGGTGGCTCCGAAGCGGTGATGTGGGCGTCTTTGACAATGAAGGATATCTCTTTGTCGTGGACCGCATCAAGGACATGGTTATAACAGGCGGCGAGAACGTCTATCCTCGGGAAATAGAGGAAGTCCTCTATAAATGGCCCGGAGTGGAAGAGTGTGCCATCATTGGGCTACCCGATGCGGAATACGGCGAGAGGGTCACGGCCTGCGTGGTCCTGAAAGAGAAGGAAAAGGAACTGGACGAAAAGGGGCTTAAGGCGTTTCTCAAGACCTCCCTTGCATCCTATAAGGTACCAAAGGAGTATATTCTTCTCGATGAGCTGCCCAAGGCCCCCACCGGGAAGCCGTTGAAGCGGGAATTGAGAAAACAGTGCCAGAAGATGGTCAAAGACCGGAAGTAGGATGGCCTTAATGGGCGGTTCCTTAAGTCACATTACCTTTGATGATGTCTACGTCGGCTACGAGGTGCGGACAGAAGCCAGAACAATCACCGAAGCCGACGTAGTCGAGTTCGCTCGTCTTTCAGGGGACTATCATCCTGAACACCTGGATGAAGAATACGCGAGGCAAGGGCCCCACGGGGCCCGTATCGCCCACGGACTGCTTACGCTTTCCGTGATGACGGGCATGCTGAATCAGACCGGCCTCTTCGAGTGGATGAACATAGGAGTCCTCGATATAAAGGCCAGCTTCGTGAGAGCTGTAAAGTTCAACGACACCCTCACTACCCTGGCCCGTATCACCTACAAGAAGCCGACAAGCAAGCCTGATCGCGGCATCGTGAGGATAGGGGCTACAGTATCCAATCAGCGGGACGAGCCGGTCCTCGAGGCCGAGTGGACGCTCATGCTCAAGAGATAAGTAACCCCGGGCTGAGTCCAGTAAAAAAAATCATTGACATTTGCTGTCTGACAATGTATCATTCTATCTATTATGAAAAGATCTGATAAGGCGAGTGGAAGGATGGAGCACAAGGAAACCAAGGACATGACAATTTGTTTCCGGACAAGCGACGAGGTGCGAAAACCACTCGAAGCCGCAGCAAGGAAGGCCAGAAGGTCCCTCTCCGCCATGATCGAGGAGATTCTTCGGGATCATGTCAAAGGGCAAAACCTTTACTCACCAGACGGCCCCGAGAGGCGCCGTTTCCCGCGCAAGGCCGTCTCCATCCCAGCCCTTGTGACCCTCCCCGGATTGAAATTAGCCGGACCCCATCCTGGTGTCATCGTCGAGATGTCGCTCTCGGGTCTGCGCATTTCTATTCCAAAGGAGTCAGGCCTTCAGATGTGGGAGGACACAGAGGGGATTCATCTTCAGGTCCTCTTCAGCATTCCCCCCGCGACGTCTGTTTCGACCAAGTGTAAGCCCTGCAGGGTCCGGGACACTGTGGGCGAGATCGAGATCGGCGCGTCGATCACAGACTGCGATTTCAAGGCCTACCAGGCCCTTCATAACTACCTGCAGTAGAAGACGGCATAGGGTTATCCCACCTTGTTTATCCCTTTGTCCTCTGACCGATAAGGTTCACCTATTTGTGCGATCGTGGCGCCTACCTCTGCCGAGACTCTGCCTTCGGCTATCGTTTCAAGAACCACTGTCAATCCGTAGATGCCGCTTCGTGGGGGCGTGAAGCAGATAAGATCCGGTTGTTCATCTACCTCCGGCACCAGGGCGACGTTGTTATCATCCGTGAGTCTGATGCTGAGGGCATTGATCCCTTCCCAGCCCTCAGTGGATACGGTGTAGCTAAATCCGCCTCGGAGCCGACAGCCCTCTGTAAAGACCTCTCCTTCTCTCAGAATGTGGGTCATTTTCTTTACCGTACAATGCCTCCTTCCCGGATGGATTGTTGGTTCCAAAAAAATAAAAGGCGTCCCTGGTCTCCCGGAACGCCGTTGTCTCGCCCACGTCAATGTGCGGATGCTTTATGTGGCTGCCTTCTCTCAGTACTACAAGTGTGTTGGCCCTGTCCGTGGTAACCTTGGAAGGGCCTCTTCCTTTCCCCCCTTTCTTTTACTCGTCAAATGAATTATATTAATAGCAGTCCAACCACGATTTCTCCTGTTTCTGAGGCTTCAGTATTTCGTATTCCTGGAGAGAGACTTTTAGACAGAGAAACAAAAAGGAGGGGGTCAGTATGGCTACAAAATTGTTTGTGGGAAACCTGAACTGGTCTGTTGATTCTGCGAAGTTGACAGAGCTTTTCTCAGAGTATGGGGAAGTCCAGAACGCCAGTGTCATTGAGGGTAAGGGCTTTGGCTTTGTCGAGATGGCCACCCAGGAAGGGGCCGATAAGGCCAAGGCCGGGCTTAGCGGAACCCAGCTCATGGGTCGTACCCTTAATGTTGATGAAGCCCGTCCCAGGGAAAAGGACAGGCGTCCGAGAGGGCCTCGCAGGTACTAGCAGAGGACGCACTCGGCCCCTATTCTGCGCAGCCGATTAATCACGACGTGACTGGCGGGCTCTGGTACGTGGCCTTCACCCGCTTTGATCTCTTCAGATAAAGCAGCCAGGTGGT
>Ga0182021_10012264_pt1 | contig 10184 bp, 11 predicted proteins | sample 612E3MmetaG_FD_120493 | JGI IMG/M metagenome (GOLD analysis project Ga0182021, IMG submission 120493) | Permafrost microbial communities from Stordalen Mire, Sweden - 612E3M metaG (Illumina Assembly) | ecosystem: Environmental > Terrestrial > Soil > Wetlands > Permafrost | place: Sweden... | reverse complement strand
GCTCGTGGATTTCGGCAAATACCGTTACGAAATGGCCAAGAAGGAAAAGGATTCCAAGAAGCACCAGCACGCCTCGATGGTGAAGGAAGTGCAGTTAAGCCCGCGCATTGACCCGCACGACCTCGGCATCAAGGTCACGCACGCGGTGGATTTTCTCTGCGAGGACATGAAGGTGAAGGTCGCGCTCAAATTCCGCGGTCGCGAAATGGCGCACACGGAAGTCGGCTTCCAGGTCATCAATAAATTTCTGGCCGAGATCGTGCCCTACGGCAATCCCGATTTTCCGCCGAAACTCATCGGACGCGGCATTCATGTGATGGTCAGCCCGCTGCCGCGCAACAAGCGCGCCAAAAATCCGCATCAAACCGAAGCCGGCCCGGCGCCGGTTTCGGACAATCATCAACCCGCCCATTCCGCCCCCGCGAAAAATAAAGTGCCCGTTTCGGACGCACCGCAGTCCGCCGGATTGAACAATCCGTTCGCCAATCTGGAAGTGAAGTAACTGCCGGCCGGCCCCAATCGCTCACGAATGATAATTCGCCAAGCTCGGGCTTATTCCAGGCGCACCCGTTCATGTGAGTCCCACTGTGACATGTCGGAGAGGATCACCTGGTCGCCGACCTGCAAACCTTCCACGATCTCAATCGTGCTCACCGAGCTGCGCCCCAGCTTGACGGGCACCCGCACCGCTCCTTTGCCGCTGTCCACCACTTTGAACAATCCCACCTGACTGTCCGACTGGCTCTGCACCGGCCGCCCCACATACAACACATTCTCCAACCGTTCGAGCTGGATGGTTCCATCCACGCTCAGATCCGGCCGCGCGCCTTTCGGCAACGCGGCGTCCAAGGCCACATCCACCGTCACCGTGCCGTTCTCCACTGCCGGATTAATGCGCATGACATGGCCGGCTATGACGCCGTTGCGCGTGTCAATTTCCGCCGGTTGATCCAGTTGAACGTCCCGGGCTTGCGTCTCCGGGATTTTGATGGCTGCCTTCAGTTTGGTCATGTTGGCGACCCGTGCCACGAGCGCGCCCGCCGCCAGTTGCTGGCCGACCTGGAGCGGACTGGCCGGGTCCCCGAGCCGTTGCAAAACGCCGTCCATGCCGGCGCGCATTTTGAGCGCTTCGACCTAGCGGTGTTTCATTTCAAACTGCGCGCCCAACTGCGCAATTTTTTCCTCCTGGGCCGCCAGTTGAGCCCGGGCGTCTTCGTCGCATATTGTCAAACGTTCCTTTTCAATTTCAAGCAGCTTGGCCAGTTCATCGGCCTTGGCTTTTGATTGTTTCACGGTCAATGGGGCCGCCAACCCTTTCCGGCCCAGGGCATCGTTCGCCTCAAAATCGGATTCCGCCGTCGTCCCATTCGCCTGCGCACTCGCCACCGCCGCCTGCTGGGTCAATTTCTGCGAATTTAATTGCACCCGCAGATTCGCCAGGTCGGCCTTCGCGGCTTTGAACTGCGATTCCGCATCGAACGCCGCCTGCTCGACCTCCGGATTGCTCAACTCCACCAGCACGGTGTCAGGTTTCACCCGCGCGCCGGGCAACACCAGAATCCGCTCGACGCGCCCGGCGTTCACCGTCGGAATCCAGCGGATGTCCTCCGGCACCAGCGTCCCGTTGCCGCGCACCTGACGGAGCATCTCGCCGCGCTTGACGGTGTCCATGAACAGCGTGGACTTATCGACGCCGGGCACGGCAGGCTGCAGCCGCGACAACCCAATCGTGACCACCGCCAGCGCGGCAATCACGCCGCCGATTGTTATCCAACGGCGCGGCTGGCGGCGGGCCGGCGGTGAAACTGATGCGATGGGGGCTGATTCCGTCCTCGGCAAAGGATGAAAGCGTCGGCAATGCGCTCATCAATGCGCGGGCGGAAACGATTGAAAGCCGGACAGCGTTTCGTGAGGCGTTCAAGCATCGGCGATGCCTGATTCTGGCGGACAGTTTTTACGAGTGGAAGGAACGTGCCGGGAAACGGCAACCGTTCCGGGTGATGCTGAAAAGCGGCGAGCCGTTTTGCTTTGCCGGTTTGTGGGACCGGTGGGTCAAGCCGCCGGCCGCCGGCAAGTTTGACACCGATCTGGACGAAGCACCCGCGAGCGAGACGATTGATTCGTTCACCATCATCACACGGGCGGCAAACGCGGCCGTTGTGCCGCTGCATGACCGGATGCCGGTCATCATGGCGCCGAATCATTTTGGCTGGTGGCTGAAGGACGACGAGGGCAGTGAATCGCACAAGATGGCGCTGGGGCATCCGCTGGAGGAGCCGTTGAAGATTTATCCCGTCAGCGACCTGGTGAACAGCCCCAAAACGGACGATGCGCGCTGCATCGAACCGGTGGCGATTGACCGGGACTTTTCGAGCGGCAGTTGTGGGGAGATTGTTGATGGTTGAAGGTTGAAGGTTGAGCGTTGAGGGTTGAGAGTGGAAAAGATTGACCGGGACATTTTCGAGCAACAATGGTGGGGGGATGGATTAAATGCTGGAACATCTTAAACATCAAAGCTTTATCCACACAATTCGTTACGTTTAAAACAGATGGTATAATTCGTGCTGCAAAAATCATTTAAAAAAGCTTTGCATTTTTTTGAAAATGTTTAGAAATAGAGCTGTCTGTGGTGTCAATGACAATGAATTCCAGTTTTCAAAAACTTTTTGATCGTGGGAATCATGTCTTAATAAAATTTATCACCTTCGGCGAAAATTGTGTTCGGAACATCTCATTCTAATTGCAAACAGAATGTCATGAGCGAACAAACAACAAAAGAGTTAGAAGCCACCGAGGAGAGTTCATTCATTTCTGCCCCGTTTGGAGATGAATTGAAATTCAAAGAATCCGAATTCGTTTTGTTTCAGAAACTTGTTGACTGGCAGGCTGATTCCGAAAAGTCACAAATCATTTTAGGGAAGCCTCTTTCCTAATCGCCGGTTCCGCCTCACATAACATTTTCTCACTCCAAGATTGGCAGTGCGGTTTATTTTTTATAAATTACAACCATGCACAGAGCATTTGCATCTGCGGAATCAAAGCTTGTCGATTGCAGAAAAAACTTTTCGTTCTATTTCGATCTAATTGAAAAAGAACTGGCAGGTCATAATACCAACGCGCCTTTACACCGGATTTGCACGCTAATGAGAAAAATGGGAGTCGAGGCACTCCTGCGGGAAGATCTGACCCTGACGAATGAGCTCATTGAAGAGCGGGATGCGTATGCAATTCGCAATGGCAGCGGGATCACCGCCAGTGCGCGGGCTGTCAGGTTTACCTTTTTCCGCAAAATGCCAGCATCCGGCGAATGGAGGGAATTGGGCGCCGAGGACATCATGGGCTATGCGGTCATATTAACGCTGACAACCAAGGGAAACATCCACAGTTACGTATATGAGGCGGTAGTGCGCCCACCGAGCCTATATATTGATGGAAAGTGGAGAACCGTTTCGAATTATTATGTCCATTGCTCCAAGGTGTTCGAAGCAACCGTAGGAACCACATCGTCCCAAAAGCACTTTAAATTCCCGGGAACTTTTTTCTGCCAGCAAAACGGCCTCACGCATGTTTGCGCGCACGCCGCGTTGCGAATTGCATTAAACAACTGGCCCACCTACGTTGGCAAAAAAATTACGAGCAAAATTATAAATGATGCGCTGGGCATAGATCACACCGCCGGGAAACAGATTCCAGATGGTGGATTAAGCGCCCCGGAAATAAAGCTCGTGGTGCAAACGCTGGGGCATCAAGTTTTCACGGCCGAATTTATCACCAACCCCGGGATTGATTACGATGAATTTGTATATCCATTAATTGAATCCAGCTGCCCGGTCGTATTGGGAATTGTAAAGCCCGACATCGCCCACGTTGTTGCCGTGCTTGGGCACACTCTAAATTCTGATCGCTGGGCGGAAGCCCGGCACACATACGGCGCATTCCCGCGATACCCGTATATTCCGACAGCTTCCTGGGCCGATCATTTCATTTTCAGCGACGATAATTTCGGAATGTATATGACCCTGCCGACGGAAGGCATAAGAAACCTACTAGTGCCGAAGCATAACCCTAATTTGCACGCTGCCATTGCGGTAGGATTGACGCCGCTGGCCGGAAAAATATCCGGCTACCTGGCGGAGCAGTCGGCGGCAACCATTGGGAATAACATCATTATCAGCACGGTGGCGCCAACAAGCAACCGATGGCTCACTCATTTACAGATCAAGGATAGCGACCGCCAATTTATAAACCCCATTGTCTGCCGCACGATGATGTGTTCCAGGAAGCAATATGCCGACTTAATGACGCTGGCCGAAGACGAGAGCAATAATAAGTTGAATCCAGGGGAAATCGATTTGTTGAACAAATCCCTCCCGGACCGTTTTTGGGTGACTGAAATCAGCACAGCAAATCTTTATTCAGGCAACAAACACAAACTGGGCGACATCATAACACTCATCAATCCGACTGACGATCAACTGCGCAACCAAGAATATCACTGCTTTGCGTGGCTTACCGGTATTTGCTGGCACGGTCCCGGGCTAAAGAATGCCCCCATCAATTGGTCGATAAAAGGCCATATTCCATTGATACGCGGCATCCTGTTACAGCAATGCGATAACGAGTGGTGATGGTTTTATAATAAAACCCGGAGTTTTTTGAATATTCCACCCCGCGTTTTTTCGGCAGCCAAATCGCGGCCAAACAAATGGAAAAAGCGGTCACCTTGAGCGACAAGGGATTCAACTTCGCAGCCTGATTTACAGCGACGCTCAATGTCCAATTCCATAATACCCGGATTATATCGAAATCTTTGAACGCCAAAATCATCAATTCCCGCGATTCCAGTCACCAAGGCTATGAGTTGTAAAATTTCCAGCGAAGCAAGATTTGCACTAAATGGGAAAACGTTTTCGTTGCGCTTAAAACGGTGATCTGACGGCAAACCTTGCAAATAAGTCGGGTCGTCCATTTTACCTGCAGCTTCGGTGGAAGCGTCATTGGGATTAAACGCGCCTAGACACTCCAAACATGGACGACCCGGGCCTACCGTTTGAAGCTGCCAATCAACACCTGAAAACTCGTTGTTTTTAAATCTCACCTGGATCCCGCCGTCAATGACGGGAATCAAATGTGCATAGGCAAAGTGATTGAGAATCTGGCGCGCGCGCGGGCGGTCAACACAACTGAAAAGCACATCACAATCGAGAGCCGCCTGATAGCCTTGCTCTTCCGCAATGCTGTAGGGAACCGCGTTCAACGTCAGCCGGGCCGCAGTGGATGCCAGCTTCATCTGCCGGCGGGCCACTTCAACCTTCAACTTACCGATGTCCTTTTTGGTTGCCCCGATCAACCTGTCGAGATTGTGTTTTTCAACCAAATCAAAATCAATCAAGGTAACGTGCTCGAAACCCATGCGAGCAAGCGCTTCCGCCACAAAGCACCCGACGCTACCCAAGCCAATTATTCCAACGTGAGTCCTTGCCAGTTTAGCGTGATTCGACTCACCCCAAACCGTAGCTGTCCGCTTAAACATTTCCCCGAATTTTGGTTTTGGCAAAAGCGAGTCGTTAAAGCTGATTCTCAAGCGTTTTCCGACGCTCCGAACGGCCTGACACCATAACAGTTGAAATTTTTTCCGGCCTTTATACTTCAACATACGACCGCTCCATGTGCCGTCGTTTCCGACGGTCAAACCGACCAGGGGCAAATCCGTGAGTGAATGGACCGCGCCCGCCATTTTATGCTCGGCCCGCACGTCATCAAAACTCATGCCCTGCCAACCGGGGCCGGGATGACTATGCAAGAAGGCGATTCCGCATTTTTCCTTCATGGCGCGATTGCAAACTCGTTCAAAATACCGCGGATTGAAGCTGACATTGCCATGAACCTGACGATCCCCCTCTTCGGGAAAAATGATCGTATGCAAGAGCGCAGTTTCGCGGCTGGTCCCCACCGAAGGCGACCAGAGCGCAAAGACCAAATCTTCCTGGCCATCATTGCGGATTAAAAATGACTGCAACTCGGAATCCAGACGCCCGGAAAAGGCGACCGCTAATGTTTTTTTATGCATTTTCAAAAATTGAATTGATTTGTGAAACGAGCCGACGGGCGGACTTTTCCCCGTTCCAACAAAAATTTTTACTCCAGTATCTCCATTCCGGTCCCAAGGCGCTTGCCGTCACGTTCCGGACAGTGGGGACATTATCCTTTGGTTCATAAAGTTGAGGGTCAGCTTTTATGTGAATCGCCGCGTGCACGCTCATCGGGAAATTTGCCGTGCACTGAATTCCCAGATCAATAATCCGCCCGATAAATTTCCCAGCAACGATTTCGTATGCCGGTATCACGGCAAAAAAAACACCGGGTCCGACGGCAATCTTGTTGACCTCGAAACCAAGGTTTTGCAGATCGGCAATCAGCCTGTCAGGGCCGAGATTCATGACACCGGGGTCGGGCTATTGTGAAGAACGACAAACTGCGTTCCATTCTTGATATGAATGATTTCGTCCAGTTTTGTATATTTGATCAGCTCATTGCCTTCCCGGCGCGCCAGGGTTGTCTGCGTTGGGTCCTCTTTCGCGAAATCGACCAGCAACGTTTTGACGGACACCTTGTGCTCGTCGATTTTGAATTTTTCCTTATCAATAAAAAAGGTCACTTCCTTGCTTACTTTTTCAGTCAGGAATTTGGTGCCATTTTCGATATGGATGATTTCCTCGGCATCTTCGTAAACCAACAGTTCGTTGCCCTGCCGTCGAGCCAAGCGCGTGCCGGGGTGTTCCTGCCCTGCAAAATCAACGAGAAGGCCCTTCACGGATTGACGGTGTTGATCGGTTTTGAATTCCTTGTCGTCGATAAAGAAGACAATTTCTTTTGCAGCGGTTTCATTTTTCATAATATTTTTATGTATTGACTTGCTAGACGAATGCGTATATATTTAGTTCAATAAAAGAGCGGCCACGCAGCCGCACTTAAACGTCTATAGCAACTATACGATTCCGTAAACATTTGTCAAGCCTATGCCAGAAGAATTTTCAACCAGGCTCCGATTCGCCCGGCAATTGCGGGGTTTAAGCCAAGCATCGCTGGGAAAAGTGTCCGAATTGCAACCCTCGGCCATTTCGCATTTTGAAACCGGAATCCGCGCGCCATCGTTTGACAACCTCAAGCGATTGGCTGATGCGCTCAACATTTCTTCGGATTATTTGATCGGCAGGACGGCAGAACCGGCGTTGTCATCCGACCTGGCCGAGCGAATACTGCGTCACGCAGAAAAACTATCCAAGGACGATTTGGACATGGTGGAAAAGATGATTCAAACCCTGGCCGAACGCAAAAAATTGGATTAAGCCTGCGTCCGAGTGTGCGTGTCCAGCCGATTCAATTATGGCCGATGCCCCGCGCTACATTGAGCAGGTGCGGATTAAGCGGGATATGTTTGAAAGGCAGTGGTGGGGAGATGGTTGATGGTTGATGGTTGATGGTTGAAGGTTGAGAGTTGAATGTTGAGGGTGGAATTGAAAAAGCGGGAAATGTCACAATTCTAGACCCTTTCACCAATAGCTGGGACTGACGGCTTTTCGGCTTTTAGTGATGCATCCCTGAAAGGAACCACCCTAGGAACCGACCCGTTTCGGAACCGACCCGTTTCCGTTTCCTTATTGGGATGCCACCAGAATATGGGGTAAGGCGGTCCCAAATCACTCATCATTTGATTCCACAAGCCCTGTATTCGCATACAGTTATAATAATGATTTATATAAATAGAACATATTCACACTACAAATAGTGTTTTAGAAAAGAAAACTACCAACTAATAGCGTAAAATAACTAAAGCGAAAAGTCATTCTGGCATATGCATTTATATGAATTATTAGCTTGCTTGCGACTTGCGCAGGTTGTATAATCCAAGCGGTGTTAGGGCTATTTCCCATGTGATTTCCTAATGAGTGAAGAGCAATCATTTTGGTCGAAAGTCAAAGCTGCCAGGCTGATGTTGGGGTTGTCCCAGGCAGAATTGGGCTCAGCTGTCGGTTGCAGTCAAAGTGCGCTTTCCCGGTTGGAGAATGGTCAGATTGATGCCATTTCTGAGGAGGTGGCACAAGCCCTCTGTGGCACTCTTGGAATTGACCCTAAACTTTATCAGCCAAACGAGGTTACTTTCTGTTGCACGAACCCAACATGTCCGCAGAGTCACCTGTACTTGATCAACGGTAGTCAGGTCGCCTGCCGTCCTTGGACGATGAAGGCTCAGGCAGATAGCACCCCTCACTGTCCGGCTTGTGGTGGCGTCATGTCGAGCAGTTGTCTGGATCCAAAATGTCGAGCACCTTTGGTTCCCGGTCACGCCTTTTGCACAAAATGCGGGCAACCTTACGCGGAGTTTCCGCGGGATTGGAAGCAGCCGGCTGATCCTAAAAAAATTGTGATCGAACACGAACAAAACAAAAAACGATTTAACCCTGTACAATCATAGTTCGGACTGGTTCCTCACCCCATCCGAAGGTTGATTTGCATTGTGGCCATCTTGGAAAAGGCGGCGATGCAATAGCCTAGGAAGTGTTGTGCCGACTGGTGTGGTGAGTCGCCAATTCGCGGGGAAAGGCGACAATGCAAATAACGTTTAAAACTGATAACAGCAACCTTGATGTCACTGTTTCAATACGGAAATCTCGTGTAAGGCCACGCTCTAAAAACAAATCAGGCGCGAAGCGACAAGACAAGACTGGGACGAGAACCAAATTGCAGAAGCCGTCTTTAATACACGCGAAAAAGGTTGTGTTTAATGGAGATGTTGCAATAAGCGGCAATCTGGATAAACGTTCGATTCACGAACACAAGACCATCCAGATTATTCTTAGGGATTTACGACGAGTTGAAGCTATTGCAAAGGAACTTCCGCTTTCAAAGCTGGACCGTCGTGCAATCATTTCCAATGCTAGGAATGCTCAGAATGAAATCCAATTTAACCCCAATCCGGACAAAAAGGTTGTGGCGAATTCGGTGGCGTCGGCAGTCAAGTGCATACAGTCTGGAATCAAATGCATATTAGACGCTGGACAGGTCGCTTCTGTGTTTAACAACCTGGAGAAAATCCTCGCTACCATCGTTGCATGGTGTGGTGAACACGGAAGCGAGATAATGAGCTCGTTTAAATAATTACCACTCGAAAAAATTGCTGGCTTGGACTTGCATGATGCAGGCGGCACACGACGCGAGCCGGTTGCCTGAACTGCCGAGCGACGCAACGCGCGCGGCGTTGAATGATTTGCTCATTCGCATTCGATTGCACATGAAGACCAGTTAGTCATGCCTGTTTTATTTTAAGCATTCCAACCGCGCACCAGTTCCGGGAAGCGGCAGTTCTCGCAGACCGCGTTCGAGTGCTCGCAAAAGTCGCGCGTGATTTGAATCAATCCCTGCTGCGCGGATGCGCTTCGCAACGCGCGGCTTCGCCCGACCCCCAGCAAACGCTGCCGCGCCAGTTTCAAAATGGAATTGTCCTCCGCCTGCGGCCAGACGGTATGGCGGTGTTCAATGACCCGCTGGAGCTTTCCGTTTTTGCCCTCGGCGGCGCGCGTCCAAAGCCACGGCAGAATCACATTCACCGCCAGGTCCGTCACCCGCGCATCGCCCAGCAGCGGCTGCGGCTTTTTCAGCCGCGCCGAACGGAACGTCCAGTGCCACGACCAGAATTCGTCGCGCTCCACTTCCAGAATTTTCCGCAATGAATCCAACAACGCATGGGATTTTCTTGAATCTTCGTAGCAGCCGGCGTGAGCCGGCTCATTATGATTTGAAGTCAGAGCGTACTCACGTCCGCTGCTACAGTCTGACAAAAAATCCACCGCGCACCAGCGTTCGAGTTTTGAAACTAGATTCCCCGACGCCAGCCAGTGCGCGGCCAGCGCCAGCCGGCGTTGCGGATGATTGGCCGGACGCAGCCCGTGAAAATTCCAGACGGCGCGCGGCAAAACGCAATCGCTGAACTCGTCGCGTTCCCGCCACCAGCAATCCCAGACCCGGCGCAGATAACCATCGCCTCCAGCCTGCACACGCGGCAATTCCGCCGGCAGCAAACCGCTGAGGCCGAGCAATCGTGCTTGCAGCGCAAAGGCCGGGTCCGCGCCGCGCAGCCAGCGCGGGCGCAATTCGGCAAGATTTTGCATTGGCCAGACGTTGTG
>Ga0182021_10012261_pt1 | contig 10185 bp, 14 predicted proteins | sample 612E3MmetaG_FD_120493 | JGI IMG/M metagenome (GOLD analysis project Ga0182021, IMG submission 120493) | Permafrost microbial communities from Stordalen Mire, Sweden - 612E3M metaG (Illumina Assembly) | ecosystem: Environmental > Terrestrial > Soil > Wetlands > Permafrost | place: Sweden... | reverse complement strand
CCCTTGCCGAAAGTTTTTTCGCCGATAATTTTCGCCAAGCCGTAATCCTTCAGCGCGCCGGCAAAAATTTCCGAAGCTGAAGCCGAGCCGCCGTTGACCAAAACCGCTGTCGGTAAATTTTTAAAATGCTGAAGGCCGGACGAATCATATTCTTTGCCGTTTTCCGAAGGATCGCTGGATTTTTCACTGACAATGACTTTGCCGCTCGGCACCCATTCCGAGGCCATGCTCACAGCGGCGTCTAAAAATCCTCCCGGATTATTGCGCAAATCAACAATCAAGCCCTTGGGATTATCTTTGACCGCTTCTTGCACGGCTTGCTTGAATAAGTCAGAAGTATCGCTGTTGAAGTTTGTGACGGTAATCGTGAAAATTTTATCCGGCCGTAATGAAGTCTGAACGCTTTTAACGTAAATCGTGTCGCGGATTATCGTAAAATCTTTTGATTCTTTAAAGCCTTTGCGGAAAATGGTTAAAGTGACTTTTGTCCCCTTGGGTCCGCGAATTTTGTCCACCGCTTGATCAATCATCATTCCCTGTGTGGAAGATCCGTTGATAGAAAGAATGGCATCACCGGCTTTGATGCCGATTTTTTCCGCCGGCATTCCGGAGAGCGGGGCGATAACTGTTATGACGTTGTCGCGCATACCGACTTCGGCGCCTATGCCGTCAAAAGTTCCGGATAAATCGCTATTGAAAGTATTGGAATCTTTCGGATCAAAAAATACCGTGTAGGGATCACCAATGGCTGCGGCCAAGCCGCGCAAAGATCCATAAAACATTTCCTTTTCATTAATTTTGCTTTTGTCCACGTATTTTGATTCCAGCGCATCCCAAACTTCCCAATACAAATTAAAATCTACATCTTGCGACAAGCGGCCGCCGGTATCTTGATTGTATTTGCCGGTCACCTTGCCAAGATAAACCGTTTCTTTAGCTGCCAAATTTTTGATCAGCTGGCTTTGGCCGGTGATATACATTCCGGCGCCGAAAGAAACTATCATTAAGAATAAAATCAAAACAATGAGTAAGGCTTTCCTGACCAAGTGATGAGCCTTGGAGAGCTCTGCTTCTTCTTGTTTTTTCTTAAAAAGAAAGTTAAACATTTATTTTTTGCCATGCAGCAGTCTCCGCCTCGGGACTGCTGCATTTTTAGTTCTGCCGCAGTCTCCGCCTTAGAGTGTGGTGTTTGGCTAATTTTATTTTCTTAAAATTTTAATATTTCCAATATCTCTTAGGTCAATTAATTTAGACGGCCTGCCCTTTTTTATGCCGGCGTCAATAATCAAGTCCGGTTTTGTTTTTATGAAATAATTTTCCAAATTATCTAAATTTTCCAGGTGCGCCTCACCGCTGATATTCAGGCTGGTGGAAACGAGCGGTGCACCCAAGTATGTAATCATTTTAGTAAGAAATCGGCTCTTTGGCAAACGCACGGCGGCGCTCGACAAACCGGCGGAAATATCGTCTGACAATACTGATTTTTTTTCTAAAATTACCGATATTTTTCCCGGCCAAATTTTACGCAAATATGCCTGCTGTTTTTTGTTCACCTTAAAATATTCTTGCAACATTTTAAAATCAGAAATTAAAACCAAAAGCGGCTTTTTCTTTTCCCGTTTTTTTATCCGATAAATTTTGGCAACGGCTTTTTTATCCAGCGCCGAACAGCCCAGGCCGTAAATCGTGTCGGTCGGATAAACAATAAGCTTGCCCATTTTCAAAAAACCGGCGATAAAGCCGATCTCTTGTTTACGCGGTTTATGATAATTAATTTTTATTGTTTTCATATGTAATGGGACTATTGAATATATTTTATAAAGTGGTATATTACTATCACACTCGAACCTTAGCTTGGAGGCAAATATGAGAGTTGACGAATTCGTTAAACACGAAATGCCGACGCCAGAAACAATCAAGTTTTTTGTGAAAACGTGCAAAGAAACTGAACTTGATTGCTATGATTACGACTTGCTCCTTTCCGCCGCAGCCGGTCACGCCAACGTTTACGAAAAAGCCGTTAATGAACTCTTGAGAATGTCCCATGATTTTTGCCGCGACGATGACGAGTTTTATCAAAATTTATCTCTCGTGGCTCGCGGCTTGGCAGTGCTACTGCTGACTGAACATTGTTTGATCATTAAAGAAGCAAGGGATTCGCAAAACCGCGTATTAACCGTGTCAAAAAACTAAAATCGTCAGTATAACAGCTGGCGATTTTTATTTTCTTAATATATTATAACTTATTTTTATAGTTCGCACAAGCTTTAAAAATTTTTAATATAAGCCAATAAATATCAATAATCCTGTCTTGCTGCCAAAACCTCTTGACAAATTTTGTATTCGTGCTATATTCAAAGCATGATCTTTGGCCTTCGGGCTGAAACAGCTAAAAGTGGTTGTGGATTCGCTTGGTGTATGAGCATTTCATACACACCCAATCCCAATATCAACAACCCAAATTAAACCCCTCTTATAGGGGTTTTTTATTGTCACAAAATGGACTGAATATTTTTCAAGCTGCCGGAAAGAATTGGCATTAATATTTTCGCAATTACGAGAAGTGTCGGCGCAATTTTGGAATCAATCAGCCAATTACCGACCATTGTGCCGGTTGGCGCATACTTGGCCGCCACATAAATCAAAAGACCCAAAACAATGGCGCCGACCAGCAAGCCGAGAATTCCGCCGGCCAGATGATTGATGGACTTCATAAACGGAATAATGGCAATCAAATTGAAAGTCTTGTCGATCATCATAAATAAAATATGGATCAGCCAGGAAGAAATTATGAAGATTAAAATAAAACAGACGACTTTGCCGATATTGTCATAGCCGCCGAAAACTTTTTGGATATACGGATAAAGCGGCAGATAAAAATGGCTGGCGAAAAATGCGCCGCCGATAATTCCCAAAAACGCGCCGACGGATTTTATCAGGCCTGTCGCCAAACCGCGAAAAGCGCAGATGAGGAGAATTATGATTAAGACAATATCAAATCCGGACATAAATTTCGTAGGAACGCAAAATTTTGCGTTTTATTATTAAACAAATATTAAACAAAAACAACTATATTAATTATATCAATTATTGGCGTTGTCAACAACTACCGCATCAATGGTGATTTTAGCCAATCTCGGAAAAAGCGACTCGCCTTTCTTGATTTGCATTTCCGAATATTGCTTGATAATTTTTTCCGAAGTGACCGGCATAAACGGCGAAAGCAGATAAGCGATGTTCAAAATTTCCTGCGCGATTGGCTCAAGAACTTTTTTAATCTCATTTTTATCTTCCATCTTCCAAGGTTTTTTGTCGGTCAAAATCACATCGCATTCCGTCACTTTTTTCCAAAGCACGCCCAACGCCTCATCAAAAGCATATTCGTCCATTTTTTTGGCAAAATCAGCGGTCGTCCCCTCCTCGGGAGGGGTGTCTGCGCCTCGCAGACGGGGAGGGTCTAATCTTGTTTCAATATTATTTTTTTCCAAAAGCGTGGAAACGCGCGCCGCCAAATTTCCCAAACCATTCGCCAAATCCGCCGTGTAAAGCAAATCCATTTTTTCCCAAGAAAAATCACTGTCCGCAAACGGCTTAATTTCTTTCAGTAAATAATATCTCGTCGCATCAACGCCGTATTTATTTATCATTTCCGACGGATAAACTACATTACCCGTCGACTTAGAAATTTTTTGACCATTTAAAGAAATAAAGCCAAAAACCAAAACCTGTTTAGAATTCGGCAAACCGGCCGACATCAACATTGATTGCCACATCGCCGTCTGCTGTCTCAAATTGTCCTTGCCACAAACCTGCAACCCAGGCCAAAAATCCGCAAACAGATTCCCCTCTTGAGAGGGGTGGCTCGCTTCCCCTCCTTGGAGGGGTGGACGCGCCTCGCGGACGGGGTGGGTTGGCGAGACGGGGTGTGTTAAATCTGGCCAGTTGAGACAGCTAATATAATTTACTAACGCATCAAACCAAACATACATCACCTGCGTTTCATCACCAGGCACCGGAATTCCCCACGGCATTTTGGCCGCCAAACGCGAAATCGAAAAATCTTCCAATCCCCTTTCCACAAAAGATTTGATCTCGTTCATGCGCCAATCCGGTTTCACAAAATCAGGATTATTTTTATACAAATCCAAAAGCGGCTGCTGATATTTGGAAAATTTGAAAAAATAATTTTCTTCATCAATAATTTCCAGCGGCTTGCCCGGATGCAGTGGACAGCAGCCATTTTCATCCAATTCCGAATCCGTTTTTTCCAGCTCACAGCCCACGCAATATTTCACCTGATAATTTTTTTTATAAATATCGCCGTTCGCCTCGCAGAGTTTCCAAAATTCCTGCGCCGCCTTGATGTGTTTTTCGTCCGTCGTGCGAATAAAATTAGTCACGCTCAAATTCAACAGCTCTTTCAAGCTCCTGAATTTTGCCGCATAGCCATCGCAATAAGTTTGCGGATCAACACCGGCCTCCTTGGCCTTCTCATAAATCTTCTGCCCATGCTCGTCCGTGCCGGTATTAAAAAAAACTTCGTTGCCCAAAAGCCGCTGCCATCTCGCGATGACATCAGCCTTAATAATTTCCGCCGCAAATCCGATATGCGGATCAGCGTTGACGTACGGCAATGTTGTGGTGATATAAAACTTCATATCAATTAAAATTACCTGCCTGCCGGCAGGCAGGAAAAAGAAAAATTAAAAATTTAGCAAAAAAATATATGTATTTGTCTCGTCGCAGTCTCTCTGTGGATAGGGACAAGACAAACTGATTATTTATTTTTGATAATATTCTTCTTTGCTTTCTTCCGGCTCTTCCAATGTATTGTAATCAATAAAAATTTCTTCGCCGGCTTTTATATCTCGCAACGCAAACAAATTATAATTTTTATGCTCAGCGTTTGGACTTTTTGAATGATTTAAATACCAGCCGACCGGCATACAGCCAAAATCTTCCGGACAAACTAATTTATCTCCGCGATCCATGCAATAATCTTTGAAAATTTTTGGCACTTGATCCGCCGCCAAAATCCTTATCCGGTTTTCATATAATTTCTCATCGCCGAATAATCGCAAATACGCTCCTTTGGCAATATCTTGAGCCGCAAAAACTCCAACACCGTGCTCTGACGGCTTGAGTATAAAAGAAAATTCGGTGGTAATTTCAGTATTCATAATTATAGGATAAATTTTCGTTAACCAAGCTTATCGTAAATAGATCCCTCGCGACGCGCTCGGGATGACAAAGGTGGTGTGTGTTATTTGTTTTTCTTTAACTTTTTCGGCAGCTTCTTCCCCTTGGGAGTTCCGGCCGCCCACCTTTCCGCCATCTCCGGCTTGTTGGCGAACATCCATTTTCTTTGCGCTTGGCTTTTGAAAGGCATAAATATAATTTTAATTTTTATTGCAAGCGGCGAATTCAAAAACTTTTACTTTGTTTTTAAGAACGCTGTTCAGCGCCTCGCTCTCCAATGTCAATTCATAGTGTGATTGCAGATTAAGCCAAAATTCGGGTGAAATATTAAAGTATTTTCCCAAACGTAAAGCAGTGTCGGCGCTGATGGCGCGATTGCCGCGGATAATTTCGCCGATTCTGATTGGGGCAACGGCGATATCCTTAGCCAAGCGATATTGGCTAATTTTAAACGGCTTTAAAAATTCTTCCATTAAAATTTCACCGGGATGAATTGCTGATATTTTTTTAGTCATAATATTTTAATTATTTTTTTAATGATAATCTTCTATTTCCACTTCATAAGCATCGCTCTGGCGCCAGGTAAAACAAATTCTCCATTGCTCATTGATTCTGATGCTATATTTTCCTTGCCGATTACCTTTTAGCCGCTCTAAATGATTGGCCGGCGGCACCCGCAAATCATTAATTGTCACCGACGCATGAATCATCAGCAGCTTGCGCAAAGCTGTTCTTTGAATATCGGACGGAAGCTTCAAGGAATATTCTCGGTTAAAAATTTTTTCCGCTTCTCTGGATTTGAAACTTTTGATCATAGCTTATGATTAATAATAACGTATAGCGATAATACTGTCAAGCATTAATAAAATGCCGTTAAATCATCGGATGCTACGGCGAAATTGAATAAGTTCTTTGATGGTCATAAAAATATAGTTAACACACCCCGTCCGCGCGGCGCGGCCACCCCTCTCAAGAGGGGAATTTTAAACCTTCGGCGAATTTGGCGGCTCGGTTCAGGTCTTTTTCGTTTGGACGGCCTTTGCAAAGTCCGCCGAATAATTTGAACGGACCCCAAGTATCAAAACCTTCGCACTGAAAACCGCCGACAATGGCAAAACCTTTAGCTTGCAAAATCAACTGAATTTTTTTATTCCAGCCGCCTGGCGGAAAAAATGTCGAGCCGTGAGTGAAGAAAGTAAAAACCTTTTTACCGGCCATATTGGGCAGCGTGTTGATAAAATTTAAAATGCTGACGTGAAACTTGGTAAAATATATTCCCGAACCAAACCCGATTAAATCATAATTCGCCAAATCTTCTGACTTCACCTCGTTCGGCTTTTTCAAATCCGCACCCAAAACTTCCGCGATTTTTTTGGCGACTTTTTCCGTATTGCCGTGATGGATTGATTGATAAATGATTAATGATTTCATATTATTCAACTATTTTTAAACTATTAAAATTAACATCGTTAAAAATCTCGCCGGTGGAACTTTTTATGCTCGCTTTTAAAACTATTTTATTTTTTGAAGCATTGCCTAAGAACGGCAAATAGGCGTTGCCGTATTTTTCTTCCAGCTCGGCCTGATTAGTACTTACTACCGTAACTTCTTCATACTTTGTCTGATCTTTATCAAACGGATGACTGACATCGATCTTTATGGCTTTGCCAGGTGAAACTTTGTCGATATTAAGTTGATTCTTAAGATACTTGAGGCCGCCGAAAACATTGTCACCGTCTTTTTTCATATACTCACCCTTTGATAATCTCGCGTTAAAATCAATAATATCTTCCACGTCATCAGCGCCTTGGCCAAAAACAACTACGCCGGCGCCCTTCTCAATCAAAACTTCGATGGAAAAACTTTCCAGCTCACCGGTTTCTTTATTTAATTTGAATATTTCCATTCCATCTTTAAGATGAAACGGATTCATTAGGCTGTCGTGCACTTCCGGACTATTCTCGTTAGCGGCTTTGTTGGCCGCTTCCTCGATTATTTTTCTAAAGGTTTTGTCGGAATAGCCCGAAGTATTAGTGTTCGCTTCGCTGGCCAAATGAAAACTCGTCATGTGCAAAAATGGCTTTAAATCAAGCTCTTGGCCGGAAAGTTTATCTGACAATTTAGACATTTCAAACATGGAACTTTCTTCGGCTATAAATGCGCGTATGCCGCCGTAGTTCATAAACCCAAGCGCCAGCCTACCGGAAGTTTCCGCATAAGCCGCTTGTTTGGATTCAGAAACATCTTTAAAGGTTAACTCATCTTCAATCTTTAATGATTCTTCATCACCTAAGAGCACCCAGGTATTTTTTAAATTGTACGCTTCCGAAGTTTCCTTAATTTTTTCAGCCCAAGCTTCCTCGCTTTCAAGGCAAGCGAGCGAATTTTTATTGTCCGATTTTTCTGTAAAAATTTCCATACTATTTTTGATTATTTTTATTTTAATCTTTTATCAATTTCTTTAATCAAAAAATTAAAATCTTTTTCAATTTTAAAATCAAGATCGGTACGGTCAAGGAAATAGGTATTTTTTATTTTATGCTTTTTATAATATTTGTCGTGCGCCTCGTTGATCTGCCAATATTTATCTAAAAGTTTTTCGCTGTCTTCGTTTTTTCGGCCGCGCCAGGAAATAAAATCCAAGCTTTTTTGCCGGCTGCAGCTTAGACAAATTAGCAAATCCGGCTCAGGAAGAATTTGAGAATCGTTGTCGGTTATTTTTTTGACCAGATCTTTTTCAAATTCATCTTCCATCCAATTTTCGGCGTAAATATTATTTGTCATATGGAAAGAATCCATAATCGCGCCGCCGCCGCTTTTCTTTATAGCCAGGGCTTGCAAATATTCGCCCACCCGCTTATTGCGAAAATAGATCGACATCTCCAACAAATTTTTTCCGCTTTTTATATCTTGCCAGATGCGCTCCGGCACATCGTCCTCCTCGCCTTCCAAAAACGCGGTGGCTTTATAATGTTCGGCTAATAATTTAACCAATGTTGACTTGCCTGTCGCCGGCCCGCTGGAAACGACAATAATGAAATTCTTTTTTGGCATGAAAAACTACTATTTTAATTTTTTATAAACCTTAAAACCCTTTTTAATCATCTCTGGCATTTTCTTCCAACAAAAATCATAATCACTTATTTCCTCTTCGGTGATCCATTTTAATTTTATATGTTCGGCGCTAAGAAAAATTTCTTCGTCCGGCGTGATTTCTAATAAACGGATCAGGCCGCAATAAGGCGGAAAGTCATTTTCAGGATATCGAATGCAATAATCGGCTACACCCAAATCAAGATATTTTTTCAATCCAGTTTCTTCTAAAACTTCCCGGCGAAAAGCCGTTTCACCTTCTTCGCCAAGATCAATCCTGCCGCCGGGCAAATCCCAATTTAAGGCAGGTAGCTGAAAAATCAAACATTTACCATCTCGCATGATCATTGCTTTCTGGCTAACAACAAATTTTTGAAATTCTTTGGACATAATTATGCGGCGTAGCCATAAGGAGATTCGACCGGTTCATCCTGATCGTTCTTGCTTTTTTCCGCGATCTTTCTGGCAACAAAAGCGCTAAACGTTTCGCCTGGCCCCACTTCTTCGTTACTGCTTAAAGCCTCTTCATAAACCTGTTCCCAATTCTGTCCGGCATAACCCGGCGCGATGGTTTTTCTGAGAATTTTTTCATCAATCGCGTCCGGTTTTTTGTTTGTGGACAAAACATCAAATTGTTCTTTGAATGACATAAATTTTATTAAATTAATTATTAATAATTTATAAAAAATCCTCGCATAGCAACCCACCCCGTCGCGTCAGGGACGCGCCACCCCTCCCGCGGAGGGGAATATTTTATCCGACAATGACAACGAACTCCCCTCTTTGGTCGTCGGGCGTGGCGGTAATTTTGGCAATAATATTGTCGATGTCGCCGCGATAAACTGTTTCGTGCATTTTTGAAAGTTCGCGGGCAACGACGACAGATTCTAAATTCTTTTTTCTCCGCCCTGAGCGAAGCGCTAGCGAAGCCGAAGGGTTCTTCTTCACGTCTTCCTCGTCAGAGATGCTCGCGCTTTCTTTCATCGCTTTTAATTCTTCCAAAAATTTGACAATGCGGTGTTTGGATTCATAAACCACGACCGGATATTCGCTGTCAATGATGCGGCGAATAAAAGTTTGCCGGCCTTTTTTGTGCGGCGGAAAACCCATAAAAATAAATTTGTCGGTCGGAATTCCGGAAATTGATAGTGCCGCTGTCACGGCCGACGGTCCGGGAATGGATTCGATCTTCATATCTTCGCCAAAATGCTCCAAAACTTTTGCCACTAAAAAACCGCCTGGATCGGAAATACCCGGCGTGCCGGCATCGGTCACCAGCGCCAAATTTTTTCCATCTTCCAATAATTTTATCAGCTGGTCGATTTTTATATCATCGGAATGCTGATGATAAGAAATCCGCGGGGTCTTGATGTTGTAATGATCAAGTAAAACGCCGGTGTTGCGCGTGTCTTCGCACAACACAAAATCCACCTCGCCCAAAATGCGGATGGCGCGCATGGAAATATCTTCTAGATTACCGATAGGAGTGCCGACTATGTAAAGCATAATTTAATTTACAATTTACAATTTTAAATTTTAAAATAATTTTCAATTATTAAATTTAAAATTTTTATCTTTTATTTTTCGGACTGGATACAATTTTGCCGAATATTAATACGAACTCATGCGTTCTAGCCCAAAAAACTCTTAATTCTTGTTTACGCTCGGGATTGGTTACGGCCAATAACTCAATCCAGTATTTTGCTTCTTTAGATTCTTTTAAACAAATCGAAATTTTATTAAAGAAATCTCTCGCGGAAGAGGCGCCATTAGCTTCGTGATAATTTGCGCCAAAACTTGTTCCTGATTTTGTTAATTGAAAAATAACATTATCATTATCAGGATTACGCTTAACGGTTTTTAAAAACTTTAACAAATCGATGCTGAATTTTT
>Ga0182021_10012260_pt1 | contig 10185 bp, 8 predicted proteins | sample 612E3MmetaG_FD_120493 | JGI IMG/M metagenome (GOLD analysis project Ga0182021, IMG submission 120493) | Permafrost microbial communities from Stordalen Mire, Sweden - 612E3M metaG (Illumina Assembly) | ecosystem: Environmental > Terrestrial > Soil > Wetlands > Permafrost | place: Sweden... | reverse complement strand
TGCCGCCACCAATCCGAACGCGCCCCCGACGACGACACCATCCGCATCTTCCGTATCTGTCGATAAGAGCCTGCGCGGGCCTTTGATCCGCATCGGCCTTACGGTGGCCGGCGAAGATCTGAAGATATCTTCAGCGGGCGAATTCGTTCTCGTGGAGAAGACCCCGGAAACGCCGCGGCGGACGTTGACTGGACAAGTCCAGGTGCGGCTCGAACGTCCGGCCGCAAGCGAAGGGGAGATCTATCGGGTCCAGGTTGTGGCACTCACAAATCAGGATGCGGCGGAAAAACTTGGACAGCAATTGAGCGAGCGTTTTTCGCTGCCGGTGGTGGTGCATGAAATCACATCGACCAGGACGAGCCAGGTGCGCATCGGTAATTTCTCGTCTCCAAAGGAGGCACGGGAATTCATCGCCGGTCCGCTCGCCGAAGCCGGCTACCGTGACGCGTTCGTGGTCCGTGAGGTCGGCGAGGCTGTCAAAGGTGAGCCCACGCTGGCGCTGCGTGGCGAAGATGGTCTCTTCCGCGTCAGCCGCTCGGGTTTCCTGTTTCTGCCCGGATCCGATACGAGCTACCTGCGTCTGAACGGCAAACCTTACCGTGGCACTCTTGAAGTCACCCTTGGCAAAAACAGCCGCGTGGTGGTAGTCAACGAGCTGGGCATGGAAGAGTATCTTCTCGGAGTTGTCCCGGCGGAACTGAGTCCCGTGAGTTATCCGGAGGAAGCTGCCCTGGCTGCACAGGCAATTGCCGCGCGCACATACGCACTTAAAAACATGGGCCGGTTTCGAGCCGACGGCTTTGACCTGACCGACGATACGCAAGCGCAGGTGTACGGCGGAGTATCCCTGGAAAAGAGCGGTTCCAACGCTGCGGTGCAAAAAACCTTCGGCATCGCGATCTATTATGGCGACGGCCTGATCAACGCGATGTACACATCCACGTGCGGCGGCCGCACCGAAGATTATTCCAATGTGTTCGATGGACCTGATGTGCCCTACTTGAAGAGCGTGTTCTGCACGGTGGAAAGCGACGCCGCTGAGGCATCCGGAGCCAATGTAAGCGGGAATCACGATCTCGACCAGGTGATTCTGGCCGCCGACGGCACGCCGGCCAACCGCGAGTTGGAGCTGGCCCGGGTCCTTGGATTAATCACTCCTTCCCAGATGGCGCCGGAAATCATTGCCGGAGCAGCCGCCGCTGAGGAGCTCAAAAGTTGGATTGAGAAGAGCCGCCAGCTGGGAAGCCGGTCCGATCAGGAGCGCGCCACACCTGGGCTTGACGTCACCTCGCGCGCAGGATTCATCCGATTTGCGGCAGAGCGACTTTTCGGCGCCCGTGAACTCGAACAGCGCATTTCAGAGGCCGACGCAAATTACTATCTGAACAATTTCAGCGATGGAGCGAGTGTGCCGCCTTCCGCCCGGCATGCCATCGCCTACCTCGTTCAACGAAAACTCTGGCAGCCTTATCCAGACAACAGCATCAGGCCGAATGAATCGATCCGGCGTGGTGACGCCCTGGTCCTGCTGGTTCGTTGGATTCTCTCGATTCATCCAGAGGTCCTCAAGACCGGTCTTTCGGCGGAACCGAACGGCGAAATTGCAGGCGGGAACTCCGGCACGTTTGCAATCAAACGAGGTAATCGCACCGAGCAGCTGCACCTCGGCCAGGACCTGCGACTTTTCAAGATCGCAGGCGACCGAAGCATGCCGGTCACACAGTTGCACGTCATCGGCAACGAAAAAGTCTCTTACCACCAGAGGCCAAACAGCGAAGTGGATTTTTTGGAAATCGAGTTGAGCGCGTCTGGCGCCGCGAGCGACCGCTTCTCTCCCGTTGCAACCTGGCAATCGACGATCACTCGAACGGCTGCTGCTGATAAGTTGCGCGCCCTTGCGCCTGGCATCGGCGAACTCCTGGATTTGAAACCCTCAAAGCTGGGCCAATCAGGACGGGTCGTCCAGCTGCAACTCATCGGAAGCCGCGGCTCCGCGAACGTAAACGGCTACAAGGCCCGCAACGCTCTCGGATTGAAAGATACGCTCTACACGCTCACCCGATCGCGCGCAGACGACGGCACGATCGCCGGCTTCACCTTTGACGGGCGCGGATGGGGCCATGGCGTGGGGCTTTGCCAGACGGGCGCGGTCGGCATGGCACGCGCCGGACGCAGTTTCGAAGAAATTCTGAAGGCCTACTACACGGGCATTGAACTGCGCAGAATCTATTGACTATCGGATGATGGATCGTCGGCGGTCACAACTCCTCGGAATCATCGTGCTCGCACTCGTGCTGCTGATTCTCGCGTGCGTTCGGTATTACTTCAAATTGGGTTAGCGGCCAAGTCGAAGGCAAATTCGAGATTCGAAATTCGAGATTCGAGATTGAGAATATTTAATCTCGAATCTCGAATTTCGAATCAACCACAGGAGTCGAATGTCCGAATCCGATTGCCCAGCCATCGCGATTCTCGGCCCCACTGCCTCCGGCAAGTCCGCCGTCGGCCTGGCGCTGGCAGAGCGCCTGCGCGGCGAAATCGTCGTCTGCGACGCGCTCCAGGTGTACGTTCACATGGACATCGGCACCGCCAAACCCTCGCAGGACGAACGCAACCGGGTTCCGCACCATTTGCTCGATGTTCGCAATCCTTGCGATGACTTCTCTGCCGGAGATTACCTGCGGCTGGGGCGCGAGGCATTGCACGGCATTAGGTCCCGAGGACGAATCCCAATAGTCGTGGGCGGAACCGGGTTTTATCTGAGGGCTCTGACGGAAGGCCTCTTCGACGGACCGGGGAGGTCAGAAGAGCTGAGAAGGCGCATGCGCCGAATCGTTGCGAAGCGGGGTCCGGAATGCCTCCACCATGCCTTGACCCGCGTTGATCCTGAAACGGCGGCGCGCCTGGCGCCGGCGGATGCTGAACGCATTATTCGCGCTTATGAGATCTACCTGCTTACACGCTGGACCATGAGTTGGTGGCAAAGCAGGCCCAGGGAAAGGCTTTTGGGATTCCGGTGGTTGAAGCTCGGAATCAGCTGGCCTCGCCCTCAACTTTATGCGCGCATCAACGAGCGCGTCGAAGAAATGTTCCGGCTCGGATTTGTTTCCGAAGTTCAGTCGCTCATTGCCAGATATCCGCGCGAATGCCACGCCTTCAAAGCCATAGGATACCGGCAAATCGCCGCTCATCTTGAAGGGCAAGCTGGTCTGGAGCAGACGATCGAGGATATTCAGCGCGAAAGCCGGCGCTATGCCAAAAGACAAATGACGTGGTTTCGATCGGACCCCGAGATTGTGTGGCTTGAGGCGTCGCCCGATTTGGAGAATCTGATCAGGCGCGCATATGATGCGGCAGCCCGGTTCATTGCGTGAGAAGCGGGAAGCACAGCTGAGGGCCGCCTCTGTCGCTGTAACCACTCGAACTCATTCACCCTCAGCCGTGCGGCATCAGCGGTGCTTCCTCGCAATCTGATATAGGGCACGTTCCGTTCCACATCATCCGTCCTTGCAAGACAAGCGCCATCTGGCTGGCTATCAACGACTTCAGACCAGCATGATCATCCATCGCCAGGATAGCGGCGGACAGAAGTGAGCCGGCCGGCTCACTTCATCTGATATAATCTGCATTCTGTGGAAGCGCCAGGAGGCTTGGATGGAGTTTCAGCCCGTGATCGGACTCGAAGTGCATGCGCAGCTCCTCACGCGCAGCAAGCTCTTCTGCTCGTGCAGTACGCAGTTTGGCGCGCCGCCCAATGTCCATACCTGCCCTGTCTGCCTGGGACTGCCGGGCGCCCTTCCAGTGCTCAACTGGGAGGCCGTGATCATGGCGGTCCGGGCCGCGCTGGCCTTGGAATGCACCGTCAATCCTATGTCCGTTTTTGCGCGCAAGAATTATTTCTATCCTGATTTGCCAAAGGGATATCAGATCTCTCAGTTCGACCTTCCTCTGGCGGAAAACGGCATCGCGAGAGTGCTCTCGGGTGAAAGGACGGCGGAAGGCCACATCGTAAACCGGTGCGAACGAACTTTCGGAATCACGCGCGTGCACCTTGAAGAGGACGCCGGCAAATCTCTCCACGAGGGGGCGCCCGCGGCGGAAGCAAAATCCTATGTCAACCTGAACCGCAGCGGCGTGCCCCTGATCGAATTCGTGAGCGAACCGGATTTTCGCAGCAGCCAGGAAGCCTACGATTATCTGACCCACCTGCGCAAGACCCTGCTCTACCTTGGCGTCTGCGACGGCAATATGGAGGAAGGCAGTTTGCGTTGTGACGCAAATGTCTCGGTCCGGCCGTCGGAATCATCCGTGTTCGGCACCAAAGTCGAGATCAAAAACCTCAACTCGTTTCGCTATCTCCAGCGTGCCCTGGATTACGAGATCGAGCGACAGGGCCGGGTCATCAAGGAAGGAGGGAGGATTGTCCAGGAGACTCGCTTGTGGGACGAAGCGAAAGACTGCACTTCGAGTATGCGCAGCAAGGAGGAGGCTCACGATTATCGCTACTTTCCAGAACCCGATCTACCGCCCCTCCAGCTGGATCCCGCATGGATAGCTGAAATGAAGCTCTCCCTCCCTGAACTTCCTCACGAAAAAGTTCTTCGATTGGCTGCACAGTACGGGCTCTCAAATGATGAGGCTCTGCAAGTCACTGCCACCGTGGCTCTCGCTGCCTATTTTGAAACGTGCGCTTCAGCATCGGCCAATCCGCGAGGCGCGCTCAACTGGATAACCGGCGATCTGGCTTATACCCTCAAGAAGTCCGGCGCCGAGATCGAAGCATGCCCATTGCCCCCGGAGCGGCTTGCAGCATTGGTTCGCTTGGTCGATTCGGGAGAGATCTCAGGAAAAATGGCCAAGACCGTGTTCGATGAAATCTATTTGTCGGGGGAGGCTCCTGCTGACGCCGTCAAGCGCCTGGGACTGACTCAGATCAGTGATGAAGCGGCACTCGAAGCCGTCATATCCTCAGTGATCGCAGCCAACCCGCGACAGCTCGCCGAGTTTCGTTCGGGCAAAGAGAAGCTCTTCGGCTATTTTGTCGGTCAGATCATGAAAGAGACCAAGGGCCAGGCCAATCCGAAACTCCTCAACGAGCTGTTGCGGAAAAAACTCGTCGGCTAGAGACACTAGGAGCCCGTCCGAGAATTAGGAGGGGTCGCGCGCATGGGGCTTGCGGGGCGAGCTCAAGGCGCGAGGAGGAGGCGATGTCGTTGTACATCGTTGACGACGAGCAACGCCGAGATCGCCCCGCAACCCCCATGCGCCCTTCGGGTTCCGGCGGCACGGGGGCATCTGCTGCGTTGGCGCTCCTCGACGATGTGCAACGGCATCGCCTGCGTCGCGCCGCCTTGCATCTGCCCCCGCGGCGCTCGGAACGCGGCCCCTCATAATTCTCGGACGGGCTCCTAGCCTGAGGTTCCCATTTGAGCAACAACGAGTCCCGCAGGAGAGCCACTGCAGAGCGGCAGCTCCAGATACGATCGAAAGCACTCTCTCCACAGCCGGAGGGTTTGGCGCCCCGATTCGTAGCGGACGTCATGGTCGGGCGCTTGGCGAAGTGGCTCCGCATCGCCGGATTTGACGTCCTTTACTCCAATCGGTTCACCGACGAGGAATTGGTGGCCCTGTCGCAACAGCAAGGGCGCATTCTTCTATCTCGGGATACCCGTCTGCTGGTGCAAAAAGCAGTCAGGCACTTCATATTTCTAGAACAAGAAAATATCCAGTCCCAACTTGAGCAAGTCTTCAAGATCACGGGCACAACGACTCTGCCTGGTGTCCTCACGCGCTGCCTGACCTGTAATGAGATCCTGGAGCAAATCCCACGCGATCAGGTGCGTGCCCAGGTCCCTCCTTTTGTGTTCGAGACCCAGCCGCAATTCAAGTGTTGCCCATCGTGCAACAAAATCTATTGGGCCGGCACGCATCGCCAGGCGGTAATCCACACGCTCGAGAAAATTCTCCAGAAAGCCCCTCAGCCCTAAATGGCACACAAATAGTTACTGTCACGAAACAGGGCTTGCTCTGCCCTGGAAGGGCAACGAGACAGTAGCCCCGGGCAAGCGCAGCGCCGCCCGGGGTCAAGGAATGCGGCCAGCACGAGCCCTGGGGGGGGGCGACAGATAAAGCTTTCGCTTAAAGGCCTTTCGCCCCTGCCGGGGCTCTTGCGGAACTCTTCCTAACCGGGGGCTGCGCGCTACGGGGCCGCCGTCCCTTCGCGCTTGCCCCCGGCTACTCTCTTTCCGCCCCTTCGGGGCTCGGCCTGGATGTTATGATTGTGATCTGGAGGATCGGGTGCTCACTGCAAAGCAACAGCAGGAAGTGTTGAGATTTGTCCGCGGCCTCGAGCGGCGCACTTTTACGTTTCGGGACGTGGTGCGCCTCCTCGACCTGGACAGCGACGATAGGCGCGACCTCCAGCGATACCTCGACGAGCTCGATTCCCAGGCAATCATCCACCGAATCAAGAGGGGGCAATATGCTCTGCCTTCCAAAGAGGCGTTGGTCTCTGGAATGCTGATATGTCACCGCGATGGATACGGGTTCGTAAGGCCTGACAACGGATCGATCCACGGCCAGGACATTTTTATTCCCCCGCGCAACATGGAAGAAGCACTCCACGGTGACAGGGTGCTGATCAAAGTGTCTCGGAAGAAGCGAATCACGCGCCGCGGCCGCCCCGAGAGGTCGCGAGTCGACGAACCGGAAGAGCGCCTCGAAGGCATGGTGCTGCGTGTCCTGGAGCGTGGTCATCCCCAAATTGTCGGCCGCTACTATGAACACCCGCGCTTTCCAATGGTGGTCCCGCTGGACACGCGCATGTCCCATGAAATCCTGGTTCCGTCGCAGCATGCCAAGGGCGCAAAGAACGGGCAGATTGTGGTGGTCTCGCTCACCGTGCCGCCCGGCAGGAACCAGACCCCCCAGGGACGAGTATTGGAGGTGCTGGGGTTCCCAGGAGATAAGGACATCGAGTACAGGATTACGGAACATAAGTACGGGCTTCCCACAGTCTTCAGCCCTCGAACGCTTGAAGAATTGGAAGAGATCCCTGACCACCTCGAAGTCCAGGATTGCTTGGGGCGCGAAGACCTTCGCGGCGAACAGGCGGTGACCATCGACGGGGAGAATGCGCGCGATTTCGATGATGCCGTCACCCTGGAGAAGTTGCCGTCCGGCCATTACCTCCTTGGAGTGCACATCGCCGACGTTTCCCACTACGTGCGTGAAGACACGTCGCTCGATGCCGACGCATACATGAGAGGTACTTCCGTATACTTCCCCGACCGCTCGATTCCCATGCTTCCCCCAAAGTTGTCGAGCGGGATCTGCAGCTTGAAACCCGGCGAGGATCGCCTGGTTTTCTCCGTGATCATGGAGGTCAACGCAAGAGGAGAAGTGGTCAAACGACGTTTTACGGAAGCCGTCCTGCACAGCCGCGCGCGCATGACGTACACCTCGGTGGCGAAAATCCTCGTGAACAAGGACCCTCAGGAGCGCGCCCGGTATGCTGAACTCGTTCCGCTCTTCGAGACCATGGAAGAACTGTGCGGGATCCTGTCGGCAAAAAGGTATCGGCGCGGCGCCGTCGACTTCGATCTCCCGGAGGCTGAGATCGAGTTTGACCACAGCGGCCGCGTTATCCGCGTGGTCCCGGCAGAGCGGAATATTGCGCACCGCATCATCGAGGAGTTCATGCTCCTCGCAAACGAAACCGTGGCGGAGCGAGTGACTGCCTCGGGCGGTCCGGCACTCTACCGGGTGCACGAACAACCGGACCCGCAGAAGGTCCAGGACTTCGCCGAGTTCGCGCTCGCTCTGGGATACGTGCTGGAAAGCAGCGACGGCGCGTACCGTTCGAAAGATTTCCAGAAGTTTGTTGCCCGACTCGAAGGCAAGATCGAAGGCCGGTTCCTCACATATCTTATGTTACGCTCGTTCATGCAGGCGCGCTACTCGGCCGAGAACCTGGGGCATTTCGGTCTGGCCGCATCGGAATACACCCATTTTACTTCACCGATCCGGCGCTACCCGGACCTGGTCGTTCACCGGCTGCTCAAGCAGTGCTTGCTGGTGCATCCCTCCGCTGCGTGGCAGGAGAAAATGGCGGCACAGCTCCCCGGCATCGCAGCGCATACGTCGGCGCGCGAACGTATTGCGGACGAAGCCGAGAGGGAGATCGAAAAAATCAAGAAAGTTCAGTTCATGTCCGACAAGATAGGCGATGAATTCGAAGCCATCCTGTTTTCCGTGGTGCGCCAGGGATTTTTTGTGGAGCTTCTCGAACATTACGTGGAAGGCTTCGTGCCCGTGGGCACACTCATCGACGACGTCTATTTCTACAAGGAAAGGACGCATTCCTTTGTCGGCGAGCGCAACAAACGCCACTTCAAGCTTGGCTCGAGAGTCCTGGTGCGCCTCGATCACGCGGACACGGAGAACTTCCGCCTCACGTTCTCGGTCCTGAGACTTCTTTGACGCAGGTTCGGAAGCGTCACACGCAACGATTCGAAGAACATTCGCATCGCGCCCTTCTAGTTAGGTCGTGGCCTAAAAGGACAATTATCTTGATAATTGGTACTATATTTAGTACCTTTATTCAATGAAAAAGGTACCCATACACACATTAAAGCAGGAATTGGCATCGGTCATAGCGGAGGCTGAGGCCGGGATGGAGATCGTCATCACCCGGCACAATAAATCCGTGGCGCGCCTGATCGACGCTGGAGGCCGGCACCTGCACCGGGGTGTCCGCTTCGGTAAGGCCAGCCTTAAACCAGCCGTTCGGGGAAATACCGGCGGCCGCTATCTTGAACTGCTGAAACAAGACCGGTACGCCGATTCGGAGTGAGTTGGCAATGTCCAAGAGATTCTATGTCGACACCTCGGCCTATCTCTGCATTTTGTTGGGCGAGGCCGGACATAACGCCCTGCAGCGCGAGCTGGCTGGCGCTGAGTTGCTGTCGAGTGTCGTGCTGGTTCTTGAAGCCGGCCGGAACCTGGTCCGCCTGTCACGAGAACGACTGTTAAGCGTTGCCGATTTTCGGGATTGTATGTCTGCCCTCGAAAGCGACATGCAGCAGTTCCTGCTGCGGGATTTGACACTTGACCTCTGCCTTTCAAACACAATGCCTGTGATTTCAACGCCCCGCTCCATGGATCTGGCTCATTTGCGCACGGCTCTTTGGTTCCACGAACAGGAGAAACTCAACCGTTTTGTCTCTCTGGATGAATCGCAGTCGTTGTCAGCGCGTGAGCTGGGGCTGCCCGTATGACGCAGCCATGCACGGCGTCTGTCCGTTTTCGTTGACAGGGTAGCTACATGTGGCTACAGTAAGTTCATGACGAGTGCAAATAAAGGAACGGTGCGCAACCGCAATCCGCGTTTCCCTCTTCGAGAGGCCAAGAACCGCCTTTCCGAACTGGTGAGGCGGGCAGCACAAGGAGAGCAAATCACGATCACGCTGCACGGCGAACCGCGGGCACGGCTCAGCCGGATCCAGGAAAGACCGCGGCCGTTCACAGTCGACTTGAAATGGCTCCGGGACATGAAGGTCGCCGATTCCCAAACTCCAGCCGAGACCCTTATCCGGGCCGAACGCGACCGGCGGGATTAGTCCATGTACCTGGACAGCATAATTCTGGTCAAGCTGGTTGTCCGGGAACCGGACAGCCTGTTTTATTCCGAGCAAACCGATGGACAGACTAATGTCTGGACCTCCGAGTTGGCGTTCACGGAGTGCTGGTCTGCTCTTTGTAGGAAACAGCGGGAAAAATCGATCCACCCTAGAGTGCGGTTGTCGGCCTGGCAAAGACTGGAGCGCCAATTCACGGACGGAACACTTGGGATGGTGGCGGTTGATCAGTCCATTCTGAAGCGGGCTAATCGGATTATTTTTTCGTGTCAATCCAAGATCGCGCTTCGATCCCTGGATGCGATCCATCTGGCTTCCTGCGAGGCTGCCGATGCCTTTCCCCTGTTGACTAACGATAGGCAAATGAGAATCGCCGCGATCCATCTTCGCTTTCCGCTCGGGCCATTGCCACCATCTTAGCGTAGCGGCGAATGATAAGATCACGCCGCGCGTATCTTACCGCCTCGGCACCCGGCAAAGAGCCGAAGGCACCCGAATCGCAAGCGCAACAGTCAGGTTTTGCCGATGACCTCGCGCACCGGCTGAG
>Ga0182021_10012259_pt1 | contig 10186 bp, 10 predicted proteins | sample 612E3MmetaG_FD_120493 | JGI IMG/M metagenome (GOLD analysis project Ga0182021, IMG submission 120493) | Permafrost microbial communities from Stordalen Mire, Sweden - 612E3M metaG (Illumina Assembly) | ecosystem: Environmental > Terrestrial > Soil > Wetlands > Permafrost | place: Sweden... | reverse complement strand
GGCATGATCGGCGAGAACTTCAGCTCCATCAAGTTCAGCGCCATCCTGTGCGACTTCTGGGCGGTCACTCCTGAGCAGTTGCGCCTGCTGTTCTCGCACGTGTGGCACCACGAGTACTCCGACGAAGAGATCTTCCAGACCGGCGAGCGCATCTGGAACCTCGGACGGCTCTTCAACCTGCGCGAGGGCGTCGAGCCGGACACCATCCCCACCAAGCTCTATGCCGAAAGCGGGGCGCACACCAGCGGGGCTTCGGCGGGCCGGTCCATCGGCACCAAGGTCTTCAAGGCCGCGCTGGCGGAGTTCTACGCGCTGCGCGGCTGGGACGAAAAGGGTGTGCCGACGGAAGCCAAGCTGGCCGAACTGGGCGTCGACGTCCGCCTCTAGCGGGCGACCGGCGTAGGAAAGGGGCATCGTAATGCCACATGTGTTGATCAACTCGAAGAAGTGCACCGGCTGCCATATGTGCGAGCTGGCCTGCTCGGCCTTCCACGAGGGCGCCTACCGGCCCTCGGTCGCGCGGCTGTTCAGCGAGGTCAACCCCACCTCGGCCGCCGTCAAGGGCCACACCTGCCTGCAGAGCGGCTGCGCCAAGTGCGAAGAGGTCTGTCCGCAGAAGGCCATCAGCCGCAAGGTGATCACCGTCACCCCCAAGGGCGAGTTCGACGGCAAGGCCAAAGTCGGCGAGTCGGTGACCGGCTACGTGCTGGTGGTCGACGAGGAGAAGTGCACCAACTGCGGCGAGTGCTACGACGTCTGCCCGACGGGGGTCATACACGAGCACCCCGAGCGCGAGGTGGCCTTCAAGTGCGACCTCTGTGACGGCGATCCGCAGTGCATCTCCTTCTGCCAGAACCCGCACATCTTCGCCGTCGACCTGAAGGTCGACAAGGCCGACAAGGCGCTGGCGGAGGTCTGACGGCCGTGGCTCTGGCGCGCATCAAACTGCCGGTGGGCCTGGTGGGCGCGGACGGGCCGCGCGAGCTGGAATGTGACGGCGTTACCGTCGGAGAGGCCCTGCAGGACTGCGTCGCCAAAGACCCGCGCCTCAAGCCGCGCATCTTCCGCGAGGGCGGCGGCGTCTGGGTGGGCATCTTCGTCAACGGCCGCAACATCCGCTCGATAGACGGCATGGATACGGTCCTGCGCGATGGCGACGAGATCCGCCTTATGCCGCCCATCGCCGGCGGCTAAGCGGCCCCGCGCTTGGGCGTTGCACGCCTGCAAGACGGGACGGGACGGGCGCCACGGCGCCCGTCCCGTCCCGTCTTGGGTACAATCCGGCTCACGATCACCGGCAGCCAATCGATACGGGAGCAGGCAAGGTGACGAGTGAGTCGCAGATGAGTTTCTCGGAGGCGGTCGAAGGGCGTCGCAGCGTGCGCCGCTACCGCCCCGATCCAGTGCCGCGAGCACATGTGGAGCACATGGTCACGCTGGCCGCGCGGGCGGCCAGTGCCGGCAACGCGCAGATGTGGCGCTTCATAGCGGTGCAGGACAACACGGTCCTGCAGGAGATGAAGCGCGCCGTGGACGAGCGGCTGGACGAGATGGCCGCCTGGCCGGAGCTGGCCGCGGAGCGAAAGGCGATCAAGGCCGTGCGCGCCTACGCCACGTTCTTCTCCCAGGCGCCGCTCTGTTTCGCCGTATTGGGCATGCCGTATTCGTCCCGTACGGATCTGCTGCTGTCGGAGCGCGGGCTGAGCCTTGAGGAGCGCGATCGCCTGCGCCAGAGACCGGATCTGCAGAGCGTGGGCGCGGCCGTGCAACTGCTGATCACGGCCGCGTACACCATGGGATACGGCTCCTGCTGGATGAGCGCGCCGGTACTGGCCGCGGAGGGCCTGGAGAAGGTGCTAGGAGTGGAGCCGCCGGCTCAGTTGGTGGCCCTTGTGCCCGTCGGCCGGCCCGCCGGGTCGCCGCGGCGCTCCGGGCGGCTTCCGCTCGACGAGATCCTCAGCTTTCGCTGAATTGACGGAAGGTTCATCCACCCGGGTGGTATCCTGCAGCCAGCCATCCAGGCACCCCATGCGGAAGAGAGCGTGACGGCCGTGCAGACAGTCGACGCCATATGCGAGCGCGCCCTGGCCGGCTCGTCGCCGCACCCGGCTGAGGTCGAGCAGTTGCTGCGCCTGCCGGGGCCGGACGAGGCTCAGCCGCTCTTCGCGGCCGCTCGCGAGCAGCGTCGGCGCCACTTCGGCGACGCCGTCTTCCTCTACGGCTTCGTCTACTACTCCACGTACTGCCGCAACAGCTGCGCGTTCTGCTTCTACCGCGCCGGCAACACGGTCAGCCCGCGCTATCGCAAGGAGGCTGAAGAGGTCGTCCAGATCTGCCGTTCGCTGGCCGACTCGGGTGTCAACCTTCTGGATCTCACGCTCGGTGAAGACCCGCTGCTGTTCGACGAAGGCGACTTCTCCCCGCTCACCGGCCTGGTGGCGGCGGTGCGGCGCGCAACTGGCCTGCCGATCATGGTCTCACCTGGCGTGGTCCCCCTGCGGGTCCTCGCCGAGCTGCGCGCCGCCGGGGCCGACTTCTACGCCGTCTACCAGGAGACGCACACGCCGGACCTGTTCGCCCGGCTGCGTCTCGGCCAGGCCTTCGAGGGGCGCGTAGAGGCTCGTCAGAACGCGCATGCCGCCGGCCTGCTGGTGGAAGACGGGCTGCTCAGCGGCATCGGCGACGATCCGACCGACCGGGCGCGCTCGGTGCTCGCCATGCGGGCCGCCGGCGATCAGCAGGTCCGCGTCATGACGCTGGTGCCGCAGGAGCAGACGCCGCTGGCCGACGTGCCGGCCCCCGACACATGGCAGGAGGTGCTGACCATCGCCGTGATGCGCCTGCTGATGCCGGACCGGCTCATACCGGCCTCACTCGACGTGGAGGGGATCGAGGGTCTGAAGAGCCGGCTGGATGCGGGCGCCAACGTGGTCACCTCGATCGTGCCGCCGCAGAGCGGCCTGTGCGGCGTGGCCAACGCCGACTACGAGGTGGACGACGGCTTGCGGACGGTCGCGGAAGTCCGCCCGCGCCTGGCCGAGCTGGGTCTGCGGCAGGGCACGCAGGAGGAGTTCGAGACGTGGCTGGACGCGGCGCGCACGGGCTGGAGGCGCGCCTACGCGGGGTCGGAGGCGCGCTCATGAGGCTGGCGATCGTCGGCGGCAAGCTGCAGGGCACCGAGGCCGCCTACCTGGGGCTCAAGGTGGGCTACGAAGTGGTGCTGATAGACCGGCGGCCGGATGTGCCCGCCTCTGGGCTGGCCGCCGAGACGCATGTCTTCGACATCAGCGAGGACGAGGACCGTACGCGCCGGCTCTTTACGAGCTGCGAAGCCGTACTGCCGGCCTGCGAAGACGACGACACGCTCGGATGGCTGGCGGAGCATGCGGCAACATGGGATATGCCGCTGCTGTTCGATCTGTCGGCATACGGTGTGTCGTCGTCCAAGCTGAGATCCAACCGCCTGTTCGACGACCTGGGTGTGGCTCGCCCGGCGCCGTGGCCCGCCTGCGGCTTTCCGCTCATCGTCAAGCCGAGCGGTTCGAGCGGCAGCGAGGGTGTGCGGCTGGTCGAGAGCGAGGACGAGCTGGCCATGGCGCGTGCCGAACTGGAGGCGCACGGTCACGAGGCGGTGGTGGAGGAGTTCGCTTCCGGTCCGTCGCTGTCGCTCGAAGTGATCGCCTGGGACGGCGCCGCCCAGCCGCTGCTCGGCACGGAGCTGGAGTTCGACCGCTACTACGACTGCAAACGAGTGCTCGCTCCCGTCGGCGGCCCGGACGCTCAGGCTGTGCTCGCCCGCTTTGACGAGATCGGCGAGCGGCTGGCTGTGGGCCTGGGACTCAACGGCGTCATGGATATCGAGGTGATGGTGCACGCCGGCGCGTTGAAGGTCCTCGAGATAGACGCCCGCCTGCCCAGCCAGACGCCGACGGCGGTGTTCCGGGCAAGCGGCATCAACATCGTCGCGCTGCTCGCCGAGACCGTGCTCGGCGGGCGTATCCCGCCGGTGGATCGGACCGTCCGGCAAGGGTGTTGCTACCAGCATGTTTGCGTGTCGGGCGGTGCCGTGGAGGTGCTCGGCGAGCACATGATGGGCGCCGCCCGTCCGCTGCGCCTGCTGCCCGGCCTGTACGGCGCCGACGAAGTGATCACCGACTTGCCGGAGCACTCGGCCGACGATCCGGACGCCGAATGGGTGGCGACGCTCATCACCGTGGCACCGACGGCCGAGGAGGCGCGCGACAAAGCCAAGGCTGCGCTCGCGCGCCTGGCCGACGAGCACGGCCTGGCGGTGACGCCGGAGACGAGTGCCCAGCCGGGAGACGAGTGCAGGTAATATGGGCCGGCGAGACGGCCGGATCGCCGGCCGTCTCGCGCACGGGGTGTGCGTGAGATGACACGGCTGACCGAAGAGGACGTCCGCGGCCTGGCGGCTCGCTTGCCGGAGTTCGATGCCGGCCTGCGCAGCGTCGCCGGCATCGATCTACGCACGCTCGCCCTGCGAACCTGCGGCCTTGACGGAGACGGTTCGCCGCTGGCCGGCGCTCGCATGGCCGCCGTGCCGATCTCCTCAGGCCTCGGCTTCATCCCCTTCTTCTCGCAGTGCGTGGAAGTCATCTTGCGGCACATCGGCTGCGACGCCTTCGTCACCTCTCGGCCGGACGTCAAGGGCGTGCAGGAAGCGGTCGATCGTGGCGCGCGGGTGCTGTTCGTCGCCGACGACGACCGCTTCGTGGCCCTCAATGTCCAGAGTGGCGCCTGCGCCGACGACGACCCGTGCACGGCCAACGGCTACGCCACGGCCCTGGAGGCGGCCGCCGGAGCGCTGAGCGGCCGCCCCGTCCTGGTCCTCGGCCTGGGGCCGGTGGGACGGGCCGCCTCGCGGCGGCTGGCAGAGCGAGGCGCGCGCGTGCTGGCGGCGGAACCGGACGGCGCGCGCGCCGCGTCGGCCGCGGCCGACTACGGCGTGACGGTCGTGACCCTGCGCGAGGGGTTGGAGGCGACCGGCCTCGTCTTCGACGCCACGCCGGTCGCCGACCTCATAGACGCCGACCGCATCACGGGGGACAGCATCGCCGCGGTGCCCGCGGTGCCCAGCGGCTTTACCGCCGCCGCGCAGACCATGCTGGGTGCGCGGCACATCCACGAGCCGCTGGCCGTCGGCGTCGCGGTGATGGCCGCGGAGGCGCTCTGCGGGCGCATCAGCGCGCGCGCCTAGGCGCGAGCAGGCGGTCCTCGCTTCCGCGTGCCGGCCCATCCTGGCGACGCTCCGGCTCAGAAGCGCCTCCGGGTCTGCCGGAAGACGCGCGACCGAAGGTGAAGCCGGCCGCGGCTGCCCGGCGGCAGGCGAGCCCGCTCGTTCGTGCCGCTCGCCCGAACACGGCAAAATGGTTGGCATGGAGTCTCATGGAACAGGTAAGCTTCACACGCTCGCGGCTGGTGAGCCGAGGTTGCGGTCACGGGGACGATGGGGTGGTCGCCAAGGGTCTTACACAGGGCCATCCTTCTGAGCGGTCCATTTCGGCGTGGCCTCGGCGTTTCGCCCCAGGCTCGGCGCAAGACGCCGGTTCGATCCTCGCCAAGTCGTCATCCGAGAACTTCCCGGTGGCCTCGTGGCTTTTCCCTCGGGTGCTGCGGCCGCATCTCATGAACCTGTACGGTTTCGCGCGGCTGGTGGACGATCTGGGCGATGAGGCTGCCGGCGACCGGACGGCTCTGCTCAGCGGCATCTCGACCGAGCTCAACGACGTCTTCGCCGGCCGCATACCCTCACATCCTCTCTTGCGCAGCCTGGCGGAGACGGTCTCAGCGTTCTCGCTGCCGCGGGGGCCCTTCGACTGCCTGATCGGCGCCAACCGCCAGGATCAGTCGGTGAACCGCTACGCCACCTTCGACGACCTGCTTGCCTACTGCCACCTTTCGGCGACCCCGGTCGGCGAGCTCGTGCTGCGCATCGCCGGCGCCTGCACGTCGCAGACCCTTGCCCTCTCGGATTCCACCTGCATCGGTCTGCAGTTGGTGGAGTTCTGGCAGGATCTGGGCGAAGATGCGCGCCGGGGCCGCATCTACGTACCGCTGGAAGATATGGACCGCTTCGGCTACAGCGTGACCGACTTCGAGGAAGGACGGGCCGACGAGCGCTTTCTGCGTCTCATGGAGTTCGAGACGGAGCGCACGCGCTCGTTCCTGGAGCGGGGCAGGCCCCTGGGCGGCCTGATACACGGCCGGATCGGCCACGCCGTGCGACTGTTCACGGCCGGCGGTCTGGCGGCACTGGAAGACGTCGAGCGGCGACACTTCGACACGTTCGCAGTCTCGGGACGCCTCCGCCGTCGCCGCCTGTTCACGGCCGGCATGCGCGAGCTGGTCGCAGGCTCTGTGCGCTTGGTGGTCTCGTCCCGTGGTGCAGGACGATGAACCTGCACGGCAACGACCGGCCTGCTCTGCCCGAGTCGGTAGCCATCAGTCACTGCCGGCAGATCACCCGCGAGCAGGCGCGCAACTTCTGGTACGGCATCCGATTGCTGCCGTCGGCCAAGCGGACTGCGCTGGCCGTCGTCTATGCGCTGGCCCGGCGCATAGACGACATCGGCGACGGTGGCCTGTCCGCGGACCAGAAGCGAGCGGCGCTCGACGAGCTCGACTGCTCGCTCATGGCTCCGCACGACCCGGGCGACGACCTCGTCCTCACCGCATTGCACGAAGTGAACCAGGCGTTCCCGCTTCCGGTCGGTTCCTTTCACGACCTCATCGACGGCGTGCGCATGGACATCGCCGGCGATCGTTACCAGACGTTTGACGACCTGGTCGTGTACTGCCGCCGCGTGGCCGGCTCAGTGGGCCGGCTCTCGTTGGCGGTCTTCGGGGCTGACCATGGCGGTAGCGCGGATGAGCTGTACGCGCTGGCCGACGACCTCGGCGTAGCCCTGCAGCTCACGAACATCCTGCGCGACGTCCGCGAGGATCTCGCCGCCGGTCGCGTGTACCTGCCGGCCGAAGATCTGCGCCACTTCGCCGTCGACCCGCAGGAGTTGGGCGGCTCAACGTCGCCCCGGGTAGCCGCACTGATCCGCTACGAGGCCGAGCGCGCCGGCGTGTGGTTCGAGCAAGGCCTCGCCCTGCTAGCACACCTCGACCGCCGCAGCGCCGGCTGCACGGGCGCCATGGCCGGCATCTACCTGCGGCTGCTGAGGCGTATCCAGGCCGACCCGTTGCAGGTGACCGAGGGCCGCCTGTCGCTGCCCGCCTGGGAGAAGATCTGGGTGGCCGGCCGCGCCGTCGTCGGGGCCAGGCTGTGAGGGGGGTGTCGGCGCAGGCCGCGGGCACGGACGGCGGGCGCCCGCGGATCGTCGTCGTAGGCGGCGGGCTGGCGGGGCTTGCAGCGGCCCTGGCCTGCGCCGATGCGGGCGCAGCGGTCGCCCTCATCGAGGCTGGCGCCAGGCTCGGCGGGGTGGCCGCCTCTGTGCAACGTGACGGTCTCACGGTCGACACGGGGCAGCACGTCTTCCTGAGGTGCTGCACCGCCTATCGCGCCTTTCTCGACAGGATCGGGTCGTCCGCCATGACCGACCTCCAGGACCGCATGGACATCCCGGTCCTGCGGGCCGGCTCGCCGTGCGCACATCTGCGACGTAGCGCAGCGCCGGCGCCGCTGCACCTCGTGCGGGCCCTGGCCACCTATCCGCTGCTGAGCCCGCGCGAACGGCTTCAGGCGGCCGCTGCCGCATGGCGGCTGCGCGCGCTGAGCGTGGACGACTCCTCACTTGATAAGGTGACCTTCGGTGCGTGGCTCCACGAGCACGGCCAGTCGGCGCGCTCCGTGCGCGCCTTCTGGGACCTCTTCGTGCTGGCGGCCCTGAACACGCCGTCCGCCCGAGCCAGTCTCGGTCTGGTCGTCAGCGTCTTCCACACGGGCCTGCTTGACAGCGCCGACGCCGCCGACATCGGCGTGCCCGCCGTTCCTCTCTCGGAACTGCATGCGGAGCCGGCCGCGCGGGCGCTGCGAAGCGCCGGCGTCGACGTAGAGCTGCGCAGCCGGGCCCGCGCCGTCGTCGCCGAGAGCGCGGGTGTGCGGGCGGTCGTCACCCGCCGTGGGCACCTGGAGGCCGACGCGGTCATTCTTGCCGTGCCCCACGAGTCCGTTGCGCCGCTGCTCCCGGACCGGGCGTTGCCGGATCCCGGAGCGCTTGCGCGGCTCGGATCGAGCGCCATCATCAATCTGCACCTGGTCTTCGACCGCCGCGTGATGGCGCTCCCGTTTGCCGCTGCCGCCGACTCCGATGTGCAGTGGATCTTCGATCGCACCAAGGCCGCTGGTCTGCAGCGCGGCCAGTACCTGGCCCTCTCGCTGTCGGGTGCCGACGACCTGCTGCACGAGGCAGATGAGAGTCTCAAGGAACGCGTCCTGCCGCCTCTGGCCGGCCTGCTGCCCCTGACTCGCAAAGCCACCCTGGAGCGCTTCTTCCTCACTCGCATTCCGCAGGCGACGTTTCGCCAGGGGCCCGGCAGCGCCCGTTTGCGTCCTGGTCCGCGAACCGGCGTTCCGGGCCTCTTCCTCGCCGGCGCCTGGACCGACACGGGGTGGCCGGCGACCATGGAAGGGGCCGTACGCAGCGGACGGTCGGCGGCCTCTGAGGCGCTGTCCGTCGTGGGCATGCAGGCCAAGTCGATGAGGATGCGATGATGTACGAGGGTCCGCGGAGGTCGGCGGCGGTGCGGGTGGCTACACCTGAGTCGCGGGAACGTCGCCGCGAGCTCACGGGCCTGCTCAACGGACGCGAGCTCGCGAACGGGCGTCTGGAGCGGACGGTCGAGCTGCTCGACAAGGCCGGCAGCCGGGGCTGGACGCTGCGTCTTGCCGAACGGCATCTCGAACGGGCGCCGGCGCAGCTCGAAGGCTGCTCCCTGGACGGCGGCGTGGCAAGCGACCTGCGCGACGTGGCCATGTCCGTCACGAGCAGGGACTTCTAATGCGGTCCGTGGCCACCGCAGCGGCGCCGGTCAGGGTCGCGGAGACGCTGGAGCGGGCGCGCGAGCATCTGCTCTCCCTTCAGGACGAGGCCGGCTGGTGGAAGGGCGAGTTGCAGACCAACGTGACCATGGATGCCGAGGACCTGCTGCTGCGCAAGTTCCTCGGCATCCTGACCCCGGAGGTTCTCACGCCGGCCGCCGCCTGGATCCGCTCTCAGCAGCGCGCGGACGGCACCTGGGCCAACTTCCACGACGGTCCCGGGGACCTTTCCACGACCATAGAGGCATACGTGGCCCTTCGGCTGGCCGGGGACACGCTCGACGCGGAACACATGAGCTGGGCGCGGGAGTTCATCATTGACTCCGGCGGCGTGGAAGCGTCCAGAGTGTTCACGCGGATCTGGCTGGCGCTGTTCGGCGCCTGGAGCTGGGACGACCTGCCGGCGCTGCCGCCGGAGCTGATCTTCTGCCCCAGTTGGTTCCCGTTCAACATCTACGACTGGGCCTGCTGGGCCCGCCAGACGCTGGTCCCCCTCACGGTGCTGGGCGCCAGGCGTCCGCGGCGCGAGCTCGGCTTGCGTCTGGACGAGCTCCGCTCCGGCACGCCCAGGCCGCGGTCGCGCTCACTGAGCACGTGGTCGGGCCGGTTCGAGCGTGTGGACCGCGTCCTGCACGCCTACGAGCGACTTCCGAATCGCAAGTTGCGCGAGATGGCGCTCCGTCGCGCAGCCGGCTGGATCGTCCGCCGTCAGGAGGCCGACGGATCGTGGGGTGGCATCCAGCCGCCTTGGGTCTACTCGATCATGGCGCTCAACGTGCTCGGCTATCCGGTAGACCATCCCATACTGCGGGCGGCGCTCAAAGGCCTGGACGGCTTCACCGTGCACGAAGACGGCTTGCGCCGCATGGAAGCGTGCCAGTCGCCCACCTGGGACACCGCCCTGGCGGTGATAGCGCTCTCGGACGCCGGCCTGCCGGGCGATCACCCCGCGCTCATCAAGGCTGCCGACTGGCTGCTGGAGCAGGAGGTGCGGGTCTTGGGCGACTGGGCGATGCGGCGCCCCGGCGTGCCGGCCGGCGGCTGGGCCTTCGAGTTCGCCAACGACAACTACCCGGATATCGACGACACGGCGGAGGTCATCATGGCGCTGCGCCGAGTCGAGCACCCAGACAGGGAACGGGTGGCGGCAGCCATCGCCAGAGGCACGGAATGGCT
>Ga0182021_10012258_pt1 | contig 10187 bp, 2 predicted proteins | sample 612E3MmetaG_FD_120493 | JGI IMG/M metagenome (GOLD analysis project Ga0182021, IMG submission 120493) | Permafrost microbial communities from Stordalen Mire, Sweden - 612E3M metaG (Illumina Assembly) | ecosystem: Environmental > Terrestrial > Soil > Wetlands > Permafrost | place: Sweden... | reverse complement strand
CGATGGGCACTAATGACAAGGCGATTGCCGATTTCAGCGAGGCCATCCGCCTGAAACCGGACAACCGCGACGCACTGGGCGGGCGGCAGCTCGTCTACTCGAAGATTGGCGACACCGAAAAGCAAATCGCCGACCTGAAGGAGCTTATAAAGCTGCTTCCGGACGAAGATACTTACTATATTACACTGTCCCAAGCCTACAGGAAAGTCGAGGATAACGATCGCGCCATATCGGTGCTCGACCAGTTCATTCGCAAGAAGCCGGATTCCGCCTTCGCTTATCAGGTGAGAGCGAACTTTTACTCAGGCACAGGCGAGTTCGACAAGGCAATCGCCGATGCCAACCAGGTCATCCGCCTGACGCCCGACGATCCGGAAGGATACAGCTACCGGGCCATGCAGCATTTCGCGAAGGGCGACTTCGACAACGCCATCGCCGACCTCACGCAGGCGATCCGGCTCAATCCGGATAAAGCCGCCTCCGACTACTGGCAGCGCGCCAGCGCCCGCAATGTCAAGGGCGACTATGTGCATGCCATCGAGGATACAACGCACGCCATCCAACTGGCCCCTAACATAGAGAACGAAGAGCTGCGGCAGATGGTGCTGGAGTCGGCCTACGCCCTCCGGGCCATGTCCCGCTCGAACGTCGGCGATACGGAAAACTCGCTCGCCGACTACAACGAGGCCGTCAAGCTTGCTCCCAACAATGCCGATGCCTTTGCCTCCAGAGGACAGTTCTATTTCTGGCAGGCACAATACGAGGCCGCCATCCAGGACTTCGACAAGGCGTTGCAACTGGACGCCAAGGAGTGGGTTTCGCGGAGCACGAAAGCACTGGCGCTTCTTCAACTGGGCAGAATTGAAGAGGCAAGCAAGGAGGTCGAGATAGGCCTGCGTTCGGGCGCGAACCGGGATGCCTATCTCGCCGTCCGCGGCGCAATTGCTTACGAGCAAGGCAAATACGCCCGTGCGGCCGACGATCTGAGCGAGGCGATAAACTTGTCCCGGTACAAGAAGCCAGCCAACTACATGCGCCGCGGGCAGGCCTACGAGAAGCTCGGGCAGAAGGCGCTGGCGATGGCCGATTACACGGCCGCCATCGAGCTGAATGTGCCGAATTCGAGCCAGCGCGATGCACGCGTGGTCGCGCGCGAGCGGCTTGGCGTGCTGCAGGGCGAATCCGTCGCCGAAAAGCAGCAGCCCGCGCAGACGCAAACGCAGAAGGCGCAGCCCGTCGATCCGGGCCGGCGCATCGCGCTCGTGATCGGCATCGGCGCCTACCAGAACGCGCCAGCCTTGCGCAATCCGCCGAACGACGCCGCGGCCGTCGCCAAAGCTCTGCGCGAGCTTGGCTTCAACGAAGTGACCGAGCTGCTCGACCCTACCCGCGCCAGCCTCGAAGCGGCGCTCATGGCGTTCAGCGACAAGGCGGCGGATGCGGACTGGGCGGTGGTCTTCTATGCCGGCCACGGCATGCAGGTGGACGGGCATAACCACCTCATCCCAACCGACGCGAAGCTCGAAAACGACCGCCACGTGGATTTCGAGACGGTCGTGCTCGACAAGGTCATCGAAAGCATGAGCGGCACCAAGAAGCTCGGGCTCGTGATCCTCGACGCCTGCCGCGACAATCCCTTCCTGAAGCGCATGAAGCAGACACGCTCGGTGCGCTCGTTCGGGCAGGGGCTCGCCGCCGTGGAGCCGGGGCAGGGGCAGATGATCGTCTACGCCACCAAGGACGGCTCGGTCGCCGAGGACGGCGAGGACGATCATAGCCCCTTCACCAAGGCGCTCCTGCTGCACATCCACGAGGCGCGCCTCGATATCCGGCTGATGTTCAGCAAGGTGCGCGACGCGGTGCTGCAATCCACCGGGAACAGGCAGCAGCCTTTCACCTACGGCTCACTGCCCGGCGAAGGCCTGTTCTTCAAGGTCGCGGAAAAATAGGACGAACCTGGATGTAACCAGGCACGGCAAGCGTTTCTAAAGCGGTTTCATCCGGGCTTGAGTCGCGGACTGTCATAACCGCGCATGCGGGTATCCATCTAACAGATTATTCTGTCTGTGCAGACATGGATTCCCGCTTTCGCTGGGATGACGGCGAGAAGCCCGGCTTCAAGTGGGAGCGCTTGCGTAAGGGATGTTAACGGGAGGACGTGGTGCGGAAGGAACACCTTAAAGCTTGGACTGTGGCAGCCGTTTTGCTGCCGGCCGCCATTTCATTCTGCGCCGGGGCTCTGGCCCAGGACGCCGGCGGAGCCAAGCCGGAAGCCGCTTCATGCGAGGCGCGGGAGATTGCCGTGACGATCCGCGACTGCACGGCGCTTATCGATGGCGGGGAACTGAGCGGGGAGAAGCTGGCGCATGCCTATCTCAACCGCGGCAAGGCTCACGCCAAGCGATCCTATTACGCGGAGGCCATTGCGGATTTCGACCGCGCCGCCGGCCTCGATCCCAAGAACGCGAAAGCCTATCTGGAGCGCGGCCGGGCTCAACACGAGCTGGCGGACAATGCCAAGGCGGAAGCGGATCTGGCGGAGGCGATCCGCCTGAGCCCCAGCGATCCCGAAGTCTTCGACGCCAGGGGCTGGATTCGCCACAGCGCTGGCGATAAAGAGGCGGGCAAAGCCGATTTCGAACAGGCGATCAAGCTTGCGGACAAGGCGATCGAAGCCAGGCAGGATCTTGCCCGCGCCTATCTTGCCAGGGGCGACGCCTACGCGGGTCTCGAAGACTACGGCCGGGCGCTTGCGGATTTGGACGAAGCGATAGACCTGAGGCCGGAGGATGAAACCGCCTATTCGTATCGCGGGGCCGTCCACCAGCTAAAAGGCGAGCAGGACAAGGCGCAGGCCGATATGACCAAGGCCCTGGAACTCCAGCCGGAATATTGGCCCGCGCTGAACGCGCGCGGGTACCTGTTCACGGAGCGGAGCGACTATGGCCGGGCCATTGCCGACGCAACGGCGGGGATCAAGCTGAATAAAGGCAACGCGCAGGCCTATCACAATCGCGGCTATGCCTATCGCAGCAAGAAGGACTACGCCCGCGCCGTCACCGATGCCAGCGAAGCGATCCGGCTCCTGCCCAATTTTGCTAACGCTTACGCTAACCGTGGATGGGCCTATTTCGGGCAGAGGGATTATGAGCGGGCGCTTGCGGACTTCAAGCGGACGCTTGAGTTGAACCCCAAAGTCGCAGGTGCGCGCAACGGCATAGGACAGATCTATATCGCCCAAAAGGATTTCCAGCGCGCCATTGTGGAATACGATGCACTGATCGCCGCCGATCCCAAATCTGAAAACTATGTGATGCGAGGGCAAGCCTACCAGGATATGGGTGACGAGGCAAAGGCCCTTGCCGATTGGAGCGAGGCCATCAGGCTGAAACCGGATAACGTCCCAGCTCTTGGCGCGCGGAATCTGATCTATGGGAAGCGGCGCGACTATCACAAAGAGATAGCCGATTTGAAGGAATTGGTGAGGCTCCTTCCCGACGAAAAAACATATTATATCGCTCTATCCCAGGCTTACGATAGTGTTGGCGACCATGACCGTGCCATCTCCATACTGGATCAACTCATCCGCAGGTGGCCGAACGACACATTCTCCTACAAGATTAGGTCAAATTTCTACGCGTCGGCCGGAGAGATAGATAAAGCTCTCGCGGACGCCAATGAAATTGTCCGGATCAAGCCTGACGATTCCGAGGGCTACAGCTATAGGGCGCACTATTATTTCACGAAGAGCGATTTCGACAATGCGGTAGCCGACCTTACGCAGGCGATCCGCCTGAATCCGGATGGTGCCGCCTCCGAATACTGGATGCGCGCCAATGCCCGCAATTTCAAGGGCGACTATGTGCGTGCGATCGAGGACGCGACTCATGCCATCGAATTGGCGCCCAACCTCAGGGTGGAACAGGTGGGACGCGGTGTGCTCCGGTCCTCCCATAAAATCCGGGCCGTCGCCCGCGCCAATATTGGCGACTTCGAGAGCGCGCTTGCCGACTACAACGAGGCCATCAAGCTCGCCCCGGACGATACCGATGTCTATGCGTACCGCGGCCAGTTCTATATCTGGCAAAAGCAGTACGATCTAGCCATCCAGGACTTCGACAAGGCTCTGCAGCTCGACCCTTCGAATTGGCTCCCGCGCGGCAACAGGGCCTTGGCGCTCGTCCGGCTGGGCAGGCTAGAGGAGGCCAGCAAGGAGGTGGACATTGGCCTGCGCACAGGCTCGAACCGGGACTCCTTCATCTCCATCCGGGGGCTCATAGCTTACGAGCAGGGCAAATACGCTCAGGCCGCCGACGACTTGACCGAGGCCCTGCAATTGACGATGTTCAAGACCCCGATTGACTATACGCGGCGCGGGCAGGCATACGAAAAGCTTGGGCAGAGGGCGCTGGCCATGGCGGATTATACCGCCGCCGTGGGGCTGAATGTGCCGAATCCAGGTCAGCGCGATGCGCGTGTCGTCGCACGCGAGCGCCTCGGCGTGCTCCAGGGCGAAGCCGTTTCCGCGCAGCCGCAGCCTCAAAAGGCGCAGCCCTCCGTTCAGAGCCGGCGCATCGCGCTCGTGATCGGCGTGGGGGGCTACAAGAATGCGCCGGCCTTGCGCAATCCGCCGAACGATGCGGCGGCCGTGGCCAAGGCATTCCGCGATTTGGGCTTTTCCGAGGTGATCGAGGTCTTGGACCCAACACGCGCTGCCCTTGAGTCCGCCTTCATGTCGTTCGGCGACAAGACGCCGGACTCGGACTGGGCGGTGGTCTTCTACGCGGGCCACGGCATGCAGGTGGACGGGCACAACTTCCTGATCCCAACCGACGCCAGGCTCGCAAGCGACCGCCATGTGGATTACGAGACGCTCGTGCTCGACAAGGTCATCGAAAGCCTGAACGGCACCAAGAAGCTGGGGCTCGTGATCCTCGACGCCTGCCGCGACAATCCCTTTCTGAAGCGCATGAAGCAGACGCGTTCGGCCCGCTCCTTCGGGCAAGGGCTCGCCGCCGTCGAGCCAAGCCAGGGCCAGATGATCGTCTATGCCACCAAGGACGGCTCGGTCGCGGAGGATGGCGACAGCGACCACAGCCCGTTCACCGCGGCCTTCTTGCAGCACATCCACGAGGCGCGCCTCGACATCCGGCTGATGTTCAGCAAGGTGCGCGACACGGTGCTGCAATCGACGCAGAACAGGCAGCAGCCCTTTACCTATGGCTCACTTCCCGGAGAAGGGCTGTTCTTCAAGGCCATGGAAAAGTGAGGAAGTAGGTGGCTTGGTGCTTGCGCGGGGGAGCGGTCTCGCGCATCACCGATTGCGACAGCATTGCTCTTGGGGGGAACAAAATGGCGCGGGGTTCTCATCGGCTTGTCAAACGCCGGACCGCCGGTTTGGTCTTGGCCGCCTTTGCGTTGAGCGCCGCGGCATTCGCGCGCGGCGGCGGCGGCGTCAAGGTGGAGGCAAGCGCATGCGAAGCGCGGGACATCGCCACCGCCATCAAGGGCTGCACGGAAACCATCGACGAGGGCCGCGGCCGCAACGCCAAGCTCGTGCAGGCCTACTTCAATCGCGGCAAGGCTCATGCCAAGCGCGGCAACTTCAGCGGCGCCATCGCCGATTTCGAGCAGGCCATTGGGCTCAATCCCAGCAATGGCGAGCTTTACCGCGAGCGCGGCGACAGCTACCGGGCGCGGAGGGAGTTCGCTGCCGCGGAGGAGGATCTCACGTCGGCGATCCGCCTGGACTCTGGCGACCTCAAAGCCCATACGCTCAGAGGCTGGCTCTACAAGCTGACCGGCGACAAGGAGCGCGCAAAGGCCGATTTCGAGCAGGCGCTGAAGCTGGCGGATGCGGCCATTGCCGCGAAGGGGGACGTGGCGCCGGCCCGCTACTACCGCGCCGAGGCGCTTGCGGGCCTCGGCGAGTACGACAAGGCCATCGCAAGCTACGACGCGGCCATCAAGGCGAAGCCGGACGACGAGGTGGCCTACGCGGATCGCGGGGTTATCTACATCGTCAAGGGCGACAAGGAGCGGGCGATTGCCGATTTCAACAAGGCGCTCGACCTCCAGCCCGACTATTGGCATGCGACCAACGAGCTTGGCAGCGTGTTCCTCCAGAGCGGGGATTACACCAAGGCGGTTGCCGAATACGATTTTGCGATCGGGCTCAGCAAGGATAATGCGGAAGCCTATAACAATCGTGCCGCGGCCTTTGTGGGCAAGGGAGAGTTCGACCGGGCCATCGCCGACGCGAACGAAGCGATCCGCCTCATCCCGAATTATGCAGACGCCATCGGCAGCCGGGCTTCCGCCTATGCCGGCAAGAAGGATTACGATCCGGCCATCGCCGATTTCAACCGCGCCATCGAGTTGAGCCCCAAGAACGCCGCGGCCTATGCGGGCAGGGCCAAGGCCTATGCCGGCAAGAAGGAATTCGTCCGCGCCATCGCCGACAGCGGCACCGCGATTGCGAACGATTCAGGCTATGCCTCCTATCTGGTGCGCGGCCAGATTTACGAGGCCTCGGGCGACGACGCCAAGGCGCTCGCCGATTACGGCGAAGCCATCCGCCTCAAGCCGGAGAACGCGGGCGCCCTCAATGTCAGGGCGGCGCTCCACGGCAAGCGCGGAGACTACGGCAAGCAGTTCGCGGACCTGGACTCCGCCGTCGGCCTAGCCAAGGACAACCCGCAAGCCTACCTCAACCGCGCGGCCGCCTACCGGAACAAGGGCGACTTCGACCGCGCGATTGCCGATGCGAGCGAGGCGATCCGCTTGGCCTCGAATTTCGCCGAGGCGTTCGCGAGCCGCGCTTCCGCCCAGGCAGGCAAGAAGGAATTCGACAAGGCCATCGCCGATTTCTCGCGCGCCATCGAGTTGAGCCCCAAGAATGCCGCAGCCTATAACGGCAGGGCCAGGGCCTATGGCGAGAAGAAAGATTTCATCCGGGCGATTGCGGATTGCGATGCGGCGGTGGCAAACGACGCAAGCTTCGTCAACTACTTGGTACGCGCCCAGATTTACGAAAACACCGGCGACAACGCTAAGGCGGCGGCCGATTTCAGCGAGGCCATCCGCCTCAATCCGGACAGCGCGGGCGCTTACGCCGGCCGGGCGAGGATGTACGCAAAGCTCGCGGATTACGGCAAGGAGATCGCCGATCTCGATGCGCAAATCCGCCTGATGAACAACCAGGGCACCTCGCAGGTTCCGCTCGACCAAGCCTATTTCGCACGCGCTGAGGCCTATGGCAACAAGGGCGACACCGGCCGCGCCATCGCCGAGTTGAACAAGCTGCTCTTGAGGAAGCCGGACTATTACAGCGCCTATGGCATCAGGGCCGTGTATCATATCAGGGCGGGCGACTACGACGCGGCCTTGACCGGCGCGAATGAGATGGTCCGCCTGCAGCCGGATAACGCGGAAGGCTATGGCCTCAGGTCGGCGGCCTATCTGCAGAAAAGGGATTACGGCCGCGCAATTGCCGACAGCAGCGAGGTTGTGCGGCTTCAGCCGGACAGTGCCGGCGCCTATGCCACCAGGGGCGAGGCCTATTACTGCCAGAAGCAGTACGGCCAAGCGCTTGCCGATTTCGGCAAGGCCGCCCAGCTCAATCCAGCAGATACGGTTTCGCGCGGCTACAAGGCGCTGGCCCTGCTCGGGGCCGGCAAGACGGCCGAGGCCAGCGCGGAGGTGGAGGCGGGGCTCAAGCTGCCTGCCGGGCGGGACCGCTTTCTTTCGGCCCGCGCCGGGATCGCTTCCGCGCAAGGCTCGCATGCGCAGGCCATCGCCGATTACACAGAGGCTATGAAACTGGCCCCGCGCAAATGGCCCGCCGATTACACCGGCCGCGCGGCGGCTTATGAAAAGGCCGGGCAAAAAGCGCAGGCCATCGAGGATTACAGGACGGCCATCGAGGCGCCCGCCTCCACCCCGATGCAACGCGAGGCGCGGACGGCGGCCCGCGAGTGGCTCGCCGCGCTCGATGCCGAAATGCTTGCCGCCAAAGAGGCCGCACGGGCGAAGCTGCAGGCTGAGCTGGGCCGGCGCATCGCGCTTGTCATCGCGGCCGGCGCCTACGAAAACGCTCCCAAGCTGGCCAGTCCGGCCAATGACGCGGCCGCGCTCTCCGCCAAGCTGCGCGAGCAGGGATTTGCCGAGGTGACGGAGGTGCGCGACCCCGGCCGCGCCAGCCTCGAAGCCGCCATCAAGTCCTTCGCCGGCAAGGCCGCGCAAGCCGATTGGGCGGTGGTGTTCTATAGCGGTCACGGCTTGCAGATGGATGGCGGCAACTACCTGATCCCAATCGACGCGAAGCTCGAAAGCAGCCAGCGCGTGATTTTCGAGACGGTGGCGCTTGGCCGCGTGCTCGATAGCGCGGCGGGCGCGAAGAAGCTGGGGCTCGTCATCCTCGATGCTTGCCGTGGCAATCCCTTCGTGGCGCGCATGCGTGAAACCGATCCGGCGCCCGCCTTCGGGCCGGGCCTCGCCGCCGTCGACCCGCCGCCCGGCGAAATGGCTGTCTCGGCAGCCAAGGACGGCACGGCTTGCGAGGATGGCGAAGGCGATGGTGGCGGCAGCCCCTTCACGAAAGCCCTGCTTGAGCACATCGGCGAGGCGCGCGTTGACCTGGCCCCCATGTTCGGCAAGGTGCGCGGCGCGGTTCTGGAAGCGACGCAGAACAGGCAAGAGCCTGTCCTCTACGGCGCCCCGCCAGCGGAAGGCCTGTTCTTCAGTCTGGCGGGAAGGTGAGATGGCGCCGCGGCAAGTCCGCCGCCGCCCTGGCCGCCCAATCCGAGTCTTCGCCGCGCATTTGCACAAGTACGCCTCGCGGGAAATCCTGCCCCATTTGCCGCGAGCGCTTACGGGATTTCCCGCGGATCAGGCGTACTAGCAGCCTGTCGGACTTAACGGGCCAGCGGACCGAGCTGAGTGTAGAATCCCAGCATTGATTCGCCATACCTCGCTTCGGACGCAATCCCCCATGAGCAACTTTCGCAACTCCGACCGCCACACCGGGTTTCTTCTGCCGCCATCGGTGGACGAGTGGCTGCCCGAAAACCATCTGGCGCGCTTCATCGTGGAAGTCATCGAAAGGCTCAACCTCTCGGCGATGAGCAACAGCTATCGCGGCTCGGGCTCGGCGAGCTATCACCCGCGTATTCTGCTTGGCATTCTGGTCTACGGCTACGCCACGGGCGTGTTTTCCAGCCGCAAGCTGGAGCGGGCGACCTATGATTCCGTGGCCTTCCGCTTCATCGCCGCGAACGAGCATCCCGATCACGACACCATCGCCACATTCCGGCGGCGGTTTCTGAAGGAGATCGAGGCGCTGTTCGTGCAAGTTCTGCTGCTGGCGCGCGAGATGGGCGTGCTGAAGATGGGTACGGTGGCGCTCGACGGCACGAAGATCCACGCCAACGCCAGCCGCCACAGCGCGCTTTCCTATGAGCATGCGGGCAAGATCGAGGCGCAGTTGAAGGCCGAGGTGGCGGAGCTGATGGCGAAGGCCGAAGCTGCCGATAAAGCCGATCTTCCGGACGGCATGTCGATCCCGGACGAACTGGCGCGGCGCGAGGAGCGGCTGAAGAAAATCGCGGAAGCTCGTGCCAAGATCGAAGCGCGCGCCAAGGAGCGTTACGAGCGCGAGAAGGCTGAGCATGAAGCCAAGCTTGCGGCGCGCGAGGCCAAGGAAAAGGCCACGGGCAAAAAGCCCGGCGGCAAGCCGCCCGCGCCGCCGGTGGAAGGGCCGCTGCCAACGGATCAGATCAATCTGACGGACGAAGAGTCGCGCATCATGCCGGTTGCTGGCGGCGGCTTCGAGCAGTGCTACAACGCGCAAGCCGTTGTGGCGGAAGGCAGCATGCTCGTAGTTGCCAACGACGTGGTTCAGGCTCCCAACGATAAGCAGCAGCTCGAACCGATGCTGGCCAAGACTGGCGCCCTGCCCGAAGAACTGGGCAAGGCTGAAACCATGCTGGCCGATAACGGTTACTTCAGCGAGGCTAACGTGAAAGCCTGCGAAGCGGCTGGGATCGAGCCATTGCTCGCCATGGGCCGGGACTCCCATCACCCATCCTTGAGCGAGCGCTTCGCCGGGGCTCCGCCCGCGCCGGAAAATCCAACGCCGGTCGAGGCCATGGCTCATCGCCTGAAAACGCCCGAGGGCAAGAAACTTT
>Ga0182021_10012257_pt1 | contig 10187 bp, 9 predicted proteins | sample 612E3MmetaG_FD_120493 | JGI IMG/M metagenome (GOLD analysis project Ga0182021, IMG submission 120493) | Permafrost microbial communities from Stordalen Mire, Sweden - 612E3M metaG (Illumina Assembly) | ecosystem: Environmental > Terrestrial > Soil > Wetlands > Permafrost | place: Sweden... | reverse complement strand
CTTGCAGAGAGGATGCGGGCTCTGTCCGTCGACCGCGCCCTGCGGCAGCGGATGGGCAGGAGGGGAAGAGCGCTCGCGGAGGCTCATCATGACATCGAGATCAACGGGTCAATCGTCATCAACCTCATGAAGCAGCTCGCGGATGAAAAGGCCGCATACAGGAGAACATCATGAATTCGTCTCTTCCAAGAACCTCCGGGAAGTCCCCACGTGTCAGCGTCGGGCTCGCAGTCTATAACGGCGAGAATTACCTCGCACCCGCACTGGATTCAATTCTCGGACAGACGTTTACCGACATGGAGGTCATCGTGTGCGACAACGCCTCCACGGACCGCACCGCGGAGATCTGCAGGAAATACGCATCGCAGGACTCCCGCATCAGGTACGAGCGAAACGAACGGAACATCGGGTCGACAAGGAACTTCAACCGGGTATTCGAGCTGGCAACGGGAGAGTATTTCAAATGGGCCGCCCACGATGATCTTATCGCACCGCAGTTCCTGCAGGAATGCGTCGAAGTTCTTGACGCGCATCCGGACGTCGTTCTCTGCCACACAAAGACGCTGATCATCGACGAGGGGGGGTTCGTCACCCGATTGCATGAGGATGTCCAGGGGACGCACTCGACCAAAGTCCACCGCCGCTTCCGCGCGCAGCTTTTCGATTTCATGTGCTATGAGATATTCGGGCTGATCCGCTCCGCCGCCCTCGCGAAGACCTCATTGATAGGCGTGTACGGACACGGTGAGGCGATACTCCTTGCAAAACTCAGCATGATGGGGAGGTTCCATCAAGTCCCCGAATACCTCTTCCATAACAGGGATCATCCGGCACGATCATATTACAGGTACAAGACGTACAAAGATTACACAATCTGGCTGGACCCGACGAAGGCGGGAAAAATCCTGTTTCCGCGCTGGAAGATGGGGATCGAGTTTCTCAAAGCGATCGAAACTTCCCCCCTCCGGAGAACGGACCGGCTCCTCTGCTACGCGTCGATGGTGATCTGGATGAGGGTCTTCTGGAAGAGCCTGGCGGCAAACCTGGCGGTCGCAGTCCGGGATGCGGGACGAATGGCGTTCCTTGCTGTCCGCCGCCGACGGCGTGAACAGCGGTACCCTGTCCCATATTTAGAAGAGAACCGGCGCAACGAGATATGAAGAAGGAACCCGACATCGACCCGCGCGGCATTCAGAGTGACGGGAGTCCTGAGGCATGTCCGGTGTGCAGCGGCGGGGACATACTGGAATTCTTTTGTCTGAGAGGCGTGCCGACGCAGGACGGGGCGATGTGGCCGACAAGGAACGAGGCGCTCCATGCCCCGGTGGGGGACATCGTTCTTGTCTACTGCCGCTCATGCCAGTATATCTGGAACCGCGCACACGATGCCGGGCACATCACGTTCGACAGGTATGATTTCTCGATGCAGTCGTCCCCGGCGTTTCAACACTTTGTGCACAATCTCTCCCGGCGCCTCGTTTCAACGTATCACCTGCAGGGGAAGATGATCGTGGACATCGGCTGCGGGGACGGGCATTTTCTCGGGACGCTTTGCCGCATGGGGGGAAACACCGGCCTCGGGATCGATCCGGGGCATACACCCCAGCGGGACGGCTCGTCAGACGTCCACTACGTGAAAGAATACTATTCCGACCGCCACGCGGCTCACCCGGGGGATTTCGTGAGCTGCAGGCACGTGCTGAACGCAATCTCCGATCCCGTGGGGTTCACCACGCTCATCAGGCGGACGATGAACGGGAATACACGGTCGACGTTTTACATGGAGGTCCCGAATGCGGCGTGCAATTTTGACGGCACGCTCGTCTGGAACGTCGCCTATGAACACAGGTCATGGTTTACGGCTGCATCCATCCGGGCCCTCCTTTCGCGTACCGGGTTTCGCGTGATCGGCGTGCGGCCCACCTGGGGAGGGGAATACCTGAGCGTCGAGGCCGTACCTTCGGCCGGGGACGGGAAAAGGCACACGCGCCCCGACCGGAAGTTTGAGCGCACGCTCGCCGCATTTGCAGGCACGTACGAACGGAAGGTCAGGAGCGTTCAAAAGAAACTGGACTCCATCTCCAGAGGCGGAATCCGGACCGCGATCTGGGGCGCAGGGGCAAGGGCCCTCACTCTTCTGAGCGTCTGCGACCTGCACGCGAGCGCACTCCGGATCGTGGACATCAACCCGCGGCGGCAGGGGATGCACCTGCCGCGTTCGGGGTACAGGGTATGGGCGCCGGAGTCGCTGCGGGAGTTCCGGCCCGATCGCGTCATCATATCGAACCCCCGGTTCGCCCCGGAGATCAGGAGTCAGGCCCGCGCACTCGGCATCAAGGGGAGGTTTTTCGTCCTGTGAACACTCCCGGGGTGGAAGGATTCATTGCACCGATACAGGGTGCGACCGGCACGAGCGGGAATCGCAAGGCCGGGTCGCATGACGAAGATCTGACATTGTAGAAAGGGACACACAATGAAAGTCGTACTCTTTTGCGGAGGTCTCGGCACACGCCTGCGGGACTATTCCGACAACCTGCCGAAGCCGCTCGTGCCGGTCGGGACGCAGCCGATCCTCTGGCACGTGATGAAGTATTACGCCCACTTCGGCCACACCGAATTCATCCTCTGCCTGGGATACAAGGCCGAGAAGATCAAAGATTTCTTCCTCAATTATAACGAGTACATCTCGAACGATTTTACAATGACAAACGGGGGGCAGGACCTCCGGCTTCTCATGCGGAGCGACATACAGGAGTGGAAGATCACGTTCGTGGAGACCGGCCTGCAGTCCAACGTGGGGCAGCGGCTGCTCCGCGTGAAGGAGTATCTTGAAGGAGAGGAGATGTTCCTGGCGAACTACTCGGACGGCCTGACCGACGCCCACCTCCCCTCGATCATCGAAACGTTCGCCCGCACCGGGAAGGTCGCGACATTCATGTGCTGCCGCCCGTCACAGACATTCCACGTCGTCGATCTCGGAGACAACGGACTTGTGCGGAAGCTCGAATACGTCAGGGATACCGGCCTGCTCATCAACGGCGGGTACTTCATATTCCGGAAGGAAATTTTCGACTACATACGCGAGGGGGAAGAGCTTGTCATCGAACCGTTCCAGCGGCTGATCGACAGGGACCTCCTCACGGGCTACCGGTACAACAACCTCTGGTCGATGGACACGTTCAAGGAGCAGCAGGAACTGACAGACATGTTCAACCAGGGGAATGCACCCTGGGAAGTATGGAAAGAGGAGGCGCTCCGGCGTTCACCGAGAACCCCGGAGAAGGCGCAGAGGCACGCGGCTACCGGGGACCGGTGACGCGCGCGGCACAGGCGACCGTACAACAGACGGACCAGCGGAGAGACGGAGATGAAGGTACTTGTCAGCGGCAACCTTGGCTACATCGGATCGGTGATGGTCCCCATGCTGGAAGCGTCGGGACACGAGGTTACGGGCCTTGACTCCGACCTGTACCGGGAATGCACGTTCGGTGCATGGGAGGAACGGGGCATGACGATCCGGAAGGACATCCGCGACATCGGTCCCGACGACCTGCGGGGATTCGAGGCTGTGATACACCTCGCGGCGCTCTCGAATGATCCGCTCTCAGACCTCAACCCGGAGCTGACGTACAGCATCAACCACGTTGCGTCCGTCGATCTGGCCCGGCACGCAAAAACCGCGGGAGTCAAGCGGTTCCTTTTTTCATCCTCCTGCAGCAACTACGGGGCTTCGGGAGACGGATTTGTCGATGAGACGTCGCCGCTCAATCCGGTGACCCCCTACGGCAATTCGAAGGTCCTCGTCGAACGGGACGTGAGCAGAATGGCGGACGAGGAATTCAGCCCGACGTTCCTCCGGAGCGCGACCGCGTACGGGGTTTCCCCCCGCCATCGGTTCGACACGGTACTCAACAACCTCGTCGCCTGGGCTCATACACGCGGGCTCGTATACATGAAAAGCGACGGCACGCCGTGGCGCCCCATTGTTCACGTCGAAGACATCGCGCGGGCGTTCATTGCGGTTCTCGAGGCGCCGCGCGACGTCGTCACGGATCAGGCCTTCAACGTCGGCCGGTCCGAGGAGAACTACCGGATCAGGGAAATCGCGGAAATCGTCATGGAGACCGTCCCCGGATGCAGGATCGAATTCGCAAAGGACGCGGGCCCCGATATTCGCTGCTACAGGGCAGATTTCGGCAAAATCGCGAGGGCCCTCCCGGCATTCAAACCCCGCTGGACCGCGCGTCAGGGAGCCGTCGAGCTTCTGGACGCCTACAGGGCATCGGCCGTCACGCCTGAAGATTTTGAGGGGCCAAAGTACAAGCGAATAGACCACATCAGGTACCAGATGGAGAGCGGACGGCTCGGATCTGACATGCGATGGAGGAAGGAAGTGCCTGTCAATGCGTAACGCCCACGGATGTGAGACTGATACCGCCGCGGCGGACCGCATCACTGCGAAAGAACCGCCGGCCGCCGGGAATTGTCTTTTCTGCGGGGCGCAGCTCAGAGTCACGTTCGTCGACCTGGGGATGTCGCCACTGTGCGAAAGCTACGTGAGCCGGGAACATCTCGACCGGATGGAACCGTTCTATCCGCTTCATGCCTATATATGCGACAAGTGCCTTCTTGTCCAGCTCGAGTCGTTCGTAAGCCCTGAAGAGATATTTTCCGAATACGCGTACTTCTCGTCATACTCGGAGAGCTGGGTCGAGCACATGCGCATATACGCCGACGAAATCACACGGCGGTTGAGCCTTGACAACACGAGCTTTGTTGTGGAAGTCGGGAGTAACGACGGGTACCTGCTTCAGCATTTTGTCGGAAAGGGGATTCCCGTTCTGGGGATCGAGCCGGCGGGGAACATTGCGGCTGTCGCCACCGGGAGGGGGATCCCGACGCTGAACAGGTTCTTCGGAGAAAAGACGGCAGCCGAACTCGCCGCCGGCGGGAGGCACGCCGATCTCATTGCGGGGGCGAACGTGCTTGCACAGGTGCCGGACGTCAACGACTTCGTGAGGGGCCTCCGGCTGCTCCTTGCTCCGGGGGGGACCGTCACGATCGAATTCCCCCATCTTATGAGGCTGATCGAGGGGAACCAGTTCGACACGATCTACCACGAGCATTTCTCCTATTTCTCATTTCTGACCGCGGAGATGATATTCGCGGCGCACGGACTGACGGTGTACGACGTGGAAGAGCTCCCCACGCACGGCGGATCGCTCCGTGTGTACGCGCGCAGGACCGAGGCCCCGCGTCCGGCCGTGGAAGGACGCGTCCGGGAGATGAGGGACCGCGAGGAGGCGGCCGGGCTGACCCGTCTGGAGTTCTATGCATCGTTCTCCGGACACGTGGAGGAGACCAAACGGAAGGTGCTTGAATTCCTCATCGACGTGAAGCGCCGCGGGAAAACGATCGCTGGATACGGAGCCCCGGGGAAAGGGAACACGCTTCTCAACTACTGCGGGATACGGACGGATTTCATCGACTACACGGTGGACAGGAATCCCTACAAGCAGGGGAAGTACCTGCCGGGGACGCATATCCCGATCCAGCATCCGGACCGGATCCGGGAGACACGGCCCGACTATCTGATGATCCTCCCCTGGAATTTCAAGGACGAGATCATGCGGCAGAACTCATTCATCAGGGAGTGGGGGGGAACGTTCGTCGTGCCGATACCCGAGCTCAGGACATTTTCATAAGGCGGCGGACATGACATTTACCGAAACACGCCTCCCGGGGGCGTACATCATCGGGATGGAAAAGCTGGAGGACGAACGCGGGTACTTTGCGCGCTCCTGGTGCCGCCGTGAATTCAACGAGCACGGGCTGGATTCTGCACTTGTCCAGTGCAGCACTTCGTTCAACAGGAAGAAGGGAACGCTGCGGGGGATGCACTACCAGTCGCCGCCGTTTGCGGAATCGAAACTTGTCCGGTGCACGCGGGGCGCAATCATCGACGTTATCGTCGATCTCCGGCGGTCCTCACCGACATTCACACAGTGGATCTCCGCCGAGCTGACGCCGGACAACGGGACGATGATTTTCGTTCCACAAGGATTCGCACACGGGTTCCAGACGCTCGCGGACAACACCGACGTCTACTACCAGATGTCGGAGTTCCATGCATTCGGCAGCGAGCGCGGGTTCCGGTGGAATGATCCCTCAGCCGGCATCGAGTGGCCCCTCCCGGTCTCGACGATGTCCGACAAGGACCGGGCGCTGCCGGGGCTCAATGCAAAGGAGTTTGATGACGCGATCCATTGCTGAACTGACGGCCGTACTGACGGAGCCCGGGCGGATCACGAGGTCGGGGAGGGGCGACGCGATGCACCGGCTAATCGTCGAACTCTACCCGGTCTGCCGCAGCATCACCGGCGACGGGATGAGGACGTCCCTGCTGCGGATCAAGGAATGCGTCGGGCTCACGCTGCATGAGGTTCCGACGGGGACGCGTGTGTTTGACTGGCTTGTCCCGCGCGAATGGAACATCAGGAACGGATACATACGGAACAGCCGGGGGGAGACGGTCGTCGACTTCCGGAACTCGAACCTTCACGTCATGAGCTACAGCGTCCCCGTAAAGGCCCGGATGCCGCTTTCCGAGCTCCGCCACCATCTCCACAGTCTCCCCGGGCAGCCGGACCTGATACCCTACCGGACTTCGTATTACACGGAAGACTGGGGGTTCTGCCTGAGCCACGCGCAGCTGGAATCCCTCGAGGAGGGAGAATACGACGTCCTCATCGACTCTTCGCTCGAGCCCGGCCACCTGACGTACGGCGAGGCCTACATTCCGGGCGAGGTGACAGACGAGATCCTGATTTCATGCCACTGCTGCCATCCCTCCATGTGTAACGACAATCTCTCGGGAATGGCTCTGACGACATTTCTCGCCGCGGGGCTCTCGGAGGGCCGCCGGAGGCTCTCCTACCGGTTCCTCTTCATCCCGGGGGCGATCGGAGCGATCACATGGCTGGCGCTCAACGAGGAGACCGTTTCGCGCATCAGAGGAGGGCTCGTCGTCGCCTGCGTGGGCGATGCCGGCCCCATGACGTACAAGAAGAGCAGGCGCGGCGATTCCGAAATCGACAGGGCCGCGGCTCACGTGCTCAAGCACTCGGGGAAGCCGTTTTCCATACGGGAGTTCTCCCCGTACGGGTACGACGAACGGCAGTACTGCTCGCCGGGTTTCAACCTCCCGGTCGGCTCATTGACCCGAACACCCCACGGTGAGTTCCCCCAGTATCACACGTCTGCTGACAATCCGGATTTTGTCCGCGCGGAGTCGCTGGAGGAATCTCTCGCAGCGTACATGGAGATACTGGAAGTCGTTGACACTAACCAGACGTATATGAACACGAACCCGCACTGTGAGCCGGAGCTGGGGCGCCGGGGACTGTATGCAAGCACGGGGGGACAGACGCACACTCCGGACGATCAGATGGCATTGCTCTGGGTGCTCAATCTTTCGGACGGGAATTATTCGCTGCTCGATATCGCGGAACGGTCGGGAATGACGTTTCAGACGATCTCCCGCGCCGCGGGCCGGCTCCGCGAACATGGGCTTCTGAAAAAGGGAGGTGTCGGCCCGTGAAATTTCAGCCTCGCACAGGCCCGGATCGCGGATTCAAGCGCTCAGAGGAGCTGGGTATGAGGTTCGAGAGGACGATCCCGGACGGCGCGCACACATACGCAAAGGGAAACGATCAGTACCCCGAACATTACGCCCCCTACATCGTGAGCGGCAGGGGATGCCGCGTGATCGACGCCGACGGAAACGAGTTCATCGAATACGGCATGGGACTCCGCTCCGTGACGCTGGGACATGCGTTTCCGCGGGTCGTTGACGCCGCGTGCAGGCAGATGAAGTCGGGAAGCAACTTCGTACGGCCCGCGACGATCGAGCTGGAATGCGCCGAAGAGCTTCTCACAATGATCGGCGGCGCCGACATGGCGAAATTCGGGAAGAACGGTTCGGACACGACGAGCGCCGCGGTGAGGCTCTCCAGGGCGTATACGGGAAGGGACATTGTCGCGATCTGCGCGGAACATCCCTTTTTCTCGGTCGACGACTGGTTCATCGGGACGACCGCCATGTCCGCGGGGATTCCGAAGGCGATCCGGAACCTCACTGTTAAATTCCACTTCAACGATGCGGAGTCGCTCCGCGAGCTGTTCCGGACATATCCGGGAAGGATAGCCTGCGTCATGCTCGAGGTCGAAAAGGAGATCCCCCCTTCCCCCGGGTTTCTGGAAGCACTTCCGGAGATCTGCCATGAAAACGGCGCCCTCCTCGTCTTCGACGAGATGATCACGGGATTCCGGTGGCACAACGGAGGCGGGCAGACCCTGTACGGCGTCACTCCGGACCTGTCGACGTTCGGGAAGGGGATGGCCAACGGGTTCTCCGTCGCCGCGCTCACGGGAAAAAAGGAGATCATGCAACAGGGGGGTATTTCCGGCGAGCGGGAACGGGTATTTCTCCTCTCGCTCACGCACGGAGGCGAGACGCACAGCCTCGCGGCTGCGATCGCGACAATGCGCACGTACAAGTCCGAGCCCGTCATTGAGACGCTCTGGAGCCGCGGGGAGAGGCTCCGGAGAGGAGTGGAAAAGTCGATCCGGGAACACCACCTGGAAGAGAACGTCGTGCTGCCGGGAAAACCCTGCAACCTTGTCTACGGGACGCGCGATGCTGAAAAGAAACCTTCACAGGAGTTCCGGACACTGTTCCTTCAGGAGACAATCAGGCGCGGAATACTGGCGCCGAATTTCGTCGTCAGCTACAGCCATACCGAACCGGACATCGACCGCACCGTGGAGTGCGTCCACGAAGCGCTCGGAGTGTACCGCAGGGCGCTCGACGAAGGGATCGGCAAATACCTGGAAGGGCGTCCGGTCAGGCCGGTGTTCCGCCGGTTGAACTGATTGATCAATCACGCGAGGAGAGCTGAGCACATGCAATCCATTTCGCTGGCCAGACCGCACGGAGATCCCCTGAATATCCTCTGTCTCGGGGCGCATGCCGACGACATCGAAATCGGCTGCGGGGGAACTCTCCTCACGCTTCTGGAGAGCCACGGGCCCGTCCACATACACTGGGTCGTGTTCACCACCGACGACGACCGGGCGCACGAAGCCGCCCTGTCGGCAGAGACGCTCCTGAAAGACGTTGCGCAGAAGTCGGTATCCATCCGGCGGTTCAGGGACGGATTCCTTCCCGTCTCGTCTCCGGAGGTGAAAGAGAGCTTTGAAGAGATCAAGAAGGAGGTTTCCCCCGACATCATATTCACACACTACAGGGATGACCGGCACCAGGACCACCGGATGATCTCCGACCTGACATGGAATACGTGGCGGGACCACTTCATACTGGAATACGAGGTTCCCAAATACGACGGGGATTTCGGGACGCCGAACCTCTTCGTCCCGCTCGGCGAGGCAGTCTGCAGGAGAAAAATCGACCACCTGCTGGCATCGTTTCCGTCACAGCGGGGGGCGAAATACTGGTTTACGGAGGAGACATTCCTTGCCGTCGCGAGGCTGCGCGGGATGGAGTCGGGCCCCGGCAACCGGTTTGCAGAGGCGTTCTACTGCAGGAAGTCGGTGCTCGTATGACCGGGTTGTTCGGGAATCGCCGGAATCAGAAGGAGTGCGTCTTACGTGAAGCGGTCGCCCTGCAAACGGGTCCACCATTCTCCCTCAAGCCGGGAGAAGAACGCGTCGCCGGCAAGAAGAGGCCGGAGGACTTCCGCGTTCCCGGAGTATCCGATCGTGTACATGTCGCGGAGAAGGAGGATGGACTTCTGCGCATGGTACTCCGGGAGAAACCGGGGATCGACGGACCCCGTGAGAGCCGTGCACCCTTCAGCGAACGCGCTCGCGGCAAGGTGATGAAGAACGGCCGTCATCGACCCGTGGCGGGCGGCGACCTGCAGAACCTCGGCCGGCCGGCGGGACTGTCCGTAGTAGATGTACCAGCCGATGAGGAGATCGCGCTCTGTAACGGCCACGGCTTTCATCTCCCCGAACTGTTCTTTTGTACGCGCCATCGAGAGAAGCCAGCGGACATCCCCGGTTTGATACACGGGGCGGAGAGAACGGAGAGGAACGAAGTCGATGAAAGAGGAGACAATAATCTCGGCGGTAAGCGGAGAGCCGGCGAGCAAACCCGAGGCAGG
>Ga0182021_10012254_pt1 | contig 10188 bp, 9 predicted proteins | sample 612E3MmetaG_FD_120493 | JGI IMG/M metagenome (GOLD analysis project Ga0182021, IMG submission 120493) | Permafrost microbial communities from Stordalen Mire, Sweden - 612E3M metaG (Illumina Assembly) | ecosystem: Environmental > Terrestrial > Soil > Wetlands > Permafrost | place: Sweden... | reverse complement strand
TCCTTCTCCTTGGAGGTCGCCTTGTCGTTCTTCGGGTCGAGCAGGAACTCGGCCTCGTGATTGCCCATCGTGGCGACGACGCGACCGCCGGCGTGCGGTGCCTGCGTCTCGAGCGAGCGGACCAGATCGATCACCTCGAGCGACTTCGCCCCCTTGTCGATGAGATCGCCGGCGACGATGAGCGTGGCGGCTCCGCCGGTCCACTTCACCTTCGTCGGATCGGCATCGGGTCCGTCGATGAGATGATTGGCGGCGAGCAGCGTGAGCAGCGTCTCATAGCCGCCGTGGGGATCGCTCAGCGCGTAGACCTGATCGCCGTCGTCGAATTCCACGATGGCGGGGTGGCTGCCGAAATCGCGCGAGACGCCCGACGAGGTCTGGTCGTCGACCGCCGTCCCCGCGTCCGCACCGCCGGCCGAGCATCCGATGGCGAGCGCGGCGGCGACTCCGGCGGCAACGAACGCGCGACGAACCGACATCGGTCTGTCACATGCACACCTGGAACCACATCGGCGCCCATCCAAACGCCGGCCTTTTCGCGGGTCGCTGAGCCACGCCGACCGAGGCGCCGGTCCCTCGGCGATCCACCCGGCCCCGGAGGTCCGTCGCGCAATCCTGCGCGCGACCGCTCCGTCAGTCCTTCGCTTCCGCGCCCGCGCTCCCGTTCGCGCCCGCGCTCCCGTTCGCGCCCGCGCTCCCGTTCGCGCCCGCGCTCCCGTTCGCGCCCGCGCTCCCGTTGGCTTCGCGATCGAGCCGGTACCCGAGCCCCGGCACATTCGTGATCGGCACCCGCGCGCCGGCCTGCTCGATCTTCTGGCGGAGCCGGCCGATGTAGACGCGCAGGTACTGCAAGCGCCCGCGGTGCGCCGGTCCCCACACGCGCGTGAGCAGATCATCATGGCTGACGAGGTGCCCGGCGGCGATCACGAGCTCCTCCAGTAGCCGGTATTCGAGCCGCGTCAGGACGACGTGCCGATCCTCGATGGTGAGCTCACGCGCCTCGAGATCGAGGACGAGGTCCCCGCAAACGTGCAGGCGTCGCTCGGGGGTCCGTCGCGCGCGGCGCATCGCGAGCTCGAGCCTTGCGATGAGCTCACCTCGCGCATGCGGTGGAGCGATGGCATCATCGGCGCCGGCCGCGAGCGCATCGACGACCGGCGTCTCGCCAGGCGTCGCGGTGAGCACGATGAGAGCGGCAGAGGTAGCCGCGCGGAGCCGAGCCGTGAGCTCGATCTCCGGGGTCTTCCCGTTCGCGCCTTCGGCCGACGGAGCATGGACCACGATCTGCGGGACGCTGACGTCGAGCGCATGGAGCGCCTCGTCCTGGGTCGCGGTGGCCTGCACGTAGTAGCCGTGCGCTTCGAACAACACGCGGAGACGACGCCGCTGTCGGTTGTCGGCTGCGGCGAGGATGATCCTCGGACGGACGGTCATGTTCGGATGCGGATACGGCAGGCAGATGGCGCCGCGCAGGGGCGCGGGCGCTGGTTGCTCGAGGCTCGTGGCCGCAGGGCCACACCCCAGGAATGTCCGGGGATCGTGCCTTTGATCACAATTTCGTAAATAGACGCCCCGGCCGGCGCCGCCGGCATTTGCGCTAGCCTCTCTGCCGCCATGCCCTTCCCCGCCCCGGCCGCCGCCGTTCCCGCCACCTCGCTGGCCGACGTCGATGCCGCCATCGACCGCCTTTACGCGAAGAAAGACGCCTGGCTCGCGGTCGCGCTCGCGGACCGCGCCAAGCTGCTCGACCGCTGCATCGAGAGCATTGTCGCGGTCTCCGGGCGCTGGGCTGAGGTCGGCGCCCGCATCAAGGGGCTCGCGCCCGAGGATGTGCTCGCCGGCGAGGAGTGGTTGGCGGGCATCATGCCCACTGTGAGGAACGCACGCCTGCTCGCGGAGGCCCTCCGCGAAGGCGGCGCCCGGAAGCCGCCGCTCGTGCGGACCCGGCCCGACGGACAGGTGGTCGCCCGCGTCCATCCCGCGACGCTCATGGAACGGCTGATGTTCACGGGCGTGACCGCCGACGTCTGGATCGAGAAGGGCAAGCTGCCGACCCAGGGCGCGATCTATCGCGCGAAGAAGGAAGGCAAGGACGAGCGCGCGGGCCGCGTCTGCCTCGTGCTGGGGGGCGGCAACGTCTCGTCGATCCCGCCGATGGATGTACTCTACAAACTCTTCGTGGAGGACGAGGTGGTCCTCCTCAAGATGAACCCGGTCAACGAGGCGCTCGGGCCGATCCTCGAAGAAGCCCTGCGACCGCTCGTCGACGAAGGCGTCCTCGCCGTGGTGAGCGGCGGCGCCGAGGTCGGCGGCCATGCCGCGCAGCACCCGAAGATCGGCGCGCTCCACGTGACCGGCTCCGATCGCACGTACGACGCGATCGTCTGGGGAAGCGATCCCGAGGAGCGCGCGCGGCGCAAGCAGACCGGCGCAAAAGCGAACGAGCGCTCGTTCACCGCGGAGCTCGGCTGCGTGACTCCGGTGCTGATCGTGCCCGGCCCGTGGTCAGCCTCCGACATCCGCTTCCAGGCGCGGCACGTCGCTTCGATGGTCACGCAGAACGCGAGCTTCAACTGCAACGCCGGGAAGGTCATCGTCACGGCGCGCGGCTGGCTGCAGCGCGAGGCCTTCCTCGACGCGCTCCACGACGAGCTCCGCAAGGCGCGCCCGCGCAAGGCGTATTACCCGGGCGCCGTCGAGCGCCATCGCGAGTTCTTGAAGCAGTATCCCGAGGCGATGGTGCTCGGCGCGGTACCGACCGACGCCCCCGAGGAGGTCGTTCCGTGGACGGCCATCCCCGACGTGCCTGCCGATGCCGGCGGCTACGCGCTCACGAACGAGGCGTTCTGCGGCGTCGTCGCGGAGGTCACGCTCGATCTGGCGGAGAACGAGGGCGGCATCCTGCGCGAGCGCGGTCACGGCGGTCCCTCGGCGAAGCGCTTCCTCGAGGAGGCGGTGAAGTTCGCCAACGAGCGCTGCTGGGGCACGCTCTCGTGCTGTCTGCTCGTCCACCCCGTCGTCGAGGAAGACCACGCCGACGAGGTCTCGAAGGCGGTCGCCGATCTTCGCTACGGCGGTATCGGCATCAACGTGTGGCCGGGTGTGATCTACGGGCTCGTCACGCCGAGCTGGGGCGCGTATCCCGGGCATCGCGCGGAGGACATCCAGTCGGGCGCCGGCGTCGTGCACAATGCATACATGTTCGATCACCCCGAAAAATCCGTGGTGCGGGCGCCGTTCCGCATCCGCCCGACGCCCGCGTGGTTCAGCGACCACAAGAACTTGCGCGAGCTAGGCCAGCGGCTCGTCGCGTTCGAGGCGAAGCCCTCGTGGGGCGCGTTTCTTGGCGTCGTAGGGGCTGCGATTCGAGGCTGAGCGCAGCGTCAGGTACGCGAGCGGGCCGACCGAGCCGAGGAGCACTGTGAGGACCGCGAAGGGCCACACCGTCGCGTTCCTGACGCGCGCGTCCCGGACCATCCAGCCGATGACGAGCGAGCAGGCGATCGTGAGATCGACGAGGAGGAGGCCGGCCGACGGGTTCTCGAAGGCGATGCGCAGCCACCCGGTGTAGCCGTCGCGGATGACCACCTCCGCGGTCAGGGCCGAGAAACCAACGAGGAGGACGGCGGGAACGATTCGCTTCAGGTTCATGAGCAGACCTTGGAGCCGGACGGGGCGACCCACCATTACCTCCGAGGTCATGTCTCGCTCTTCCTGCGCGGGTTAGCCTGGAACCATGGGAAACACGGGCGCGGTGGGCGAGCTCCTGAGGCACTGGCGCACGGCGCGGGGCAAGAGCCAGCTCGATCTTTCGGTCGATGCCGAGGTGTCGACGCGGCACATCAGCTTCATCGAGAACGGCAAGACGACGCCCAGCCGCGAGATGCTCCTCGTCCTCGCAAGCGCGCTCGACGTGCCGCTCCGCGAGCGCAACACGCTCTTGCTCTCCGGCGGCTTTGCGCCCGTCTACCGCGAGACCTCGTTCGACGCGCCGGAGATGGCGCACGTGCGCGCGGCCATCGACTGCATCCTCGAGCAGACCGAGCCCAACGGCGCGGTGCTCCTCGATCGCGAGTGGCGCGCGCTGCGGATGAATCGCACCATCGGGCGGCTTCTCCAGACGTTCGTCGCCGATCCGTCGTCGATCGCCGAGCTGGGCGCCAACATCATGCTCGGCGTGTTCGAACGCCGTGCGCTCCGCGACTCGATCGTGAACTTCGAGGAGGTGGCGGGCTCGATGATCACGCGGCTCCATCGCGAGGCCACCGCCGAGGGCCCCGACGGCGCTGCGCAGCGCCTCCTCGATCGCGTCCTCGCGTACCCCCAGCTGCCGAAGAAATTCCACGCCGCCGACCCGAGCGCGCAGCTCGATCTCCTGATCCCGGTGCACCTCCGCAAGGGCGACGTGGAGCTCCGCCTCTTCACCACGCTGACCACGCTGGGCACGCCGCTCGACGTGACCCTCGACGAGCTCCGGATCGAGTCGTACTACCCGGCCGACGACGCAACGGCGAAGTGGCTGCGAGGACCGGTCTCTTAGAGGCGCCTCTCAGAGGCGCCTAGAGCGCACGCCTCATCACGAGGTCGTTCTGCGGGTCCTTCCCCACCACGAAGACGTGCTCCCCCACGGGCCGGAATCCCCAGCGCTCGTAGAAGCGGATGGCGCGCGCGTTGCGCTCCCACACCCCGAGCCACACCACGTCGTGCCCAACCTTGCGTGCATCTTCCACGCATCTCGCCATGAGCGCCTCGCCGGTGCCGCGGCCGAGCTGTGCGCGCGCCACGTAGAGCCGCGCGATCTCGATGGGCGTCTTCGCTGCGACGCAGGCCGGCGCCTCCCCGCGGTGCAGCATGGCGTAGCCGACCAGGACGCCAGCCTCCTCGGCCACCAGGTAGTCGGTCGACGCGTCGGCGAGCTCGGCGGCTTGCTTCTCCGCGCTGAACGTCTCCGCGAGGAACGCCGCGATGTCGGCAGGATCGTTGTCGGCAAGGAAGGTGTCCGAGAACGTGCGCGCTCCGAGCTCGGCCAGCGCCGCAGCGTCGCGCGCCTCACCGCGCCGGATCGTGGTCGTCATGCCGCGATCACCACGCCGTCGCCGAGCTTCTCGTCGAGCGCCCGCTTCATCGCCGCCCGCGCGGCGCGGAACGCCTGCCGCCCGGCCTCGAGGCGAAACGGCCCCGAGCGCGGCAGACCGTGGAGCACGACCGTCACCATCCCGGGACGCCGTGGGACGTCGAGCTTCGCCCGCCACGCCGACTTCGACGCGATGTGGTGGAAGAGCACCCGCGGCTCGCCCTCCGGCATCCCGGCGAGGCCGGGACGATCGAGGATGCCGCCGTCGAGATACGAGCGGCCGCCGATGGCCACCGGATGAAAGAGGAGAGGCACCGCGCACGACGCCTGGATGGCCGCGCCGAGATCGCCGCTGTCGAGCACGCGCGTGCGCCGCGACCGCACCTCGAAGACGGACACCGCCGCCGGCACGCGACATCGATCGAAGCGCGCGCTCGGCAAGAGCCGCTCCAGACGCTCGCGAAAGAGACGACCTCGCAGGAACCCCGCGCCCATACCCGGGTCCCAGAAATCACGCCGCTGGAGCTGCTCAAGCTCGCGCGCGAGGTCGGGCGCGTCGAGCCCGGCCGCCCAGGTGCCGGTGACGAGCGCGCCCGCGCTCGAGCCGGAAACGCGAAATGGAAGCAGGCCGTCGTCCTCGAGGACCGTGAGAAAGCCGGTGTGGGCGAAGAAGGAGAAGAAGCCCGACGACATCGCGAGCGCGAAGGGCCCCTCGCGGAGGTGCTCGCGCAGCGTCTTCGAGCGCGTCGTCGAGTTCTCGCGGCTTTCGCTATCCGGCCTGCGCATCGGCGGGTATCTTAGCCTTCAAATGGCGAACCGCACGTTCGCGGTCGGCGACATCCACGGCGACCTCGAGGCCCTCAAGAAGGCCATCTCCAAGATCCCCAAGCTCGACGACAAGGACACGATGGTCCTGATGGGGGACTACCTCGATCGCGGCGCCGAGAGCGCTGCGGTGATCGACTACGTCCGGAAGGAGCTCCCCAAGCTCGTTCCGGGCAAGCTGATCTGCCTGCGCGGCAATCACGAGGACGGATGGCTGCGCGTCGCCTCCGGTGGTTGGCCCGAGTTCGTGATCCCGGTCGCCAACGGCTGCCTCGCGACGCTGCGCTCGTACCGCGGTCAGCCCTGCAAGGAAGGCGAGCTCCCCACGAAGGAGGAGCTCACCACGATGCAGCACGGCGAGTTCCTCCCCGACGACGTCGTCGACTGGATGAACGCGCTTCCCTACTTCTACGAGGACGAGCACGCGATCTACGTGCACGCCGGCCTCGTCGAGAAGGACGGCAAGTGGCTGCATCCGTCGGAGACGGAGAACCCCACGCAGCTCCTCTGGGTGCGGACCATGCGCTTCTTCCAGGGCTATCGCGGCAAGCGCGTCGTCTGCGGTCACACCGCGACGGAGAACCTCCCGCCCGAGCTCTCGAGCTTCACGCCCGAAGATCCGCTCGACATGTGGGTCGGTGAGAACGTCGTCGTCATCGACACGGGTTGCGGCAAGGGCGGCTTCTTGACCGTCCTCGAGCTCCCCGCGCTGAAGGTGTACGAGTCGCGCTGATGAGCGCTCCCGCCGCTGTGGCGGCGCGCGCGGCGCACGTCGAGCCGTCGCTCGGCGCGCAGGTGATTGCCCGAACGCCTCTCCTCTATCGAGACGGCGCGAATGCCGGGCTCGATCGCCCGGCTCACGTCCGGGCAGGGTCGGCGCTGGCGAGACTCGACGCGCACACGCTCGCGGTGGTGCAGGACGACGCGAGCTTCGTCGCGATCCTGCGCGGCGTCGGGACCAAGGAGCTCGTCGTGCACGACGTGCCGCTTCCAGCCGAGGGCGGCGTGCGTCAGTTCGACGACGCGCGCGGCAACAAGAAGGCGAAGCTCGACCTCGAAGCGTGCCTCGTGCTGCGTGACGGAGCGCTGCTCGTCGCCTTCGGATCGGGCTCGAGCCCGGCTCGCGAGCGAGTCGTGCTCGTCGAGGAGCCCGCCGGCAGCGCGCCGCGTGTGACCGTCGTGAACGCCTCCGCGCTCTACGCAGCGATGCGATCCGAGCCTGTTTTCTGTGGCTCCGAGCTCAACGTCGAAGGCGCCGCCCTCGCGGGTGACGACGTCCTCCTGCTGCAGCGAGGCAACGGCGCACCGTGCGACGGACGCGTGCCGGTGGATGCGAGCGCGCGCGTCGATCGCGACCTGCTGATCGCGTACCTGTCGGCGCTGGCGGGGCTCGCACGCGGCGAGGCCGCTGCCGCTGCGCTGTGCCCTCCGCTCCGCGACGTCGTCGCGTGGGACCTCGGCGCCGCGAACGGCACGAGGCTCACGTTCACCGACGCGGTGGCGGCGCGCGGGCGATGGACCGCCTTTCTCGCATGCGCCGAGGACAGCCCCGATGCGACGCGCGACGGTCCGGTGGCGGGCGTGGTCATCGGGCGCCTCGACGATCGCGAGCGCGTCGCCGAGCTCGGCACCATCGTCGACGAACGCGGCGAGCCGCTGCTCGACAAGGCCGAGGGCATCACGCTCGACGACACCGACGCGCGCCGCGCGTGGCTCGTGATCGATCGCGATGATGCGACGCGCCCCGCAGAGCTCCTCGAGCTGAGACTGGGTGAGCGATGGCTGACGTGACCGCCGAGCAAGGCGCAGCCGAGAAGCAGGCGTTCCCGCGGACCTTCTACTACGCCAACGGCATCGAGCTGCTCGAGCGGCTCGCGCACTACGGCGTCTACGTCGGTCTCGCGCTGTACCTCTCGAACGTCGTGAAGATGAGCGACGTCCAGGTCGGCTGGGTCCTCGGAAACTTCCGCTTCGTCGGCTCGATGGCGCCCATTCCGTGCGGATCGATCGCCGATCGAATCGGCTTCAAGCGCTCGCTGATGATCGCGTTCGTCGGCTACACGACCGGCTATTCGTGTCTGCTTCTCTTCCCCGCGAAGCTGCCGGTCATCCTCTCGCTCGCGCTCATCGCGGTGTCGGGCGGCTTCTTGAAGCCGGTCATCACCGGCACCGTCGTGCGCACGAGCCCGCCCGGGCGCGAGGCCGAGGGCTTCGGCATCTTCTACCGGATGGTGAACTCGGGGAGCGTCGTCGGTAAGACGCTCGCGTACCTGGTTCGCAGCTTCGTCGCGCTGCGCCTCGTCGCGGCAACGTCGATCGTGGCGAGCCTGGGAGCGCTGGGGCTCGCGATCTTCGCGTACACCGAGCCCGAGGACGCTGCCGCGAAGGCAAAGGCGCCCAGTCTGGGCGTCGTGCTGCGTGGCTACGGGACCGCGCTCCGCAACATTCGCTTCGCCGCATTTCTCGTCGTGTTCGCCGGCTTCTACTTCATGGCCGAGCAGTTCTATTTCACGTTTCCGCAGTACGTCACGCGGCACATCGACAAGAAGGCGCCGCTCGAGATCATCACGCTGATCAACCCCGCGCTCATCGCCATCTTCCAGGGCGGCGTGACGCGCGTCGTGAAGCGCCTTGCGCCCGTGACCGCGATGACGCTCGGCGTGTGCATCGGAGCGTGCTCGATGCTCGTGATGGGCTCGTTCCAGACGCTGGTGGGCGCGTGCCTCTCCGGCGCCATCTTCGCGTTCGCGGAGATGACGTTCTCACACCGCTTCTACACGCACATCGCGAGCTTCGCCCCCAAGGGCAAGGCCGGCATGTACATGGGCCTCGCGTTCGTTCCGTTCGCGATCGGCGCATGGATCGGCGGCCAGGCCTCGGGCTACCTGGTCGCGAAGTATCTCCCGAAGGAGGGAGCGCGCGACCCGTTCGCGATCTGGTCGATCTACGCGGGCCTCGGCCTCGTGTGCGCCTTCGCGATGTTCGTCTACGGCGTGCTGACGAGGGACAAAACGCCGAAAGGGAGGACAGCCGAAGCAGTCCTCCCTTCCGAGAGATCAGACGAAGTCTGATTTAGTGCGGCGGTGCCGGCGGGGTGTCGTCCGACTGAACGCAGCCCGAGAGGTCGAAGAACATGAACTCGAGGGCCTTCTGCTGCGCAGAGAGTCCGCCGGGAGCCGGGCAGCCGTTCGGGAACGAACCGCCGCCGGCGCTGATGCCCATGAGGTGGAGGTCGGAGTAGACCGCGCGACCGCACTGCATCTCGGGCGGCGCCGTCGTCGGAGCGTTGAACGAGAAGTAGCGCACCGCGGTCGGGCCCTTCGCGATCCAGCTCTGCGCCGGCGGGTTCACGTTGGAGAGCGAGTCCGTGACGTCGGTGAGCTGGATGGTGCCCTTGGTCGACGACGCGTTGACGTTGACGAGCCAGTCGGCGAACGAAGCGCCCTTGGGGAACGTCTGGTCGACGTCGTACGCGCCGGAGCCGCCGCCCTGCGCCTGCCAGTTGGCGACCTGCTTGAAGTCGTCCTGCGGCGAGTTCTTGAACCACGTGTAGTGGAAGTGCGTCGCGAAGATCTTGCCGCCCGCTTCGGCGTAGTCGTGCATCGCCTGGCGCGCGTTGGCGGGCGTTCCCGCCGCACCGACGTCGCCGCCCTTGTTCTGGTTGTTCTCGCTGCACTCGCAGGAGAGCATCACCATGTCGTAGTTCGCCATCTTGGTCGAGTCGTTCCAGAGCTCGCCGCCCATCGGGTCGGTCGCGCTGCCGCCGGCGCTGGGCGCGCCCGAGAACTGACCGCCCTCGCCGTTGAACACGTGGATGTGACCCGCGGTGCTCGCGCCGGGCACGAACTCCTTGTCGTCGATGCCGATGCCGCGAAGGAGGCACTCGAGCGCGTCGCAGCCGCCGGCGGTGACCGCGATGTGCGGCATGTCGCCTTCGCTGCCGTTCTTCGGAAGGCGGAACTCATGATCCGGAACCGCGTTCGCGTCGCACTTCTTGGTGACGTCGAACTTGAGCTGGCGGCGCCACTTGCCGACCTGGATGACGATCGGCACGTCCTTGTCGACGGGCACGTCCTTCAGCTCGAACTCACCGTTGGTGTTGGTGAGCGCGCTGACCATCGGGCTGAGCGCGATGCTCGCGCAGGTCTCGCAGCTCACGCCCTCGGTGATCGCCGGAAGCGGCGCGTCGCCGTTCGGCCCACCGGGGATGTAGACCATGACGTTGTAGAGCGCGTTCGCGCCGGCCGGGTCGTAGACCTTGCCCGTGATGGTGGTGGTGACCGAGGGGT
>Ga0182021_10012253_pt1 | contig 10188 bp, 6 predicted proteins | sample 612E3MmetaG_FD_120493 | JGI IMG/M metagenome (GOLD analysis project Ga0182021, IMG submission 120493) | Permafrost microbial communities from Stordalen Mire, Sweden - 612E3M metaG (Illumina Assembly) | ecosystem: Environmental > Terrestrial > Soil > Wetlands > Permafrost | place: Sweden... | reverse complement strand
TAACAATTGGCTGTAACTGGATTGGCTTATTTTCAAAATCCACTTCCCTGCTAAAGGTAAGTACTTGTTGAACAAGATCTTTTCCACGGTGGGCTGCATTGTTAATCTGTTCAAGATCAAATCTCAGATTGCTCTCAGCGGAGATTTCTTCCAGTGCCATGTCAGTATAACCCAGGATTGGAGTGAGAATATTATTAAAATCATGAGCAATACCTCCCGCAAGGGTTCCAATTGTTTCCATCTTTTGAAGCTGGAATAATTGCTTGCTAAGCTCGGCTCTTTCTCTCTCAAATTTCTGACGTATTTCAATCTCCTTCTTCAAATCGTCATTTGTATCAGATAGTTGTTGGGTACGCTCCTCAACTCTTTTTTCAAGCGCATTGTTAGCAGTATTGACATTCTCTTTCTCCTTTTCCAGCAATATCCTCATATAAAACTCTTTACGCATTGATAATTCGAGAAAATAACTGATAAACATGCCTATTATATTCGCGCTTATGAAGAAGTAATTGTTATTTACAAGGATGGTGAAAGGAGTATGCGATAGCCAGATAGCAGAAATTTCGTATGATATTACTATAGACCAGCCAGCAATTACAGCATACATGAACCGTGCCCTGATAAATGTATAACCAAAAATGAGGATCAGTATCAATCCTGCATAATATGAATAATTCTGAACCTTCGCTGCGAAAATGATCATGATTATAATACCAAATCCTGTAATGAAGATGATACAGGATATTACAAACTGCCAGTATTTCCTGAATGCGCTGGAATAAGAAAAAATAAATACAGAAACAAGTATTGGAAATACTATTCCGAACCGGATGAACCAGAATACACCCTTCAGATCAGGAACTGCTACTGTATCCAGAAACGCAAAGGCTCCGTAAAAAATCATGGAAAGGACAAGGGAGAATCTGAATGGATTCAGGGATTTAACAAAATAATCATCCTGATACCCTTTTTCGTAATCAGTTATATTACCTGCAAATGAAAGAGTAAAGTAATTAACGGAAAATGATTCCTGCTTGGTTGATGGAAGCCCCAGAAGGCTTGTTCCCACACTTTGTATAATATTCATTGAGAAGGTTTAGTATAGTCTCAAATGTCATTAATCAAATGCCTGCTGGTTTTTTCTGATCTTAAGAAACAGGTTAATACCAAGAGGTTCTTTGTCTACGCTTACCAACTCTTTATTTATGCTGGCATCAGAGGCAATCCGGAAAAGGTCTGATTCGGTCCTGAGATTCAGATACCAGTCTGACAAAACTTCCATAAGTCTTTTCGTAGGATTCTTGGTACTGAAATTGCTAATCACCATTTCTCCGTCATCTTCCAGACAATTAATATATTTTCTTATCAGAAAAGTAAAATGCTTATCTTTAAAATAATCAAACAGACCTGCACTCCATATCAGGTCATACAATTTATAAGAATTGAACCTCAGGGCATTAATCTTGTTATAGGAGATCTGCCCGTTGAATTTTTCATTTTTTTTCATTGAAAAGTCAATTGCAGACTGATCAAAATCAATAAGGTCAATATTTATATTATTGCCTCCTGAAAAGTTTGAAAGAAATTCGTAAACATCTGACGCAGGTCCTGAACCAAGGATGAGTACTTTTGCATTTTCTTTTTTGGAGATAAGTTTACTGCAGTATTCAATGAAAAAATCCTTTCTGTTTCTGACTGCATAAGCACCGGGCTGATTCTGAAAAAAGAGATCCCAGTTTTTATAGGTGGAATCCTGATTTATCTCAAAACTGTAAATTTTGTCGATGAGTGTAAAATCCCCCGGGTAACCAAAAGGTTTTACGAATCCATGCCCGATAAGGGTATTCTCGTTCAGAATAGTTTTTATTTTTTGTCTGAAATTATCTACATCAGCCTGATCAAGGCTATTTACAATAGAAGTGAATTTCTCATAATCCTGAAGTTCAGGTCCGCCCTTTTCAATCAGATAATTTATAAATTCAGATACTTCCGGTTCCTGATTACTCTCCATTCCAATTTGTTTGCTATTCATAAAGGATTGATAAAATGATTTCTTATTTACTTAAATTATTTAATTCTTTATAAAGTATAAATCAAGAAATATACAACCAGATAATCCATATGAACTACCGAAAAGTAATGTAAATCAGTATTTTACTTAAAACGCTTTGTCTGCAGACTTTCCTTTTCCCCTGAAATACTTTTAATTCTTGATGAAAAAGCTCCAACTGTATCTAACTGTTATACTGTTTAAGCAAAAAATTGTTACAATGATTGTGTAGTATTTTTTTCCCCATATTGGAACAAGTATATCTCTTTTTATTGGATTTAGCAAGGTTTATTTTATTGTTTCTATTCCGGCAAAAAAGCTTTTGGACCCATCAGTTCTGAACTGACGAAGCCATGATTTATTCTTGCAGGAGATTATAAAATTGTCCGTTGGGTTCTTACCAGTCAATTCCGAACTCTTTCTTTTTAATTTATTGGTGGAATTATCAAATTATGCTATTTTTAAGAACTTTATCACCCCTCATAAACAGCATATGGATCTTACAAGGCAGATACGCGATAAAATGATGAAAGATCGTCTTATGTTCGTTTACAGAGGCGTTGTGACAAATGAAAATTCCATGCCATTGATGACCCTTCTGGAAAAGGAGATGGAAAATTCTGAATTCGGTTTTGTTGGGAGGAAGAGGCTTTTCATGTTTGTCCTTGAAAGTCTTCAGAATGTTTCAAGACACAGCAACAGGAATCAGCATTCAGATATGTCTATTGTTGTTTACTCCAAAACAGATAATGGTTATACGGTGGCTACCGGAAACGCTCTTCCGATAACCAGTATAAATGATCTGAAAAGTAAATTGAATGAGATCAATCATCTTCAACCCGATGAGATCAGAAAGGCATACAGAAAGATGCTTACAACGGCTGAATTCAGTTCTAAGGGAGGTGCAGGCCTTGGCCTGATTGAGATGGCAAAAACAACAGGTAATAAACTTGATTATGATTTTGTTCCAATTAATAATGAGTACGCCTATTTTATTTTAAGCAAGACTGTTGATTCTTCAGGCGTTGGACTACATTCTAAGGCCGGCGAGCGGCCATTTGAGGGTAAAGATATTTCTCAGCTTGAAAGACTTATGGCGGAAAACAATATTTTCTTTATCTGGTCGGCGCATATATCCACAGAAGTAGAGAAAGAAGTACTTACTCTGACAGAAACAAAACTTGATGAGGAAGATGTTGAAATGAATATCCGGAGAAGGGTCTTCAGCATACTGGTTGAAATCCTTCAGAATGTTGCCAGGTATAGTCCGGGTAAAGAGCCCGAAAAACAGTATGGTATGCCTGTAGCGTTGATCAGGCTGGAAGATGAAGTATACACTATTACGACCGGGAACCTGATCAAAAATGAAAACGTAGAAGATCTTAAAAGCAAGCTTGATCTTATAAATGAAAACGATAAAACTGGTCTTAAAGAACTTTTCAGAACTTCAATTTCGGGTCAGTCTGTAAAATCTGAAAGTACAGGAAATATGGGACTGATTGATATGGCCAGAAAATCAGGCAGCAAGCTCGAATATCAGTTTGAACAGATTAATTCCTTATATTCATATTATATGCTTACAGTAAAAGTAGAAGAAGGCAAAGACTAATCCAGCGTTCTGAAGGTGAGATTTTCTCCATTCCACTCAGCATAACTCCCGTTTTTAATCCAGTCTCCCAGAAATACAATTTCGGTATGGAGTTGTAGCTTCCATGACATTGCTAAATGTCTGTGACCGAATAAGAAATAGTCAATATTGCCGGTTTCAAGAATTGACTTCGCATACCTTATAAGATCTTCTTTTTCCTCTCCCAGAAACTCCTTGGTTATCCCTTTTCCCAGCCGGGAGCTAAGAGACCATTTATGACCTATTCCAACACCAATGGAAGGGTGCAGAGACGAATACATAGCCTGAAGAGGTTTATTTCTGAAGATTGAAAGAAGTATTTTATACCCTCTGCTTTTTGTTCCTAACCCTTCACCATGTGCAAGGTGGAAATTTTTCCCGTTAAATACCGTAGTGAATGGAGTGTTGTGAATAATCATGCCGCATTCTTCGGAAAGATAATCGCTAACCCACATATCATGATTTCCTGTAAAGAAGTGGACCGGAATTCCGGAATCGGTAATTGTTGCTATAGTCCCCAGGAATCTGGTAAAACCCCGTGGAACTACAAGTTTATATTCCCACCAGAAATCAAAGATGTCTCCCAGGAGGTATATCTCTTTTGCATTGTGAGATATTGAGTTTAGCCATTTGACCACTCTTTTTTCCCTTTCCAGAGGAGGAGATCCTGCAGCCAATCCGAGGTGAAAATCAGAAGCAAAATATATATTTTTCGTTTCTGTCAAAGTGAAGATCTATTTATTAAATAACTGCTCGAGTTCCAGTTGTAATGTTTTACCATGAATATTTGAAGCGATAATATTAAGGTCTTTGTCATACAGATAATTGGCCGGAAGGACCTTCACGTTGTACAATATAGCATTTTTAGGATCCTTAGGATCATCTTCCCTTGCGCAAATCCAGGGCAACTCATCAAAATTTACAGCTGCTTTCCAGTTTGATTCATTTTCGTCGAGATTTATCTGGTATATCTCAAACCCTTTTTTATTATAAAGTTTGTAAAACTCCTTTAGCTGTAGGTTTTCCTGAATACATTCTTTAGATTGCATTGACCAGAATGCAAGAAGTACATATTTCCCCTTGAGAGAGGAAAGTGCAATTCTTTTGCCATTGATGGTCTTTAAATCAGGATCCAGTTTTGTCTGAGGCTTGGTTCTGGCAATCTCAGCAATCTGGGAAACGTACATCTGGCTCATCTCCTTCTCAAAGTCTCTGGCCAGGGCCTGTACCTGTTTGGAATTAGGATAATGGCGTGTAAGCGAATCAGTTACTATTTTCAGGTATTGAAGATCATGCGGGTCATAGAGTACATAAGTTTCAGGATTAATTCTCTGATAAAGCGCTTTAATTGAAGCAAGTGAATTTATATTATTAATAATAAATTCGATATTCTTTTTGCGTTGAGCCTTAATTAATTCATTGAACTTTGCCTCGAGCACAGGTCCTTTAACATCAAATTCTGTTTCCCTGGAAGCCTGAGTATAAATGGTACTCAGGGAATCAAGTTTTCTTTTCGTATTAGCAAGTGTCAGATCAAGAGTCTGAATCTTTTGAGATCCTGTTGACCCGGTCACAACATAATTTTCAAAAAGGTTTTTACTGTTAAACGACAGATTAATCTTTTCCCCTGGCTCAGCTAAGAGTGTTATGAAATTGGTTGGTGAATACCCGAGCTGATAAAAATCTGCTCCTGTTGTTTTTACCTTAATCCGGAATGACCCTTTCTTGCTTATTTTTATTGAGTCAATCAGGACTGGAGTATTTACTTCAATGCGGTTGAGATAAATATATTTCTCATTTGAATCTTTAATAACTCCGCTAACGGTAAATTTGCCCTTGTCCTTGCATCCTGAGAAAATAAAAACCAGAGCCAGTAGATATAGTATTCGTTTCATTAAAAGTCGGATTACCTGAATTTGTATTGGGTTAATTATTTAAATATCTCAGCCAGTTTAATCTGTAATTGTTCACCTCTGAGGTTTGATGCAATTATCCTGCCCTCTTTATCAAGAAGAAAATTACAGGGTATTGATTCAACTTTATAGAGTGGTACAACTATAGAGTTCCAGTATTTAACATCACTTACGTGTATCCATTTCTCAAGATGATCCTCCTGAATCCCTTTCTCCCAGGCTTCTTTGGTTTTGTCAAGAGATACCTGGTAGATCTGAAATCCTTTTTTGTGATAGGTACTGTAAACACTTACCAGGTTTGGATTTTCCTTCCTGCATGGCGCACACCATGATGCCCAGAAATCCAATAAAACTACTGATCCCCTTGTCGATGAGAGTTTAACTGTATCTCCTGCAGGAGTGGGAAGGGATATCTCAGGAGCAATGGTTCCTGAGGAAGACTCTGCCAAAGGCTTGATAGGCCCGGTCAATTTAGATGACATTTCCTTTACCTGTTCATGAAGTGTTTTGACAGGCTCATAATCAGGATAAAGGCTAAACATTGAAGAGTCAACCTTTATAAAATATTTCATATCTTTTGAAGGGTTCAGGACATAAACGCTAGGTGCGACCTGCTGATATAATGCAACAAGACTTATAAGCGACGAAATATTCTCATCAATATATTTTTTTGTGTAGGTGTTAATTTCATCCAGGTAAATATTTGCCAGACTGTCGAGGGATTCAATAACTTTGGGCAACTCAGGTTTATCCACATTCTGCTGATAGATTTTATTTAATCCTCCCAGTTTTTGTATAGTTACTCTAAGTGTTTTGTTATATTCAGCCATTGATTCCGTCCCTTTTGATCCGGCAAGAGATATAGGATAATTCAATGAATCGCTATGCACTTTCATTGTAATTTTCTCACCTGGTTTAACCAGCATGGTAAGGAAATTATTATTATTACTTTTTAGCAGATAGAAGCAAGGTTGTTTGATTTCTCTTATAAAACTAAATGTGCCTGATGCTGATATCTTTACTGAGTCAACAGGTTTCAGTTCATTTGAGTTCAGTTCGTCAAGAATAAGATAAGATCCATTGACAGGATCCACAACTGTGCCTGATATTTTTACAGTATTATGTTTACAGGCAGCAAAAACCAATACTATAGACAGATAGAAAAGAAGCTTCTTATTCATTAAGTAAAATGTTAATTGATAATTATTTTCAAATATTGAGATGCAAAGTTATTCTTTTTTTATTCAGACCATACTCTTGCGAAATTTTATTAATTTGCCATCGGGATGGTATCAGTTTGCAGGGTCCAATTTTTTTTGGTATCTTAGGGAGAATATTTTTAACGTTATTCTAATTGTAATTATATGAGTTACATTAAGTTCGATAAAGCTCAGGTAGTAAATCTTGAATACTCACTTGGAAGGGAGATGATCAGAACCAACAGGGCAGGATCTTATTCTTCAACCACGCTTGTAGGCTGTAATACAAGAAAATACCACGGATTGCTTGTTTGCCCAGTAGATGAGCTGGGCGGGGAAAGATTTGTTCTGCTATCATCGCTCGATGTAACTGTGGTTAATAAAGATAAGAGTTTTAACATTGGAATCAGAAAATATAAGGGAGATTATTTTAGTCCAAAAGGTCATAAATATGTTGAGGACTATGATACAGATGATATTCCTGCAAGGATTTACAGGGTTGGCAATGTAATTCTTAAACAGGAAAGACTTCTAGTTCATTATGAAGAACAACTTCTTATCAGGTATACTATTCTTGATGCTACTGAACCAATGAAGCTGCAGTTCCGCCCATTCCTGGCTTTCAGAAATATTCATCAGCTTACTCATGCCAATCTTTCTGCAAATACAAAGGTTGATTTTATAGAAAACGGTATCAGATCGAAAATGTACGAAGGGTTTCCTTTTCTGAATATGCAATTTTCCACTGAAGTTGAGTTTATACCTGTTCCCGATTGGTATCTTGGAGTCGAATATATTGAAGAACAAAAGAGAGGTTATGATTATTCGGAGGATCTGTTTACACCTGGATTCTTTGAACTGAAGGCAAAAAAAGGCGACATAATTGTATTTTCAGCTTCAACTAAAGAAGAAAATACATCTGGGTTAGAACAAAAGTTTATAAAGAACGGTTCGGGTAAAATCCCTCGTGATAGTTTTATTAATTGTCTTAGAAATGCCGCCCAGCAATTTGTTGAAAAGAGGGGTGGTAAAACACTTATTATAGCAGGTTATCCATGGTTCGGGGCATGGGGAAGGGATACTTTTATTGCGCTTCCGGGCTTGGCTTTAGCCCGGCACAGGCTTGTTCTGTACAGGGAGGTACTGGATACCCAGGTTAACAAAATGAAGGATGGATTGTTTCCAAATATGGGTAGTGCAAGCGACCCGGCATTTAATTCTGTTGATGCACCTCTTTGGTTTTTCTGGGCTGTTCAACAATATACTGAGCACGGCGGCACCGATGGCTGGGAAAGATATGGAGCAGCAGCAAGGTCAGTACTGAATGCCTTTAAAAATGGTACAGCTTTTAATATTCATATGAGAGACAATGGTCTTATCTATGCTGATGCTCCCGGTAAAGCTCTTACCTGGATGGATGCTGTGGTGAATGGAGTTCCCGTTACCCCAAGAAGAGGTTATGATGTAGAGATAAATGCTCTTTGGTATAATGCTGTTTGCTTTTCTCTTGAAATGGCAAAACTGGAAAATGACAAAAAATTTATAAAGGAATATGAAAAACTTCCGGAATTAATTAAGAAATCTTTTCTTGAACTATTCTGGGAAGAGAAACTTGGTTACCTGGCTGATTATGTCAATGATAGTGAAGGGAAAAATACTTTCGTACGTCCAAATATGGTTATAGCTGTCTCTCTGCCTTATTCAATGCTTAGCAAAGAGCAGATGAAAAAGGTACTGGATGTTACTGACAGGGATCTTGTTACCGTCAGGGGATTAAGAACTCTCTCACCGCGCAATAAATTGTACCAGGGTGTTTGTGAAGGGAATCAGGAAGAACGGGACAATGCCTATCATCAGGGTACGGTATGGCCCTGGCTTTATGGTCCATTCTGCGAAGGGTGGCTGAAAGTTTACGGGCAACAGGGTGTTCAGAAAGTAAAAAAACTGATTTATGGCCTGGAAGCTGTGATGAGTGAACATGGGATAAGTACTATTTCCGAGATCTATGATGGCGATCCTCCTCACTTGCCCAGGGGTTGTATTTCACAGGCCTGGAGTGTTGGTGAAGTACTGAGGATAATCGACTTGCTTGACACAAAATTTGCAAATCAATAACAGAGGTACAATATGCGCGTGTTAATGTTCGGATGGGAATTTCCGCCACATATCTCAGGTGGATTAGGCACTGCAAGCTATGGTCTCACAAAGGGAATGGCTACACTCGATGACCTCGAAGTAATATTTGTAGTGCCCAAAGTATTTGGCGATGAAGATCAAACTATGGTCCGTCTGGTTGGTGCGAACCAGGTACCGGTAGCTTATAAGCAGGTTTATTATAAAGGATCCAGACGACCAATCGAAAGAATTGAAGTTTCATCAAAGATCGTCCCTTACACCGATCCTGAAGACTTTTGGAAATTGGTTAAATCTGAAGTCTCAAGTTACAATTTCTATGTAAAGACAAACAACAAGGGTATGGTGGACTTTTCAGGAAGGTATGACGCTAACCTGATGGATGAAATATATAAATATTCTGTTGTAGCCTCAGTGATTGCCGATGAAAATGACTTTGATATAATACATGCTCATGACTGGCTTGCTTATCCTGCCGGAATAGCTGCAATGGAAGTTTCCGGGAAACCGCTTGTGATTCATGTACATGCTACCGACTTCGACCGTAGCGGCGGAAGCGTGAATCCAGATGTTTACCGTATTGAGAAAAATGGTATGGATGCCGCATCTAAAATAATTACCGTAAGCAATCTCACAAGGGACATTGTTATAAACAAATATAATATCAATCCTGACAAGGTTGAAACGGTATATAATGCAGTTGAACCGGTTAAAATTGCCGAGGACTGTATAATCAAAAAAGGATTCGATGAAAAGGTTGTCACATTCCTCGGCAGGATTACAATGCAGAAGGGTCCTGAATATTTCATAGAAGCGGCTTACAAGGTTTTACAGGTGATGGACAATGTTAGATTTGTTATGGCCGGATCGGGCGATATGATGGAGAAGATGATGAGAAGAGCTGCTGCACTTAAAATAACTGACCGATTCCATTTCACAGGGTTTCTTAAAGGCTCTGATGTTTTTACGATGCTTGATATGAGCGACGTTTATATTATGCCATCAGTATCTGAACCATTTGGGATCTCGCCGCTGGAAGCAATGCAATCAAATGTGCCTGTAATTATTAGTAAGCAGTCGGGAGTTGCCGAAATACTTACTCATGCAGTGAAAACTGATTTTTGGGACATAGATGCTATGGCAGATGCAATTTATGGGATACTTAATTATCCTGCCCTCTCTAACATGTTTATTAAAAATGGCAAGGAGGAGGTTATCAGACTAAAATGGGATAATTCAGCAAGACATGTACGTGATATATATTAC
>Ga0182021_10012252_pt1 | contig 10189 bp, 7 predicted proteins | sample 612E3MmetaG_FD_120493 | JGI IMG/M metagenome (GOLD analysis project Ga0182021, IMG submission 120493) | Permafrost microbial communities from Stordalen Mire, Sweden - 612E3M metaG (Illumina Assembly) | ecosystem: Environmental > Terrestrial > Soil > Wetlands > Permafrost | place: Sweden... | reverse complement strand
CGGGAGGGTTGGCGGGGGTCCGAATTTTGTGGATCGTCCTTTCGCTCCTTTCCCTCGGGCTCGTCCTGGGTTCCGCCCGGGCGGCCGGCGCCCGGGGAGGGGCGCTTTTCGTTTTGGCCGCGGCGGCGATCTGCCTCCTCGGTCCCCGGCTTAAACCCCGTCCCGAGGTTTTCTCCTGGGTTTTCTTCGGGGCCCTTTCTTGGGCTGTGGAGGCTGCGCGCCGAGGGGACCCCGTCTGGGAGAAACGTTTGCCCTGGATCGTCGGGGCCGTTTTCCTTTTGTGGGTCAACACGCATTTGGGGTTCGTATACGGTCTCCTGTATCTCGCCGCCGCGCTCGTCGGCGCGCGCGCCGCGGGGGACCGGGCTTCCTTCATCGCGCGGTTGGACCGTTCCTTCACGGTGGCCTTGGCCTGCTTTCCCCTGAGCCCCGCCGGCTTCGGCCTCCTCCGGGTGCTCTTGGAGTTTGGGTTCGACGTCCGGCGGGGAGTCCCCATCGGGGAGGCCCATCCCACGACGATCGGCGACGCGCCGCTGTTTTGGGCGGCGCTTATGCTCGCGGGGGCGGCGCTCGTCCGGGGGATCCTCCGCCGCGACCCCGAAGACCGGCGATGGGTTTTGGGTATCATCGGGTTCGGCGTGATCGGGGCGGGGATCGTGCGGAGCAGCGTGCTCCTCGTCTACCCGCTCTTGCCGTATTTGGCGGGGAAGATCGCGGCCTGGGACCGGCGGAACCCGTGGGCGTCCCGCCTCGCGGGGCGGATCGCCGCGGTCCTTTCGGTCGGAGGACTCGTCGGTTTCGCCGCTTTCCGGTCGCCGCCGCCCGGGTTGTTGTCCCGCCGTCTTCCCGTCGAGGCGTGCCGGTTCGTCAAGGATTCCGGGATTGAAGGGACGATGTACAACAGCTACGGGTGGGGAGGATACATCGGTTGGGCCCTCCCGGACCGGAAGGTGTTTCAGGACGGACGGTATTTGTTCGTGCCGTTCTTGTGGGAGGAGGTGGATTTGGAGGTGTTCGGACCGGACAGCGACCGTCGGGGCGGGGGTGCGGCGTACCTGGACCGCTATGGCGTTGACTATGGGATCATTGACGACACGACGTCTCCCGCCCTGGAAAGTCTCCACCTTCCCTTGCTGTCCGAACGGCTCTTTCCGGAAGACCGTTGGGCGCTGGTCTATTGGGACGATCTTTCCTGGGTTTTCGTGAAGAGGATCCCGAAATTCGAACCGCTGATCCGCGCGCGGGAGTACCGGGCGCTGCGCCCCGCCCGGCAGGATCTCATCGCCGCCGGGACTCTCCCCGCGCCGGCGGCCGCGATCCGGGCCGAGCTGGCCCGCCACGCTCGCGAAGTTCCCTTCAGCCGGAAGAGGACGTTCCTGGAGGAAGCGTCAGGCTCTGTGAGGCCATTAGAATAGACAAATGGAAAACTCCTTCGCCCGCGCGTTTCGCGACAAACCGGAAATTGGTTTCGCGCTTCAAGCGTTGCTGTGGGTTTCCGTCGCGGCGGCGGCCGGGCGGCTTCTATGGTCTCCCATCGCCGATCCGGACCTCTTCTGGCACTTGGCGTCCGGCCGGTGGATGTTTGAACATCACCGGTTCCTCGGGACCGAGGTGTTTTCCCACACGTTGGGCGGCGCCCCGTGGCTCAACTTCGAGCCTCTCGCCCAGATTCTTCTTCGTGCGGTCGAGCGCGCCGGCGGCTTGGAAGGGATCCGGTTTTTGCGGGCGGGGCTTTCCCTTCTCGCCATCGGCCTGCTCGCGGCTTCCGCCCGGACGGCCGGGGCGCGGGGGGCCTGGGCGTTCCCCTTGGCGGGTTTGGCCTTCCTGCTCCTCGGACCGCGGCTGAACCCCCGGCCGGAACTTTTCTCCTGGGTTTTTTTCGGCGGCCTCGTCCTCGTCGTCGAGGCCGCGCGCCGGGGGGGGGCCGTTTGGGAAAAACGCCTTCCTTGGATCGTCGGGATCCTGTTCCTCCCCTGGGTCAACACCCACCCCGGTTACGTGTTCGGGCTCCTCCACCTGGTCGCGGCCGATGTCGGCGCCCGCTGGGCGGGGGACCGGCCGACTTTTATCGCCCGGTTGGACCGGGCGATCGTCGTGGCCCTGGCGTGCGTGCCTTTGACCCCCTTCGGTCCGCGGATCGTAGGGGCCATGCTTGAGATTTCCATCGCCATGCGGCATGGGCTGCCCATCGAGGAATTCCGGCCCACGGCGCCGGCCGACGCGCCGGCGTTCTGGGCGGCCCTCTTGATCGGGGGAGGATTCATCGCGCGGGGAGTGCTTCGCGGGGATCCCGAAGCGCGGCGCTGGGCGGCCGCGTTCGTCGGGTTCGGCGTGTTGGGGTCCCAGGCCGTTCGAGGCGTCGTCCTCATTGTTTTTCCTCTCATGCCTTTCCTCGGGGCCCAAACAGGGGTTTGGGCGCGCGCCAAACCGGCGGCCGCCCGCCGGACCGGCGGCGTCTTGGCGTTCCTGGCCGTCGCGGGGATCGTCGGGACGGCTCTTCTTCGTCCCCCGGCCGCCACTCTTCTGTCCAAGCGCATTTTGCCGGTCGGAGCTTGCCGGTTTGTCCGGGACTTCGGCGTGGACGGGACGCTGTACAACAGCTACGGGTTTGGGGGGTACATCGAGTGGGCCCTGCCGGACCGAAAGGTGTTTCAGTACGGGAGCACGCCGTTCCTGCGCTTCCTGGAGGAAGAAGCGGATCTGTCGCTCTTCTGGCCGGACAGCGACCGGCGGGGCCGCTGGGCGGATTACCTGGACCGGTACGGGGTGGACTACGGCATCGTGGATGACAGGCCGGCCCCGGCCCCCGAAAGCTTTCACCCTCCGTTGATGAGCGAAAGGCTGTTTCCCGAGGACCGCTGGGCTTTGGTGTACTGGGACGACATTTCCTGGGTTTTCGTAAAGAGGATCCCGAAATTCGAACCGCTGATCCGCGCGCGGGAGTACCGGGCGCTGCGCCCCGCCCGTCAGGGCATCATCGCCGCCGGGACTCTCCCCGCGCCGGCGGCGGCGATCCGGGCCGAGCTGGAGCGGCACGCCCGGGAAGTTCCGTTCAGCGGGAAGGGGGCGTTTCTGGAGGAAGCGCTACAGGCTCGATCTCCCCGCTCTTGACCCACCCCTTCAGGCCTTGGGCGGGCAGGCCGACCTCCAGCCAGTTCCCAAATGATCCGAGGAGGGCCGGCTTCTGCCCTTCGGGAAGGATGAAACCCACGGCGGCCTCCTTTGAGGGGGCTGTCCGGGCTTCCGCCCGCGGCGACGTCACGACGGACCAGGCTTCTCCCGCCTGGGACCGGGCGATCCCGGCGAGCGTCCCCGCCGCCAAGAGAGCCAGCCCCGTTCCCCACGCCGCCCACCAAGAGACTTCGTTCGGGCCCTTCAGGAGGCGCCATGCGAGCGCGGCGAAAAATAGGACGTTGAGGACGGTGAAAATCCACGAAAGCTCCCCGGCCCAGGGAGCGAGCGGCGAGCCGCCGTCCTCCTTCAAACCCAAACGCTCCAGCAACAAGTCCCGGTTGTAGCGCGCGTCCTCGTTCCTCGGCTCGGAGAGGAGGGCCCGCTCATACCACAGGCGCGCCCGTCCCGCGGCTCCCAGACGGTAATAGGCGTTTCCGAGGTCGGCGAAGAGCGCCGCGCCGCCCCATCCGTCCCGCGCGAGCGATTCGTAGGCGTCGCGGGCGGCCGCGAAGTCGTTCCGGTTGGAGGCCGAAACGGCCCGATCCAAGAGGGCCTGGGCCGCGGAGGCGTCCGGGGTTTTTGCGGCGGCCGCGGCCCCCGCCGCCAAAAGCAGCGCGACCGGCAGGAATTGTTTCAACCCCATACGTCCCCCAGTTCCGTCAGCAATCTTTCGAAAGCCTCCGCTTGGGCTCGGGCGACTTCCGGCCCGGCCGCCCCGGGCGTGTAGCGCGCCCGATGGAGGCCCTCCCACAGCTCCCAAAGCCCGTGGATCAGGCCCGGGCTCGCCTGCCGGAGGGTCAGGGCCGTTTCCAGGTCCTCCCATGTGAGCGCCGCCGGAGAGACGCCGAGCTTCGCCGCCCCGTAATCCCGGAGGGTTTTTTCGAGAACCGCCAAGTACTCCGCCGTTTGGCCTCTCGCGAGGAGGGGCTGAGACCGTTTCAGAGTTTTTCGGGCAGCGGCGCGGGCCCGGCTCGCGGCCGCGCCGGGCCGGGGGGAGCGCCGGTTCAGGGCCCGGCTTCCCAACAGGAAAAGAAAAGCCGCTCCGGGGAGCCCATTGACGAGCGGAAAGGCGTTCGTTTCATGGAACGGCGTCGGGCGCCGGCTCAAGGGGCCCATCGGCAAGTACCGGACGTCCTTTGACACGACCTGGACGCCCGTTCCGACGGCCGCCGGCCCGGCGGGACCCGCCGGGCCCGGACTGACGGAGAGCGTGAGGGGTTCGGTCCGGACCGTCCGGTAGGCGCGCGCGTCCGGGTCGAAAAAGGAAAAGACGACGGGCGGCAGGGTCAGTCGGCCGGAGACCTCGGGCCGGACGATGGTCTTGAACACCTTGGATCCCCGGACCGTCCATCCGGCCTTGGAAATGTTGAGGCTGGAGAGCGTATCGTAGGCTTTGAGCCCCGGAACGGCCGGAAGCTCGGGCCGGGAGAGGGCCTTGATGTTCCCTTCGCCCTCGACGGTGACGGTGAGCGTGACGGGTTCGCGCAGGGCGGCTTGAGCTCGGTCCAGGGCCGCCGCGATCCGGTAACGGCCGACGTCGCCCTTGAACCCGGAGGGGCGGCCCTCGTCCGGGAGCGGCAGGACGCGGACGGTCACGGGATCGCTGCGCAGGACGACCGGTTTGCCCCCGGAGAAGAAATCCCGAAAGAACGAGCCGCCGAAGGGGTCGTTCATCGTGTCGCCGGAAAAATCCTCGGTCCGGCACTCCAAAGAAGCCGGGCCGACCGTCGCCTTTCCCGGCGCCGCCGGGAAGAGGGCCGTCCGGAGCTCGATGACGTTGTACCGGCGGTTGGACACGGGTTCCACGAACTGCCGCTGGGGGGGAAGGTCCTCGGAGAGAAATCCGGAGAGGGCCGGGGGCGAGTAGGCCGGCTGGGACAGGAGGGACACGCGGCTGTAGAAGCGCACGGCGAGAGTCAAGGCCTGCCCGACGGTGGCCGTCGGCTTGTCGACGGAGGCGGTGAGGAAAAGGTCCTCCGAGCGGCGGCCCCCGGCGGGGGCGCTTCCCGGTATCGCCGGAGCGGAGGGCGGCGGCCCGTAAGCCTGCGGGGGGGCGCCCTTCCCGGCGAGGACCTTCACGACGATCGGCTGGGTGGACAGGGTTTGCCCGCCGACTTGGACGGTGAAGGACGGGATCGTCCGTACTCCCGGCGACAAAGGCTGAAGCACGTAGGTGAAAGCGATCTCGCTCGACACCCGGCCGTTCACGAAGCTGATGTTCTGGGATTGCCCGGCGAAGGCGGCGCGGAAGCCCGGCATCTCGGGCGCCGCGGGACGGGCGCCGTCCATGTCTCCCCCGGAGAGCGTCACCCGGAGCGTGACGGCTTCGTCCATCGTGATCTCCGTCTTGTCCGCTTCGGCGGTCAGGGACACATCGGCCGCGCGCGCCGGGCCCGAGGCCAGGACCGCAAAGAGGAGCGCGAAAGACAGAATGAGCGCTTTGCTGTTCACGAGTTCCTTGGGTATTCCGTGGCACGGGCATCTTGCCCGTGTTCTTGGCGGCCGGGAAGACCTTGCACGGGCAAGATGCCCGTGCCACAATTCGTTTTCACCAATCCTCCCCCGTCGTCGAGTGCGGCGGCGGCATTTTATCTTTTCGCCGGGCCTCCTTCTCCTGCCGCTCGACGGCCTGGAGGATCCGTTCCGCGTCCTCCTTGGAGAGGCTTTCTTTGGTTTGAGCCGCTGAGGCGGGCTGTTCGCCGGATTTTTGCTCCCCGGCCTTGCCTTTGTCCGGCTTGGGCTTTCCTTTGCCGCCGCCCTTCTTCATTTGGCGGCGGACGAGCTCATAGTTGTGTTTGGCGTCCGCGTCGTCGGGCGCGAGGCGCATGGACTCCTTGAACCGCTCCAGGGCCTCCTCGGACTTGCCCGACTTGGCCAGCGCCGTCCCGGCGTTGTAGGCCGCCTGGGAGCGGCGGACCGGGTCCGGAAACATCTTCCCGGATTCCTCAAAAGCCGAAGCGGCTCCCGCCGCATCGCCGTTTTGGAACATGGCTTGGCCCAGGTTCCACCGGGAGGCGGCGTCACGGGGATCCTTCTCCGCCCGCTCCCGCCAGTACCGGACGGCGCGGGGTTCTCCGTCTGGTTTTCGCCCCATGGCATGGCCGCCGGGGGGAAAAGCCGGGGCCAATAACAGAATCGCCGCCGACCGTTTGGCCCAGCGGCCCCATAATTCCTTGAAGTGTCCCCGGCGCTCCGGCCATAGGAATTCCAGGAAGGCGATCGCGAGGGCCGCGGCCAGGGGGAGGGCCGCCCGGTTGCGGGTCCGGTCGGCGACGCGGTCCTCGAGGGTCTTCTTCTCCATGCGGCCAACGTCGTTTTGGAGCCCTTCCAGGTCCACCTCGCCGTCCGACGCCCGCCGGTAGGTCCCGCCGGTGCGCGAGGCCATGTTCTGAAGCGCCGCTTCGTCCAGCTTGCTGACGACCGTCTTGCCGTTTTTATCCTTCTTGTAATCCGTCATGTTTCCGTTTTCGTCCCGGACCGGAATGACCTCGCCCGAAGGGCTGCCGAAACCGACGGGGAATATCCGCGCGCCCTCCTCCTCCGCCCGCTTCACGGCGGCGTCGAGGCGGCCCGAGTGGTCCTCCCCGTCGGTCAACAAGATGACGGCCTTATGGCGGGCGTCCGCCGGCGGGAAGGCGGCCAGCGAGGTCTCCAGCGCCGCGGCCAGGTCCGTCCCGGGCCGGGGGACCAGGTCCGGGCCCACGAGCTCGAGGAGCGATCCGGCCGCCGCGTGGTCGAGGGTGAGCGGGCACTGGAGGAACGCCGCCCCGGCAAAGGCCACCAGTCCCACGCGGTCCTCTTCCAGGGAATCGATCAAAAGTCCCAACTCCCGTTTTGCCTGGGTCAAACGGTCGGGGAGGACGTCCTGCGCCAGCATGCTGGCCGAGACGTCCACGGCGATGACGACGTCCACGCCGCGCCGGCGGACCCGCTGGTAGCTGCGTCCCCAGCGGGGGCCCGCCGCGGCCAGGACGAGGAGCGCCAGGGCCGCCAGGGACAGGACGGCCTTAAGCCGTTGGCGCCGCGGCGCCGACGGGTCGGAGAGGCCGCGGAGCAGGTCGGGATCCCCCAGGCGCCGGAGCGTCCGCGCTTTCCAGCGGAAATGGGCCGCGGCCAGGAGCGCCGCCGCCGCGACGGCGCCGAAGAGCCCAAAGGCCCACGGGCGGGAAAACAGGATCACGGGATCCTCCGGAAGGCCGTGTGGGCCAGGAGGATCTCCGTCAGAAAAACCAGGAAGCCGGCCAGGATCCACGGAAAGGACGCGTCGCGGTAGTCGGAGAACACCTCGGCCTTGACGTCGGTCTTCTCCATCCGGTCGATCTCGTCGTAAATGTTTTTAAGGCCCTCCAGGCTCGTCGCCCGGAAATAGCGCCCGCCGCCCGCGTCGGCCACGGCGCGTAGGGCGCCTTCGTCCAGGTCCTCGGGCAGGATCACGATCCGCCGGCCGAACACGGGGTCGTCCACCGGGTACTCCGCGCCGCCGGGTTTCCCGGCGCCCACGGCGTAGATCTTGACGCCCAGGGCCGCCGCGGCCTTGGCGGCCGTGACGGGGTCCACTTCGCCGGCGTTGTTGCGCCCATCGGTGAGGAGGACGATCGTCTTGGACTTGGCCTCGCTTTTTCGCAGCCGCGCCGTCGCGACCGCGAGGGCCGATCCGATGGCCGTCCGGTCCTCGGGGACCATCCCGACGGCGACCTTGTCCAGAAACTCAGATAAAGCCGCGTGGTCGAGCGTCAAGGGGCACTGGGTGAAGGCCATCCCGGCGAATACGACCAAGCCGATGCGGTCCAGGGGACGGTGCTCGATGAAAGTCCGGATGACCTCCTTGGCGCCCTCCAGCCGGTTCTTGGGTTTGAAATCCAACGCCTCCATGCTGGTCGAGGTATCCACGACGAGCATGATGTCCGTCGCGGGGGTGGGCGTCTCCTCGTGGGTGGCGCCCCGGCGGGGGCCGGCCGCGGCGACGATCAGGAGGGCCAGGGCCGCCAGGCGAAAGTGCGAAAGGATCCCTTCGCCGTCGGCCCCTTGAGCCCCCGGCGCGAGGGACAAGGAAAAGCGGATCCGCGCCCGGGCCTTCGGCCCCCAGCGCATTTGGTAATAGGCTAAAAGGGGAAGCGCCGCCAACAGCGCCAGGGTGAACGGATGGGCGAAGGAGAAGCTCATTTGGGAGCTTCCTCCGCCGGACGCGGCCGGGTCTCCTCGACGAAAGCCCGGACTTGGGTTCGGTGGCGCGCGCGCTCCTCCGCCGGCGACTCGAAGCGGGCGAACTTGGCCAGGTCCGCCGTTTCCAAAAGCTCGCGGAGGGCCGACCGTTCCGCGGAAGGGACCGGCAATTCTTTCAAGAGGGGGATCATTTCCGTCGTCGTTCGGTCCGTGGCCGGGAGGCCGAACCGCCGCTCGATGTAGCGGCGAAACAGGTCCGTCAAAGCGCTGTAGTACGGCTTGGCCGGTCCGTCCAGGAGTGCGGCGAGGGCTTCCAAGGCCCGGAGCGCCTCCTCGTCGGGGGGAAGCGGCGGGGGACCGGCGGCGATTTCGGCCGCACGGCGGCGGCGGGAAAAGAGCCAAAACCCGGCCGCGCCCAAGACGGCGGCCGCCAGCGCGATCAGCCAGGGGCGGGGATCGAAAGGAAGCGGCGCCGGTTTGCCTTTCAAGCCCTTCAGGTCTTTGGCGCCGGGAGGGAGGACGCTCTTGACCGGGACGGGAATCTCCGGCGTGTCGAGCGACCGCGCCCGGCCTTTCGCGTCCAGGTAGCGGAACGTGAGGGCGGGGATCGTGGCGCGGTCGAGCTCGAAGGTGGCGAGCGGGATCTCGACGCTTGTCCCCTCCGCCGTTGTCGAGGAGACGATGGGCCCGGCCGGCTCGAAAGGGCCGAACGAAGGCGATTCAAAGGGCAAGGGCTTCTCCCCTGGACCCGGGACGAAGACGACCGTCAAAGTGAGACGGTCGCCCACGCGGACCTCGCGCGGGTTTACGGAGGTCTCCAGACGCGCGGCGGAAGCCGCGGCACCCGCCAATAGCAGCGGAATGAGGATGGAAGGCAGTCTCATGAATATTTCTCGTCTTCGCCGATGGCGTGGCACGGGCATCTTGCCCGCGCTCCGCGCAACCCGGAAGGCTGTGCACGGGAAAGCTGCCCGTGCCACAAGGAGACGGTTTCAGCGGGCATAGCGCTTCCTCCGGGCTTTGAAAAAGGAGAGGAGCGGCCCAGCGATGGGTTTGTCGGTGTCCAACAGCAATGTGTCCACGCCGGCCGCGCCGAAGCGGCGGGAGAGGGCGTCCCACCGGTCCGGCGAGGCGGACCCCGCGGTCCAGGACGCGGTGGCTCCCGATTCGGCGTCTTCCAATAGTATGCGGGCGTTGGGGGCGAAACCCTCTTCCCACGGGTCGCGGATGCCCACGGCCGTCAGGTCGTGCCGACGGGCGGCGACGCGGAGGGGCCGCTCGAAATCGTCGTCCAGGAAATCCGAGATCAGGAACACGACGGCGCGCTTTCGTTGCACCCGGCCCAACTCCTCCAGCGCGGCGCCGATATCGGTTCCCCGGCCGAGCGGCTTGAAGGTCAGGACCTCCCGGACCAAGCGCAAGAGATGCGCCCGGCTCTTGCGCGGGGGGATGTGGCGCTCCACGCGGTCGGTGAAAAGCATGAGTCCCGCCTTGTCCCCGTTTTGCAGGGCCGCCATCGCCAGCACGGCCGCCAACTCGGCCGCCAAGCGGGCCTTCGTCCGGAGGCGGCTGCCGAACAGTTGGGACGCGCTGGCGTCCACGAGGAAGAGGACGGTCAGCTCCCGCTCCTCGACGTATCGTTTGATGTAGGGGTGTCCCCGTCGGGCGGTGACGTTCCAGTCGATGTCGCGGGCGTCGTCGCCGGGTTCGTAGGCGCGGACTTCGGAAAACTCCAGGCCCCGGCCCTTGAAAACGCTGTGGTAGCGCCCGGCGAAAAGTTCCCCGACCAGCCGACGGGCCGTCAGCTCGATATGGCGGACCGCCGAGAGCGAATCGGAGGAAAGCGTGTCCG
>Ga0182021_10012251_pt1 | contig 10189 bp, 8 predicted proteins | sample 612E3MmetaG_FD_120493 | JGI IMG/M metagenome (GOLD analysis project Ga0182021, IMG submission 120493) | Permafrost microbial communities from Stordalen Mire, Sweden - 612E3M metaG (Illumina Assembly) | ecosystem: Environmental > Terrestrial > Soil > Wetlands > Permafrost | place: Sweden... | reverse complement strand
CATCTGTGGTCTGCAGGCGTTTTTTAAGGAATTGCTGAGTTAATCCAACTAACACCATGACAAGTTCAGATAAGCCCTCACCAGTTTTGGCGCTCGTCGGAACTAACGCAATGTTTTGTGTAAAATCTCGGATATGGTCAAAGCGGTCAGTTTTAAAACCCAAACGGCTAAAATCACCCATAACTCGGTAGAGACTATTGTTTACTTCATCCTGAACAAAACTTGACTGGGCAGCAAAAGATTTCATGAAAGGTGCTCCTTGCTGAGCCTTCCAGCCGGGAATGCGGTCGATTTGGTTAACCGCCACGATGAAGGGAGTTTTGCGCGCTTTGAGAATATCTATACATTCGAAGGTTTGTGTTTCAAACCCACGCACCGCATTAACAACCAGGATTGCGATGTCTGCAACGCTTCCGCCTCTGCGCCTAAGGTTAGTGAATGCTTCATGCCCAGGCGTATCCACGATTAGTAACCCTGGGATTTCGATACCTGTTTTAAAGTTGACCATGTAGGGACCAATTAGCTGTTTTAGGGTTTCCACTGGGAAATAGCTCGCGCCTATGTGCTGAGTCATTCCTCCAGCTTCACGTAGTTGCACGTTGGTTTTTCGTAACTCATCTAGCAATGAGGTTTTGCCTGCATCTACGTGTCCTAAAACACAAACTATTGGTTGGCGCGTGGGCATTTTCAGTTTTTCTCCTGTAACAATTGATAGTTGGATGATTGTAATGGTTGTTGATTATTAAAATATTCATTTATCAAAGTATTCATTTGACTTTGGTTTAATTAAAACCGGTCTATAATGCTATGATTCGAAAAGAGGATTTTTTACCATCCTCAATTTTCCGTCTTTTTTGAAGAAAGGAAGATATCAAGGAATTCGTTTGATTTTTTGTTTAATTAAGTATGTGCCTTATTTTTGGGGATTTTTTTCCTTTATTTTGATTGTTCCAATTATAGTTTTAATGGTTTCTTCGCAAACTTCTGGTTTCCATGTGCAAATGCCCTCAATTATTTCATCCAGGTAATGCGCTAACTCATCACTTGACACATTTTTAGAACAATCCACTTTGTATCGAATTTCCCCATTTTTTCGACTAATGTTTATTGACACCAAGTTGTCTTCATTCACCAATTTTTTCAGCCCCGTTCAGTGGTTTAGCATTTTTTATTTATAAGCCTTACATTCGCTGAGTTTCTTAAGGAACATTAGTGTTGCAAGCACTGACTAACTTGGCTTGCTTATTGGGCTATACTTCTAACTTAGATTCTCAAATGCACCTTTTCTAAAAAAGTTTACAGACAAGATGCCAACACATTTTCTTTGATTTACTATTTCAAGGGGATTCAAAACCCTCTACTCGATGGAGCTGTCACCCGCATTTCCTTTTTCCTAAACCAAATAAGATGTTAAAGCAAATCTTCATAGAAAGGTAAGAAAAGGTGAATTTGTGCCATTATGTCACTATTTTACCATTACTTTTCTAACAGCGATTTCAATGTCTTCCGCTTTAATTGTCTTTCTTCCGGCATATGTAGCGTAATCCCATGCTTCTTTCGCAATCTTAACCCCAATCTCGTCAAGGACTCTTGCAAGCTCCTTAGCCGCTTCTTCACTCACCCTTTTTGCTCCCGCTTTCTTGCATAATCTAATCATCGGAGCCACAGATATTTCTAATTCATTCATCGCAACTTCATCCACAGTCTCTTTTTCTTTTCAAGTAAGTATTAAGCTTTGTTATCTGTTTTCTCTTCGATTTAGCAAGTTATAAATACCAATAGCTCTCATACATTGAATCCCGAGGTTATTTCAATGGCAAAAAAACCAGTTAAAAAAGAAGAAAAGAAAGCCCCGGCAAAGAAAAAGTAAATAACACCTCGGCATAAAAACTCATTTCTCTTTTTTCTTTTCTGCTGCGTGTTTGCTCGGTAGAAAACATTTTATTCTGTTGCCGGCATTTTTGGTTAGGTGATTGTTTGCCATATTGTGTTAAATGTGGCGCTCCACTAAAAAACACCGACAAGTTTTGTACGGTTTGTGGGTCTGCTGCTCCCAAGTTTACAGAGGAAGAATACACTGTTTCAAGTAAAAACTTGGTTAACCGCGTCGGCGAATTATTGCACGAGGGAAATGTGACACGTGTAATAGTTAAGGATGAGGTAGGTAAAACTTTGCTTGAAATCCCTGCAACCGTGGGTGTTATTGGAGTTGTTTTGGCTCCGTGGTTGGCCGCTTTAGGTGTAATAGCTGCTTTAGTCGCTAACTGCAAAATTGTTGTTGACAGAAGAGAATAAAGAAGTTATTCTGGTGGTTTAACAAGCAGCAGAACAATGCCCACGATTAATAGTATGGCACTTAATGCACCGAAGAACACGGTAAATCCGCCTAAAACATTTGAGCTTGTTGCTGTGAAATAAATCATAACTGCACCAATTATTATGAGTGCTAATCCAAATACTCTTTCAGCTAATGATACCCAGAATGTGTCCCCTTCTTCGCTCATGCGTATTTTCTTCCTTGCGTCTTTTCTTAATAGTTTTCTTTCATATAAACAAGAGGAGTTATTTTAAATTATTCCATGATTAAGCGCTTGCAGCGTATAGGATTGATTTTTTCTGTAGCTCCTTATTCTTGGGTCAGTGTTGATTGACGTTTTCTCACAGCTTATGCTCGAAGCCGTCGCCTTACATCATTCCCACTCTAATGTTGACTGTGGGGATTTATTTATTGTGATTAGAGGAAAACGGAGAAGTTAAAAAAAGAAAGGTAAAGGTGGTGGGGCTCTTTTAGGTTACTATTTGGTTTACGAAGTCTTGGGCTCGTGTATTGAGATCTTCTTTCTGCCCTATTTTCACCACTATTGCGTTCGATAAAGTACCGTTCGCCGAAAGCGCCGATACAGAGTTTTTAATCATATCTATATCGCCTTGAGAAGTTGCACCTTGACCGCTTCCGAACACACCGACTCTGGTAAAAATGTAGGGTCCATAACCCGGACTTGCGTGACCTGAAGGCAGGTTGTTTAGGTAGTCTTTAATTGAGCTGCTTAATGCGCCTGCATAAACGGGTCCGCCCACTACTACCACGGAATACTCTGTGGTGTTAGCGGCTGCTGAACTTTTTACACCTGCCTCAGTGACAATATAGCTATTTGCTTGCAGGTCAATGGCGACTTTGTCGGCCACGCCTTTTGCAGTTCCTGAAAGCCCAGGATCAAAGACAACTAAAGCCTTACCAACGGAAGTTCCAGTCGGAGTCAACGTTTGAGACCCCGTAGCTGTGTAAGCTGCTACATCGAGGAATATGATTGCTCCAAACGAGCCTACCACAATTATTAAAACCGCAAATATGGCTATGATTATTTTGAAGATTTTTCTCATCCAATCGCCTTCTTGAAGCATTCTTGTTGGCGTTTACTTAAAAAATTACCGCCGAAAATCATGAAATTAGTAGGAAAAAAGGTGCAGAAACCATGTTTCTATTGTTGCATTGGATGGTTTTAACGTCAGTTGACGAATCTAAACGCTTAAACCCTGCCGAGGGTAGGGTAGCATATGCGACTTATTCGTGAGGTGAAAAAAACACATGATATTCATAGAGGAAGAAGATGAATGGGAAGAAGGCGAAGATGAAGAATGGGAAGAAGAAGAATGGTAAACTAAACGCCCTAAACCGCAATTTTGTATATTTTTCTTTTAAGTTTGAATTTATCCCAGAGTTTATGAGGTTGTTTTCTTGAACCGATGAAAAAAGCCATTTCGCCTTTTTGTTTATTTTTCCTTGAGGTTTACATTTATAACTATCTTGTTGGCATCATTAAACGACGCCATCCATGACACGAATTGCCGTATTAAACGAAGATAAGTGCAAAGTCAAAAAATGCAATTCACTCTGCGTTAGCTTCTGTCCCATGGTACGCAGCAGAGTGGAAGCCATACGTGTAGATGGGTCCAAAGCTGTCATAGCTGAAACGCTTTGCAGCGGCTGCGGAATTTGTGTCAAAAAATGCCCTTTCAAAGCCATCAGCATCGTCAACCTACCTGACGAACTCGAGAAAGATTGTAGCCACCGGTTCAGCGAAAACAGCTTCAAACTTTATCGTTTACCCATGCCCTCACCCGGGACAGTTTTGGGGTTGCTGGGACAAAACGGCATAGGCAAAAGCACTACCCTTAAGGTTTTTTCGGGCGAAATCAAACCTAACCTCGGCAGATTCGATGATCCATCCGAATGGCCCGAGATCATTCAGTATTATCGGGGTTCAAGCCTTCAGGATTACTTCCAGAAACTAAGCGAGAAGAAGCTTAAAGTCAGCAGCAAACCGCAGTACGTCGATAAAATTCCCAAGGCGGTATCGGGCAAAGCTGGTGAACTCTTGGAAAAAGTTGATGAACGCAAACAGCTTGACGCAATCGCCGAGGAGCTGGAGCTCAAGAAGATCTGGGACAGACCCCTCGATGTACTCAGTGGCGGGGAGCTTCAGCGTGTCGCGGTTGCAGCAGCACTTAGCCGTGAAGCAGACGTATACCTTTTCGATGAGCCCTCCAGCTACTTAGACGTGAAACAGCGGCTGGTTGTTGCTAGAGCTATCCGCAGCCTCAAAGAACAACAAAAAACCATCGTTGTAGCCGAGCATGACTTAGCAATCATCGATTACTTATCCGACCAAATTTGCGTCTTCTACGGAGAACCAAGCGTTTACGGCGTCGTCTCCCACACCCACGGCGTCCGAACAGGCATCAACATTTACTTACAAGGGTACATCCCAGACGAGAACATCATGTTCCGAAAAGAAGCCATAGTGTTCCATGAGAAACCGCCAAATGCAGGCGAAATGGTCGGCGAACCCCTGCTCAAATGGGACAGGATGGAGAAAACCTTCAAAGGTTTCAAACTCGCTATCGAACCAGGCGAGATACGAACTGGCGAAATCATAGGCATCCTTGGACCCAACGGCATAGGAAAAACCACCTTCGTCAAGATGTTAGCTGGCTTAGAAGAAACTGACGATAAACGTCAACTAAGCAAATTAACCGTCAGCTACAAACCCCAATACATTGCGCCTGATTATGCAGGTTCAGTGCAAGAACTACTTATGAACGTGGCTAAGGAAAACTTTACTTCAAGCTGGTACAAAACCGAAATCGCTCAGCCACTACGCCTCCAAGTCCTAATGGACAAAAACGTGATGGAACTCAGTGGCGGAGAACTCCAAAAAGTCGCCATCGCCGCATGCCTCAGCCGCAAAACCGACCTATTCCTGCTTGACGAGCCAAGCGCATACCTTGACGTTGAAGAACGCTTAAACGTGGCAAAAACGCTTCGGCGAGTCGTGGAAGCCCACGGCATCCCAGCCTTCGTAGTTGAACACGACGTGGTAACCCAAGACTTCATAGCAGACCGCCTAATGGTCTTCAACGGAGACCCAGGAGTCTCCGGCTTAGCACATCCACCAACCAGCCTAAGACAGGGCATGAACACGTTCCTTAAAGAAATGGACATCACCTTCAGACGGGACTCAGTCACTTACCGCCCCCGAGTAAACAAAGATGATTCCCAGATGGATAAATTCCAAAAAGACATCGGCGAATACTACTACACCAAAACAACGAAACCCGAAAAAATGGAAACCAAGCCAGATAAGAAAGAACCAGCTAAAACACCTAAAAAATAGCTTGCTTTTTTGGGCTCGTTCTCTTTTAAACAAAAGCCTCCCACAGAGTTGTTGTTGCTGCTGCAACTGAATTCTGCACACCCGTTGCAACCACAATCAAAGACAAACCCAAATTACCAAGTTCACCCTTAACTGAAACACAAATCAAACCCACAGAAGATGATGATGCAAACCAATTCTGCACACAACAGTATCATCAATCAGAACGAAACCAAAATTATACAGTTACCTTAATAGAAAATGTGTTTTACCACATAATCCTTGAAATGGCATCCAAACTTTCCCTTTTCCGTTATCCAATGTTTGTTTGATGCTGGTTCTTGACGGCGTCGTATATTTTTTGAGGAGTGTAACCTGCAAAACTCAACAAGTTACCTGCTGACGCATAGAGCAGAAGTAGGTATTTTTTTGTATCTGGCGTCACGTTTTTCTCAATAAGCTGCAGAGCTTTAACGCGGCGTTCGTAGCGTTTGTGTTCGGCGTTTGTGAAGACGAATTTTACGCTATTACCCGCGGGCACTTCTAATCCTTGTTTGCTTAGTTGTTGGGCTGCGATGACTTGGCTGACTTGTTGCCTGTAGGTTTTGGGTTCTTTAGACATATGTTTGGTAACTATCAAATCCGATATGGATACGTCGCCTTTGAGCAGTCGTTGTCTGTAGTTCTTCAAAACTTTTAGTGCTTCAGGAATCCGCTGGTAGAGTTCCGTTGTGTCGTTTGCGGGTTTTAGGACGTTTATCATTTCGGTTTGAGCATCAAAAATGAATCCTGGCGTGTCGCTGCGGCGAGTTTCTAAGCCCCGAATCTTGACGTTGCCGTTCTCCATTACGCCAAAGTAACGGTTCAAAACACTAAGCCGAGGATGCATCCTCGAAGGCACAAAAACTATCCATTTATAGCGTCCCTCAAAATTGATGGGTACCCCAATCTCCCTGCCAATTACCCTGCATAGTTCATCGTACTCGTCTTGGGTGGCGTTTTTCTTTTTGAGCCAGAACGAATCCACGATGCCATGGATAACTTCAAAACCCGCATCTTCTGCTATATGTGCTGCTTTAAGGAAGGCTTCCCTCGCAAACGCACAGACTCCGATGTGCCCGTCGACTGTGCCAAATTTTGAGTTTTTAAAGCCCAAGTAGCCAAAGCAGGTGACTAAAATCCACTTTAATGCTGTCTGGCGTCTATCGTACACTTGCTTCAGCCGCTTATCAGTGGTTTTGTCTCTTAGACGCTTGTAGCAGAGCCGTTTGGTTAAAGCCAAATCAACGGTTTTGGGAACCATACCGACTCGTTTTTGACATATATGATAGTTTAAATCGGGAATCCGTATCGGTGAGTCGGGGCAGCATTTACATAGAACAGTTTCCGCTGAAATGTTGTATCTACGCATCAATGAGGGGTACATTGAGGAGAAATCTAGTTCTGCCACTGAATCGTGTGCTCCAAGCCGCGGTTCATAGACGAATCCTCCGCGGTCACCAACCAGCAAATCAATGGCTGACTTGAATGTTTCAGGTATCTTTTTGTTTCTGGGCAGCAAGATATCGTCTTTTATGGCTTGGTAGAACTGGATGGATGACATGCTGGAGCCAATCGAGAACCTTGCCGCTGTATGCAATGGAACTCTGCAGGTTCGGGCTATTTCGATGTAGCCTTCAAAATCTGCTTCCCCAATGATGAACGTGTTGCGCTGGTCGACATGTATCCGACCATGTAGCCTCATGATGCTTGCACGATAGAACGTGCGCCCATACGAAAAGTATGTTCTTCCCGACGCTTTAGTTTTACCACTAAAAGGCACCTTATCTCGACCTAAAACAAACTCATCTAGCACATCGTTTACACTGGCTCTTTTAATTAAGTAAGGGAAAAGATACGAGTCTCCTGCACTCGTTAAGATTACATCGGGATCCAACTCGTTTACGGCGTAAACAAGCTGCAAAAGTTTTGTTGCTTCGTCACCATAGTCGATGGGTATCTCTTCTTCTTTGTCTTCTTGTTTTAAAATTATTTTTTCGATGGGGTCATCAAAACTTGCGACTATGCCTTTCTTGGCGACTTTTACTTCAAGCGTTACCACCCGCAACTTGGGAATAACATAATCTGTGTTTGTAACAGAATCCAAAAGCGTATAATCCAAGCCAGACTTCGAGACTTTTACTTCGACAAACGCCAAAGGAAACAAATCATGAACAAAAAAGTATAAGCGGTCATTTTGGATATCACAGTTATGCAGTTCGTAGCGCAGGTAATCGCCCATCCGTAAAATTTCAAGAGTTAAAGCTCGGGTTTGCCTGCAGTCTTTTAGGGTTATTTCGAGAACTCTGGATTTTTCTATGTCGGTTGCTTGAGCGTACTTGTACGTGAACCTAAGCGACGCAATTTTTTGGTTATCAAAGAGCTGGCTTATGAGGCGTTCAAGGTCGTCTTGCTTGCCCGAAACATAGATGCAGGGTTCAAACTTATCCGATAACCTGACTCTCTCGTCCGATTCGGTGATTACCCAAACTGCAACTTTGCCAAATTCAGATGGATAAACGTCGAATATCCAGCCTCTAACCCGTGGCTGCTCGCTGGGCTGCATCTTGCTTCTTCTCTAACGGCATAATCTTCTTCTGCAGGTGAAGCAGGATTGAAAGTATCATGGGTTCAAAGAGTATGGGTTGGGTTGCGTTGCTTCCTGCTGAAGCAAAGTTTCGGCAAGCATCCATCAACTCTTCAAAGGCTTCTCGATCTTCCGTTCTCAGAGCTTTCTCAAAACCGCTCCACCTGCGTATCTCATCTTCTAACGCCATGCGGTATGACTCAACGGTTTTACCCATAGGATACTTCTCCTGTTAGCGTAGACTTGCTTTTTCTCATGCTCTTTTCTCCAAATTTTAGGGGGATAGCGAAAGGGGTTCTTGAGTTTTTAAAGTGTCAGTTCAAAAGACACTGTGTTTGAGTGGAGGGTTTAGTGTAAGTGAAATTCGGCGGCTATTTTTGCCAAAGGTAGATGCCCAGTCAATCTTGCATAAGATTGACGTATAAAGCCAACTTGAAGACTGCTTTTAACTATGGCAATATTACTTTTTACCTGTCAATTTCTATTTCTCTTTTTCGTAGCTTTGAAAGCTTTAAAATAATTTTTTCGGTCCTTCTTAAGTGCCGACTGATAATTAGCGAATATTTTACATGTTTAAAGCAAAATTCTCCATTCAAGCATGCTACAATCTGTTTTTAGAATAAGAGTTTGCTCCCCAGAGTGTAGTTAACTTAAAGAACCAGAAGCAAATATACTAAGCACTCTGCAAACTAAAAACGGGGAAAGTGGTGTAAGCGGCAAGTGGCTCAAGCAACCTTTGAAGAAATCAGCGCGTCAGACTTTTTCTATCGAAACCGAGACATCGCAGGCTTAACAAACCCATCACGCGCTATCTTCGTTGCCATACGAGAAATCGTAGAAAACTCACTCGACGCTGCAGAAAGCCAAAAAATCCCCCCAGATGTCTACGTTCGCTTATCATACGAAGGAGAAGCCACCAAAGAAACCCAAATCTACAAGCTTCGCGTCGAAGACAACGGCAGCGGAATTCCACCCCGATTCATCCCATCAGCCTTTGGCCAAGTACTCTACGGCAGCAAATACAAACTCAAACAAGCAAGAGGCACCTTCGGCTTAGGGGGTAAAATGGCCGTGCTCTATGGACAAATCACCACGCACCAACCAGTTTTTGTTACCTCGAGCACTGGTCAAGAAAAAATTTACAGCTTCAAATTAATGATTGATATCCAGCGAAACAAACCAATAATTTTAGACCGCAAAGTCCTCATAAACAAAGACCAATGGCGCGGCACTATCGTGGAGTTCACTCTCGAAGGCGACTACCTGCGTGCCATGCCCAAAATCATAGAGTACTTCAAACAAACCGCTATGGTAAACCCATACGCAAACATCACTTTTGTTGACCCTAAAGGTCGACTCTACAAGTTTACACGGGCAACTAGCATCATGCCTGAACCGCCTAAAGAAACCATGCCTCACCCATACGGCGTCGACGTAGAGCTCCTTCAACGCCTCATTCAAATAACAACCTTCACAAACATGTCAGATTTTTTGAAAGGGCATTTCCACCGAGTCGGAGAAATCACTGCCCAAAAATTCCTCGACTTCGCAGCCATCCCACCAAACAAAAACCCCAAAAAACTAGCCCACGAAGAAATCGTACGTTTAATGCAGAACCTCAAAAAATACAAAGAATTCCTTCCTCCGGACGCCAGTTGCCTCTCACCGCTCGGTGAGGACCTGCTTAAAGCTGGCATCCAAAAAGAACTCAAACCCGAGTACCTTGTGGTTCATCAACGTAAACCATCCACTTATGCTGGTCACCCATTCATCGTTGAATTAGCAATGGCTTATGGCGGAGACGTACCAAAACGTGGAACCTTTGTCATTTATCGATTTGCCAACAAAATCCCCCTACTCTACGACGAAGCAAGCGACGTTTCCTACCGTGTAATCGCAGCCATGAACT
>Ga0182021_10012250_pt1 | contig 10189 bp, 8 predicted proteins | sample 612E3MmetaG_FD_120493 | JGI IMG/M metagenome (GOLD analysis project Ga0182021, IMG submission 120493) | Permafrost microbial communities from Stordalen Mire, Sweden - 612E3M metaG (Illumina Assembly) | ecosystem: Environmental > Terrestrial > Soil > Wetlands > Permafrost | place: Sweden... | reverse complement strand
CCGCGGCAACGCGGCACCCGAGCTGGCCTCGGCGTGGCACGCCGCGACGCGTGAGGTACGGGCGATGCTCCCCCACGCCGACCTGCCGGACGCCGGTACGTACCACCTGGTCGGACTCGAGGACCGACGCCTCGCGGTGCTCCTCCACGTACATCCCGACCTCGGCGCCTGCGTCACGGTCGACCTCGACGTCGTCGCCGTCGACAGCCTGCTCGCGTCGTCGCTTCCCCAGCTGAGCCGCGACCTCGCGGCCACGAGCAAGGGGTACTGACACGGTGATCGAGGAGCTGGACGGAACCATCGACGACATCCGGCGACAGGTCGGCGCGTCGCTGGTCGCGCTGGATCTGTGGGAGTCGGGGTCGGCGCTCAGCCTGGCCGGCTTCGGCACGACGCCAGCGACCGGTCCGATGCTGCACCGGGTCACCGAGGACCTTCGCCACGCAGCAACCCTCGCCGGATCCCGCCTCGACGACTACCACGTCCTCACCGTCGGAGGCGGAGCCGTCGTCGTGGTCTCCAGGCCCCACCTCAGCGCCGCGCTTCTCGTCACGGACGATGCCGAGCTCGCGTGGGTGCTCAACGACGTGGTTCCCGCCGTACGCGCAGCGTTGGACGCGGCGTCCGTCTGACGCATTCAGCTGGGTTCCCTGGCGGCCCGGCCGGATTGGAGTGGGCCGGCCGGGCCCAGCAGATCTGCCACATTGCCTTGGGGAACACCTGGCTCGGGGCATCTTGGGGGAGCCCGCGGATCTGCTGCTGGTTCGATTGTGTGACTCGCATCTCACCGACCTCGAATGAAAACGCGAGGTATGGAACGGAAATGATCCAGATTTAACGCTGGGCTAGGTCTTGGAACGATTCAACGCCGTTGGCGAGGACTGTTCCCCCTAACCGGGCGACGTTCACCACGTACTGCCCATAGGTGCCGTGATAGCTCGCGACCTCCTCCAGACACGGTCCGAGCCGGCGCAGACCGTCGAGGACGAACCTCGGCACGGCGTCGAGAACGGTGACCGGGTCCGCCAGATGCAGATCAGCCCCGTGGACCGTGCCCTCGAGCCCGGAGTAGCCGATCTGGATGCACGGCAGCATGATCGACAGGTCCCCGACGTCGCCGGCGGCCGCCGATCCACCGCGGTCGTCTAGCAGCGAGTCGATGCCGGGAACGCCAGCGTGGAAAGCCTCTCGGAATGGCACGGACAAGGGGCGATGCTGCCGGAACGGGAAGTAGCCGACCTCGGTGTCGATCTCGGCGACGCCCCCCATCGCCAGCGCCGCGCCCTGCGCCATGGCGTCGAGCTTGGCGGAGAGCTCGGACATGTACGCGAGGTCGATCGTTCGGACGTCGGTCGAGACCCGGGCCGTGTCGGGAATCACGTTGGTCGTCATGGGCGCCGACGACACCACGGGGTTGAGTCGTGCCAGCACGTCCTCGCGCAGCTGCTGCCTCCCCAGCCCGATGGCGGTCTGGTACAGCACCGCCATTGACGCGGCGTTGATCCCGGCGAAAGGGACGAACCCCGCGTGTGCGGCGCGGCCGTGGAACGTCACGTGCTTGTACGCGAAGCCGGCCAGGTCGCAGTCGAGCTCCACCGTCGGGGTGGCGTACCCGCCGCCCATCGTGTGGGTGAGGACGGCCACATCGACGTCGTCGAAGACGCCGAGACGCATCGCTTCGGGCTTGCCGCCGAACCAGGCGATCTCGCCGGCATCCCGCAGCGCGCGCCGGGTGTCGAGGTCGATGTACTCCTCAGCCGGTACGAACACCACGACGAGGTCGTACGGGAGGTCCCAGGGCTTGGTCGCCAGCTCGGCGACCACGGCGCAGGCGATCCCGACCTGTGTGTGGTGCCCGCACGCATGCACCGCGCCCGTGACGGGGTCCGCGGCAGGGTGCGCCGGCACGATCAGCGCGTCGAGCTCGGCGACGAGGGCGACGGCCCTCTCGTGGCCCGGGCCGAGCCGCAGGCGGAGGCCCGTCCGTGCGAAGGTCGTGATCTCGACGTCCGGCACCTGCCGTTCGAGAAAGTCACGGATCCGGGCCGAGGTGTACGTCTCCTGGTAGCCCACTTCGGGATGTGCCCACAGGTCCGCGACGAGCGCAGCCACCCGAGAGTACGCAGCGAGCAGCGGTGCGCTCATCCGGGGTGCGGATCGGTTGCCGCCGCCCATCGCCTGGCCCGCTCGTCGCGTTCCCGGGCCTTCTGCCCGAGCACGACTCCGGCCGCCACCACCACCGCGAGAACCACCAGCCGCTTCATCCCGCCAGCCTAGGCGACGTCGATCCGACGGGAACCGTCGCGGCCCAGCAGCAATGCCCCGGTCGCGCCGCGGACAACGATCCGGTCGGCGTCGAAGGGGGCCTGGACCCAGTCGCAGTCGTACCGGCCGTACTCTGAGGACAGCCGCTGACCGTCCTTCGAGAGTCTTCCGCTTCCGAGCCTGTACGACGCATCGGGCGTTGTCACGCCGAGAACCGCCCCGGACAGCGTCACGGAGCAGCGCGACAGCCAGGAGCTGAAGCCGTCGAGCGACCCATGGTCGTCCAGCTCGGCGCACACGACGACCCACGCGGTCACCCGGCCGTCCTGTCGGAGCGCGCTGCCCGACTCGGCGACCAGCTCGGAGGTGGCGAGTACGCCGACGAGCCCGCTGCCCTGTCGCACCGACAGCCAGTGGCTCCCCCGCGCAGACTCCTCGAGCTCGTCGAACGGCACGTACAGATGACTGCCTCTGACGCGCTTGCCCTCGCCGTAGCCCCGGCGGCCACGCGTGTCGTACACGGCGAGCAGCACGGGGCCGGCCGTGGCGACGTCGGGGTTGACGCCGTTGCCGACCCACGCCGACGGCGTCTTCTGCCTCGTCGCATCGTCGACCAGCGGGCCTCCGGGATGGGTCGCGAAGATCGGTACGCCACCGGGCAGGACCACGTGCCACAGGTGCTGCTGGTCGCCATAGTGGCCGGGGCGGTAGTGCTGGGCGCTGCTGAGCAGGAACGACTCGGAGCGGGTCGTCGCCACGTGCGCACGCTCCAGCGCCGTACCAGCCACCGCTGGCTTCGCGACCCGCATCGCGGTGGGCAGCAGGCCTCGTGGCACCCAGTCCAGCGCCTTCAGGGCCGAAAGGAACGGGTTGGTCGCCATCCTCCAGGCGTCGAACGCCGCGATCGTCGTACGGATGGCCCTCGGGTTGACGAAGGCCTCCATCGCCCACAGCAGCGCCACGGTCGACTCAGGGTCGTCGGGCAAGGGGTACAGAGCGGCAGCGTCCGAGATGTCCAGCCCGTGGCCGGTCCGTACCGTGCGTGGCGACGGGTCCTCGGCGATCTCCCGGATCACCTCCGGCACCTCGTACGACCGGCGCAGGCAGAACACCATGCCGATGCGGTCCCAGTTCGCGCTCACCTCGTCGTCGCTGAAGGCGTGGTCGACGATCGGCTGCATCTCGGAGCTGGCCGGGTGCTTCTTCTGCGACTCGTACAGGCGGCCGGCGCTCGCGACGAAGTGGCCATCGAACCGGTGCAGCGCGCAGTCGAGCAGCAGCAGGTCGAGCACGACAGCCGCTCGGTCGGCGATCTCGCGATGCGGAGCGTGGTCGACGAGCAGGCTCAGCCCCGCGACGTCCTCCTCGTAGTAGACCGGCGACAGCCACTCGGAGAACCCGAAGCGGAACCGCAGGTCGAGCCACTGCTCGAGGCGACGGCGCCCGTCGTCGCGATGCTCCGCGCCCGTACGGCGGTCGTTGCTGAACGTCTCGTCGCAGAAGGTCGCGCCGGCGAGGTACTCGGCTGTCGCGAACAGCAGCTGGTGGTTCTCCGACCAGAAGCACATCGCGTCGACGCCCGGCTCGGCCATCCAGTACTTGAAGCCGACCAGCGACCGCTGGACCAGCTCCCTCGAGACCTCGGGGACCTTCCCGCCCAGGAGCACCGCGAGGAGCGCGACGGCCCGGAAGTCCGCGCAGTCGCGGCGCATGTCGACGAATCCGCACAGGTCGCTGAGCTCGCCAGCCAGCGCATCCTCGTCGAGGGGGACGGAGCCGTCGCCCACAGGCAGGAGTGCCGCGAGCGCGGCGTACGTGCCCGCGACGGGACCATCGAGCCTCACCTTCGCGGGCAACGTCTTGGTCATCTCACCTCCGCAGCCTTCCCATCCTTTCGCGCCGCGTTGTGAATCCGGATCCCCGTCCAGTGGCCGTTACCGGATCGTGAGGCGGCGCTTCGTGAGGGCATCCCAACCACAGGTGTCGTTGGAGAGGGATCTCCGTAGGCTGTGGCCGATGAGTGTTGTCGAGGTAGTGCGCGGATTCAGGGACGCCCATGATGACTGGCGGGTCGATCTCGTGCTCGCCGGCGTCTCGATCGCGCTCCTGCTCGTGCCGTACGTGATCCTGGACGACCTCTTCGACACCGTAGGGACGAACCTGCCCTTGGCGGCGTCGACCTCGTTGATCGCCTTCCTCGCCATCAGCGTGCGGCGCGCCTTCCCCATGTTCTTCATGGGGATCACGGCCGCTGTCATCGCCGTCCAGGTCGTCCTGCTCCCTGGTCCTACCGTCGCCCTCGCCGTCCTGCCCCTCGCCGCCTACACGGTCGCGCGCTGGGTACCGGGGCTGAAGGCGCGCCTCATCGTCGTCTTCGGCGCCATGGCCGCGGTGGCCGGACCCCTGCGGTGGATCGTGATGCCGGTGGGCTTCGGCCAGCCAGGTGTCGCCCTGGCGGCCATCCTCGCGTCGGGTGTCTGCGTGGGTGTCGTGGTCACCCCCTACGCCCTGGGCCGACGCGCTCGTGACGTGGTCTACGCGCAGGAGACGCTGCTCGAGGCCGAGGCGGAGCACTTCCGGACCCTCCTCTCCGAGCGCGAGCACGAGGCACGCGCCATCGAGGCTCGCACCCGCAACCAGATCGCCCGCGAGCTGCACGACGTCGTCGCCCACTCGCTGTCGGTGATGGTCGTGCAGGCGGAGGGCGGGTACGCGCTCGCGACGAAGAAGCCCGAAGCCGCACAAGCGGCACTGCGCACGATCGCCACGACCGGCCGCGAGGCCCTCGGCGAGATGCGCCGGATCGTCGCCGTGCTCCGTGAGGGCGACGACGCCGAGTCCGAGCCGTTCGCGCCGCTGCCCACGCTGGTCGACATCCCTCGCCTCGTCGAGAAGACCGGCGCCTCACTCACCGTCACCGGAGAGACGCCGGACGTGCCGGCGGCGCTCGGCCTCACGGCGTACCGGGTGGTCCAGGAAGCGCTCACCAACGTGCTCAAGCATGCGGGTGCCGACGCGGACCCGCAGGTCACCGTCGCGTACGGCCGGACCGGCATCGACCTGGAGATCATCGACTCGGGCCTCGGCGCCCAGGCCACCACCGACGGACGCGGACATGGCCAGCGCGGCATGGTCGAGCGTCTCAGCGCCCACGGAGGCACGATCGAGGTCGGCCCCGAAGACGACAAGGGGTACCGCGTACATGCGTGGCTCCCGCTTCCGACCACCTCATCAGGGAGGATCACAACGTGACCATTCGCGTACTGCTCGTCGACGACCAGGCTCTCGTGCGGAGCGGGTTCCGCATGCTCATCGAGTCGAGCGACGGCATCGAGATCGTCGGGGAGGCTGAGAACGGCGCCCAAGCACTCGACCTCATAGCGACCACGCCCGTCGACGTGGTCCTCATGGACATCCGCATGCCTGTCATGGACGGCGTGGAAGCCACCAAGCGGATCGTCGCATCGGGCTCGCCGGCGCATGTCCTCGTGCTCACCACGTTCGACGCCGACGAGTACGTGTACGCCGCGCTCCGCGCCGGTGCCAGCGGCTTCCTGCTCAAGGACAGCCGTCCCGACGAGCTGCTTCAGGCGATCCACAGCGTGGCGAACGGCGACGCCGTGATGGCGCCGAGCGCGACGCGACGCCTGCTCGACCACATCGTGCCGCTGCTGCCGACCAGCTCGGGCCGCGTCGACTCCCGCCTCGACGTCCTCACCGACCGGGAGCGCGAGGTGCTCGTCGAGATCGCGAAGGGCGCGACCAACGCCGAGATCTCGACCACCCTGTACATGGCGGAGGGCACCGTGAAGACACACATCGGCCGCCTGTTCGCGAAGCTCCATGCGCGCGACCGCGTACAGCTCGTGCTGATCGCGTACGAGACGGAGCTCGTCAAGCCCTAGGGATCGTCCCGCGAGCTCCTGCACCGCAGCGAGGTACCTGGCAGGGGACACCAGTCGTCAAAGAGCTTCGGACAGGGTCCACTAGCTGCGGAGCCGTACGGGAAGGCCCGGGCCCAGCCGTGCGCGGAGCACGGACGGCAGGACGACCCGCCTTTCGCACGGCTGAACATCGTCCTCGAGCTCGCTGATGAGCTGTGACACCAGCAGAGGCGCCACCTGCTCGACGGGCTGGACGACGCTGGAGAAGCCCAGCGCCGCAGCGACGGGGGAATCGTCGAATCCCACGATCGACTCGGCCGGCGCGAAGCCCTCGACCGGCGACTCGTACAGGACGCTCAGCGCACCGAGCGCCAGCGAGTCCGTACCGCACGCTGCCGCGGTGACGCCACGGTCACGCAGGACACGCATCGCGCGGAAGCCGTGCTCGATGCCTTCCGGCACGCACATGTCCAGCTCCTCGAGGTTCTCATCGACGCCCTCCATGCCGCGCAGCCAGCCCAGACGGCGGTCACGGTCGATCATCGAGAAGTCGCTCGACCCGATGAAGCCGATCCTTGTGTGGCCGCGCTCGCGCAGCAGCCGGGTGCCCTCCTCGACGCCGGTCGTGTTGTCGATGTCGACCCACGGGTGCGGCGCGTCAAGCTCCCCCCATGGGCGGCCGAACGCCACGAAGGGCATGCCGATGCGGCGGAGCTCGGCGGGCCTGCTGTCCAGCGGTGTCGTGTATGCCAGCATCGCCGCGTCGATCAGGCCCGTCTCGAACAGCCCCGTCAGCGCCGCCAGCTCCTCCTGCTCGCCCGAGGCCGTGACGAGTACGGGGTGGTAGCCGCGCTCCTCGAGAGCCTCCGTCGCCGCGTGGAGGTAGCGGTCCATCACGGAGCCGTTGATGCCGTCGAGCACCGGCGACATGCGCATGCCCACGATCTTCGTACGGTTCGTCCGCAGGGCTCGCGCAGCTGCCGATGGTCGGTATCCGGAGCGTTCGATGTGCTCGCGAACCCGCTCGCGGGTGGTCGGCTTGACGAGGTGAGGCGCGTTGATGACGTTCGAGACCGTCTGGCGTGAGACTCCGAGCTCCTTCGCCAGACTGATCAACGTCGGCCGCGCCATCTGACTCCTTGTCGCGTTGGGGTGACGACGGGAATTTACCTTGAACGTGCACAGTCCGGTAGCGATACCGTCATCCGGCTTGCCGATCTTCGATCGTTTCGCGGAGTTTTTGCCCCTGAATCGATACACCCGGAGGAGCGTCGTGGAGTCGACGTCCACGACCGGATCACCATCGACGGGAGTACTTTCGGCGCTTGATCTGTTGAAGCGCTCGTCGGAGGTCCGCGCTGTGCAACCTCGTCCTCCGTCGCATCGTTCACAGCCGAGGAGACCTCCATGTGCCGTCGTGTCACCTGTTCGACCTGCAACAAGCCCACGTGGGCCGGCTGCGGCGAACACATCGAGCAGGCCATGGCCGGCGTGCCGAAGTCTGAGCGCTGCACCTGCGCCGCTGCGCAGAAGGCCAGCGCCCCGACGGCGTCGTAGCGGTCCTCACCTGACGACTGCCCGACAAGGATGGACGTCCCCGAAGGGTTGGAGATTCGCGTTTATATACCCCGGGGGGTATGGTGATCCCACGTTCCCACCGAGGAGATCTCCATGTGCCATCGCGTCACCTGCCGCACCTGCAACAAGCCGTCCTGGGCCGGCTGCGGCAACCACGTCGAGCAGGCGCTGACGGGCGTCCCGAAGTCACAGCGCTGCACCTGTACAGCGGCACAGAAGGCCTCTCAGCCGACCGGCGGCTTCATGAGCCGGCTGTTCGGCTGAGCGCACCGACGGTCAGACGAGTACGGGCCAGCCGGTCTGCTGAGCCGCGTACGCGTCCCACTCGGGCTTGCTCGCCGCGCTGAGGGCGACCCCCCGGAGCGTGGCACGTACGGACGGGAACAGGTCGCGGTTGGCGTTGAGGCTCCAGATGGCCGCGCCGAACCGCAGCTCCTGCATCAGCCCGTTCGCTGCCGGCAGCTGGTAGCGCAGGACGACGAACTCGTCGGCCCACGGAACACCGTTCCGGTCGTACTCGAGGCACGCGAGGAAGCCCTGGCCCATGAGCCGGGGATCCATGCGCTGGCTCAGGTAGAGCGCGGGGTCGACCGGGTCGATCGAGACGACGAACGCACCTCGCCGCAGCTTCGGCACGAGCGCGGTGGCGATGACGTCCTGCATGAGGCCGCCTGACGCCGGCTCGCGACCGGGCTCGGCGGTGGTCAGCAGCCCGCCGCTGATGAGGTCCGAGCGCGGGAACCGCTCCGCGACGCACGACGCGTCCGCCGGGCTCGTACCGATCGCGTACTTCACCGGAAGCCCGGGACCTGCCGGCCACATCACCTGACCGCCCGCGTTCCAGTCGGCCGGGTGGCGGAACGTCACCGCGACCTGCTGCGATCTCGGGTCCGTGAGCTCGTACGTCGCCCATTCGAGCGTGTCGGCCGCCTGCGCCGGCGCGACCCAGGTGGGCGAGTTCGCCCGCTCCCAGCGATGCTGCTGCTCGGCCTGGCGCTGGGCCTCGGACTGCGGGCCCTGCTCGGCGACGTAGCCACGCGCCTTGTCGATGTCGCTCTTGAGCAGCTTCCCTGTGTCCTTCAGTCCCGCAGCCAGATCGTTGCCGAACCTCGAGAGCTTGCGTCCCCAGTCATCGCTCATCACGGCCTCCTAGGCACTGACGTACGGAATCAGTTGTGTGTCATGTCCAACGGGACGACCCACTCGGTGAACTCGGCCTCGGTGACGTACCCGAGCTCGAGCGCAGCCTGTCGCAGGCTGCTCCCCTCCTTGTGGGCCTTCTTCGCAATCTTGGCAGCCTTGTCATAGCCGATGTGGCGATTGAGGGCTGTGACCTGCATGAGGTTCTTGTCGAGGTTCTCTTTGATCTTCGGCAGGTTGGGCTCGATGCCGACCGCGCAGTTGTCGTTGAACGCCAGGCACGAGTCACTGATGAGGCGGATGCTCTCGAGCACCGCGTGCACCATGACCGGCTTGAACACGTTGAGCTGGAAGTTCCCCTGGCTGCCGGCGAAGCCGACGGTGGCGTCGTTGCCGAAGACGCGGGTCGCGACCATCGTCATGGCCTCGGACTGGGTCGGGTTCACCTTGCCGGGCATGATGCTCGAGCCGGGCTCGTTCTCCGGGATGTTGATCTCGCCGATGCCGTTGCGCGGGCCAGACGCGAGCCAGCGGACGTCGTTGGCCATCTTCATGAGCGCGCCCGCGAGCGTGCGCAACGAGGCAGAGGTCTGTACGAGGGCGTCGTGGGCGCTGAGCGCCGCGAACTTGTTGGCGGCGCTGCGGAACGCGTAGCCCGTCTCCGCCTCGTACTTCTTGGCCGCGAGATCGCCGAACTTCGGGTGCGCGTTGAGGCCGGTGCCGACCGCCGTGCCGCCGATGGCGAGGTCGAGCAGACCCTCGCCGGCGTGCTTCACCTCGCCGAGCGCGTAGTCGAGCTGGGCGACCCAGCCGCTGATCTCCTGGCCGAGGGTGATCGGCGTGGCGTCCTGCAGGTGCGTACGGCCGACCTTGACGATGCCGGCGTACTCCTCGGACTTCGCCGCCAGCGTGTTGCGCAGGGTGGTGACGGACGAGTACAGACGCTCGTTCAGCTCGAGCACGACCGCGATGTGCATGGCTGTCGGGAAGGTGTCGTTGCTCGACTGGCCGCGGTTCACGTGGTCGTTGGGATGTACGGGGCTCTTGCTGCCCATGACCCCGCCGGCCAGCTCGATCGCGCGGTTCGAGATGACCTCGTTGGCGTTCATGTTGCTCTGGGTGCCGCTGCCGGTCTGGAACACGACCAGCGGGAAGTGCTCGTCGAGCCTGCCCTCGATCACCTCGTCGGCTGCCTGCACGATGAGGTCGGCGATGTCCGGCGGCAGCTCGCCCAGCTCCGCGTTCGCCTGGGCGGCGCCCTTCTTGAGGATGCCCAGCGCGCGGATGATCGCGCGGCCCCACACGAACGTGTCGCGGCCGAT
>Ga0182021_10012249_pt1 | contig 10189 bp, 10 predicted proteins | sample 612E3MmetaG_FD_120493 | JGI IMG/M metagenome (GOLD analysis project Ga0182021, IMG submission 120493) | Permafrost microbial communities from Stordalen Mire, Sweden - 612E3M metaG (Illumina Assembly) | ecosystem: Environmental > Terrestrial > Soil > Wetlands > Permafrost | place: Sweden... | reverse complement strand
GTCTGGTCCGGACGATACGCCGACGTTCTTCACGCCGGGCAGACGGCCGAGCTGGCGCTTGAGGTGGCAATGCTGGCGACGCTTACGAGTCCGACGACCACTACCTGAGTGGACTCGACTGCGGCCGCCTTGGCGACTGCGGCTTGGCTTGACGCCGGGGCGGCGTCCTCCGCTCCGGGGCCCGTCTGCGGGCTGGCACTCGCCTCTGGGCTTGCCCGCATGATCTGTTCGCGGCGGGCGCGCAGGTCCGGTGCGAGGCTTCCGCGCTCCGCTTCTTCGAAGGATGGAGAGTCGGGCATCTGAGCGGCCATGCTGGCGAAGACCGTGGGGTCGGCCTCCTGGCTGAGCTGCTCGAAGAAGTTGGCGACTTCTCCTTCGAAGGCCGAGACGCGGCTCTGGACGCGCTCGATCTCGAGTTCGATGGCAGAGTTGTACTCCTGCAGCTCCTGCTCCAGAAGCTCGCGGCGACGCGAGATTCGCTGTTCGGTCTCGACGCGGATGCGCTCCATCTCGGCCTTGGACCAGTCGCGAATTGCGCTGACATCGGCTTCGGCGGCTTTGCGGAGGGAGGCTGCTTCGTCGTCAGTCCGCGCGTGCAGCTTCTCGGTATATGCCTTGGCATCCGCCTGGCACTGATCGATCGTCGCTTGCCGCGCCGTCTCGGCGGTCGAACGCATGGCCTGCGTGAGGTCCGCCAGGAACCGGTTCGGATGACGCGCGGCCGTCTCGTTCACGCTCATCTCCACGTTGACTACGACTCAGGGCTCCGGCCGAGCGCCGGAGTCTTCCGTTCAGGTTACTACGCAACCACGACTTTTGGGCCCCTCGGAGCTGGATCTCGTGGCCACGCACCATTATCGCGTGTCCAAAGGCCAGCAACGAGGGCTTTTCGTGCTGGAATGATGGGCCGGGTGTTGCCGCCAGGCACCCCGCTGGAGGTACCAGGACTACCCGCCCTTACGTACCGCCTAACAGACCCTGCTTATGCAAACGAAATCGCTCGGGAACTGCGCCGCAGTCCCTCGCGGCCGGCGCACTGAGATTCTGGAGTGCGACCGGATCACTTGCCGGCGTGCGGCTCAGAGCCGATTACTGAGGCCCTTCAGAGTGGGCTCTTGTCGCCAGCTTGGCTGGCGAATCCAGCCACCAATGGTCCGGGAGAGCCTCCTTCGTTTCGCCTGTCGAGGCCGCAGCCGGTGAGGTCCCCGAGGCAGTAGCCCTGGCTTCCTGCTCGGCCTGCTGCCGCCGGGCCCGCAGATCGCTCGCCAGCGTATTCGGGTCGAGTTCGTCGAAGGAAGGCGGATCTGGTATCTGAGACGCCATAGTCGCGAAGACGGTCGGATCCGCGCCGCCCTGAAGGAGCCGCTCGAAGAACTCGGCAACCTCGCTCTGGAATGCCTCGACGCGATGCTGGACGCTCTCGACTTCGACCCCTATGGCTGCGTTGAACTCCTCCAGATCGCGATCGAGGAGCTCGCGGCGGCGCGAGATACGGCGTTCGGTTTCCTGCCGGATCAACTCCATTCGTGCTTTCGACTGCTCGCGGATCGTCGCGACATCAGCATCGGCCGACTTGCGGAATTGCTCGGACTCCTCTTTGGTTCGAGCGTTGACCTGCTCGGCATACGCCTGCGCGTCGAGACGGCACTGTTCGATTGTCGAGAGACGAGCCGCCTCAGCGGTCGAACGCATCGCCTGCGTCAGGTCCGCAAGGAAACGGGTCGGGTGATTCCCTGCCGAGTCGTTCACGCTGATCTCCATGGGCTCAGTCCCACGTCCCAATAGAGGACGCCGACGATCAGTCCGCGATAGCTGCCCTGCGCCCGCCCGGGCCGGCGACGCGCTGGGCCGTTCAAGACATCAGCTCAGTATCGAGTGTCCCAAACGGTACATGAAGGGACTCTCGGAATCATGAGGTGGTCGTTGCCTGCACGCACCCCGCTGGAGGTACTAGCACGGTACCCCTTCGTACCGCTCCGACTTCGAGGCGTGGATGAGGACTAATTGCCCGCGACTGCCATGGATGTCATGTCGCTGACTACTTCTGACCGCCCGCTCGCGTTCTCGCGGCCTTGTCGGCCCAGGCACCCAGAACGTTGTCCTTGTGTGGACGGATCGGGCAGTGCTCGTCGCGGTTACCGGACTCGTCGCAGTAGCCCAGGGCCACGCACTTGGGAGCCAGGAAGCTGCCCAGGAACGGGCTCGTAGCAAAGACCTCGTGCCGCACGAGCTGGAAGAGGCGCCGGATCTCCCACTGGGCCATGGTGCAGAGCCGCAGCCCGGACATGTGGATCAGAGCTCTCAGGTTGGCGGTCATTACCAGGTTCGTGCGTGTGGCGTTGGGAAAGACGAAGCGCGCATCTTCGCCTGGGATGCCGGCCTCGACCATCTCGGTGTAGAGCTCCAGCGCCCCTTCGACCTGGTCCTCATACCGCTCCAGGAGCGCGGGGTCGGCCTCGGCGATCGTGCCGGGCAGCATCGTCGAGGCGCCTTTCTTGTACGTAACGTAGCGCTGACTCTGCTGGTCGAAGGCCACTCCTGCCCTGTGGCGGACAAGCTGGTGGCTCAGCGTCCGACTGACGCCGGTTATTGCGAAGGTGAAGACGACATGCTCGATGGTGCTGCCGTGACCGGATTCGATCACGCGGCCGATCAGCTCACGCTGCTTCTCCGGTGTGATTCGACCATCGACGGCCCGCTCGAAGATGTCGTCCGGCGCCAGCTCCGAATAGCACGTCCGGCAGGCGGTATAGATGAGCGGGACGTAGTAGCGCTCCACGATCTCTCGGTTGGGGAAGATCATCGTGGCCCGCATCCCCAGATCTCGCCGTCCCGGGTTGAGCGGGATGGAGGAAGTGGAGGCGCTCGGCTGGGCTGGGGAGTTGGTATCGGCCGTCACCGCCTCAGGATAGCGAGTCCGGTTCGCCCCCGATCGCCGCGCGTTGGATCGCTCGCAGGCCGCGACTCCACGGCGCCCGGCCTGAGTCCGTGACTCGGCCGCCGATAGCCGATGACCTAGATCCGATCGGCGACGACGCTCCGGCAACCGAGCGAACCGGCTGGGCGTTCCTGACGGCGCGGACGGCAAGGCGATAGCCGTTGACGGCTAACAGGCTATTCCGGTAGCCTGGCGCCATGAAGAGAGGGCCTACCGGGATCGTTCTGTTCGCGGACGTCGTCGCGTCGCGAAAGGACGCGGCCGGGGCGGCGGATTGGCTGCGCTGGCTCGTCGGCGAGCTTGACGGGAAATACGGCGACCAACGCATCGCGCCGTTCGGGTTCACGCAGGGAGATGAACTCCAGGGCCTCCTGCGTGTCGAGGCCGACCCGCTGACCGCGGTGTTGATGGCCGCGCTGGCGCCCGATGCGCGTTCGCTGCGGTGGGCGATCGTTCACGGCAGCGTGCATGCGGGAAAGGGGCCAGCGACGGAACGGACCGGCGACGCCTTCCTGAAGGCCCGAGAGGAGATCAACGCCGCTCGCACTTCCCACGACCGGATAGTCATCGTCACCGGCGACGGATACGCCGACGACCTGCTCGCCGACCTGACGCCCGCACTGGCCGACCTGCTCGACTCGCTCACCGTGAGACAGCGCGTGGTCGCGCAGCTGGCTCTCATCGAGGGCCTCCGCCAGTCGGAAGTCGCCGAACGCCTGGGCGTGCGCCGGGCCACGATCTCTGTGGCGTTCAGCCGGGCGCGAGCACGCTCGATCCAGCATCTCGTCGATGGCATTCGGAAGGTTTACGTTTCGGCGTTTGCCGGCGATGGCCCGGCACCTCTTCTGGGTCCGGAGCCGCCTGCCGGCGCATCAACCCAAGGATCACGGGGGACAAAATGACTTCTCACCTCTTGCAGGTCCTGGCCATCTCCTGGTTCATCGCCGCCGCGGCATGCGTCGACGTGGTACTTCGGGTTGGGTGGCCGTATCAGCCGCCCGATCGGTGGAGGGAGTTCAGGGGCCGGAAGGGCGCCAGGCTCGTGGCGCGCCTGCTGCTCGCCTTTCTGATCGGCCTGTGCCCGCTGCTCTTCACTCAGCTCGCGATGTCCATCGCGTGCGTGGTCGGGTTCTGGGTTGTCTACCTTGCGGTGGCCAACGGCGCCGACCTGGTGATCCGCCGAGTCGACCCGGCGCCTCGCCCGATAGGCTCCGAGAAGTGGTCCCCGTTGGCCGGTGTCGTTTTCGGCATGTCGCGTGTCGGGATGTTTTCAGTTGCCGGCGTTGTCGCGCTGGTTGCCGTCTCGCCGTCCTGGGCTATTCGCTCCTGGGCGTTACTGGATCCGGTGTCGTGGTTGGTCAAGTCGTTCTGGGGTATCGATGCCTCGGCAGACCACGTTCTTCGCGCCGGACTCGTGGTTGGCGTCACCGTCGCGCTGACGGCCGTCAACCTGTTCCTCGCCTCGGCGGTGCTCGAGAGGCTCCTCAACATCCTCGACCCGAAGACCAAAGAACCGGCGCACTCAAGCGTGCCCGCGCTGATCGGCATGTTGGAGCGCACCGTAATCACCCTGCTCGCGGTCATTGGCGACTTCACCGCCGCCGGGTTCATAGCCGCGATCAAGGCGTTTGGAAGCGGCCGATACGGCAAGGGACGGGTGCCTTCTGAGGCCGCGGTCATCGGTACGCTGGCGAGTGTCCTCATCGCGTTCGCGACCGCGCTGCCCGCGAGATGGCTGCTGTCGCTCGGCGGCGTGCTCTAGCTATTGATGTAGGCTGGCACGAGTGGCCGCCGGCGGGGTCCGGCGGATCGAATGGAGGAGCCAGAGATGGCCGACGCCGGCAAGCCCGTGACCGTCCAGTATTTCTACAAGATCCGCTGGGGCTTCCAGGACGAGTTCGTGGCGCTGTTCGAGCGAAACCACTGGCCGCTGTTGAAGGCCCAGCTTGAGTCGGGCCGTCTGCTCGACGTGAAGGCCTACGCCCCTCGTTTCCACGGCGACGGCCGCCAGGATTGGACCTTCGAGGTCACGATTACCTACCGCGACTGGGCCTCGATGGAGGAGCACACCGACCCGGCCATCAAGCGCCGCCTCTACCCCGACGCCGAGAAGCTAGCCCGCGAGGAGCAGCATCGCTTCGAACTCGTCGAGGCGCATTGGGACACTCCGCTCGAGGAGCACGCGTTGCCGCGGTAGGCTCAGGCTGGCTTGGTCGGCTCCGCCAGCGACTTGATCGTGGCGCGCAGGACCTCGGCTGACTTTCGGACTCCGCGCGCCTCCTGCGGGCTCAGGTCCAGGCGAAGGACGCGTTCGATGCCGCGTCGGCTGATCACGGTGGGCAGGCTGAGGCAGACATCGTCGATGCCGTAGTAGTCCGTAACCAGGCTCGAGATGGAGAGAACCGTGTTCTGGTCGCGCAGAATGGCCTCGGTGATCCGCATCAGTCCGGCCGCCACGGCGAAGTACGTGGCGCCTTTGCGGCTGATGATCTCGTAGGCCGCATCGCGCGTCTGGCGGAAGATCTCGTCCATCGTCTCTGGGCCGAGCGGGATGCCGTTCTCGGCGCAGAAGCCCGGCAGATGCATCCCGGCAACGTTGGCCAGCGACCAGACCGGGACCTCACTGTCGCCGTGTTCACCGATGATGTAGGCATGGACGCTGCGCGGGTCGACGCCCAGGTGCTCGCTGAGCATGTAGCGGAAGCGGGCCGTGTCCAGGATCGTGCCCGAACCGAAGACGCGGTTGGCGGGCAGTTCGGCCAGATCGAGCGTCACATGGGTCAGGATGTCCACAGGGTTCGTGGCGACGAGGATGATTCCCTCAGGGTTTGCCTCAGCGATTTTGGGGACGATCTGACCGAAGATGGCGGCATTGCGGCGGACCAGATCGAGACGCGATTCGCCCGGCCGCTGTCCGACGCCAGCGGAGATGACTGTGACCGCGGCGCCTCGACAGTCGGAGTAGTTGCCGGCGCAGATCTTCGTCGGATGGGCAAATGGAACGGCGTGGTTGAGATCCATCGCCTCGCCCTCGGCGCGCTCGCGATTCGCGTCGATCAGGACGATTTCCGAGGCGATGCCGGACAGCAGCAATGTGTAGGCGAAGGTCGAACCGACCATGCCCGTGCCGACGACGGCGACCTTGTTCGGCCGGCCTGTGTGGTAGTCGGCCTCGCCCGCCATCGACGGTTCGCCGGTGGGGCGGCCGCGATGGCCGGTTGGGCGGTCTGCGGCCGACTTGGCGGGGGCGGTGCGGGTCGCCTCCCTTCGCGCGGTGGCTTGGGGCGAGGTATCGGAGGCGGCTGGCACGGGCGCAGACGGCAAGGCTGGATTGGTGGGGTTGCTCACACCCGAATGGTGCCACGTTGAAAGGCAATTCGGACGTGAGCGTCTAGGTGCGATCAATGGATGGGACGAGCCGCCAAATCGCTGGCCGCTCGCCTGCGCACGGGCAACCGCAGCCGAACGCGCTCGTGGCGTTGCACTGTTGCCTCATCGACCGACGTAACCTGCGCCCGCGCCGCTAGACTGGCAGGCAGTCTCCGCAGGCGGGGTTGCGCATCGATGAAACCCACCCGGCGCGTCGTCGCAGGTCTGACCGGAGCGGCGTTCGTCCTCATGGGCGTCGGAATTGCCGCTATGGTCTTCGGCGCGGGCTTTGCGGGCGGCGCGCGGACCGCGACCGGTAGAGCCGGAATGTCGATGCCCCGGCCCACCTCCCCTGGGACAGGCGCGGGTCAAACCGCCTCTCCGTCCGTGTCCTCGGGCGGCGGCACGCCGGGCACTCCCACGCCCGTTGTCTCGGCCTCTCCGACCGTCGTCAGCAGCCCTTCCGCGCACCCAGTCGGATTTGTCCAGCGGGGCGCCGAACTCATCTACGCCGCCGCCGACGGCTCCGTTGTTCCGGTTCCGCCCATGAACGGGCTGCGCATCGAGGTCAAGGGCGGCAAGGCCAACTACTACGCTCTCTCGTCGAACGCGTATGGCCTTGCGACGGGCGCATACGCGGGGGAGTTCATGCCGCTCGTCGCCACCGGTCAGGTCGACGGCTCGAGCGCCGAGACCGGCGGGGTAGTTCTGGTGGGCCGCGTTGTCTCGAAGCTGATATCCGACGAGCTGGCATCGATCAAGGCGCCCGGCGACCGCTGGATCGTGGCGCTGCCGATCGACATTCGATCCTCGCCGGCCGCCATGGTCCAGGTCTCATTCGATCAGTTTGGCCTGGCCGGCTGGACCGGCTCACCCCGCGTCTATGTCGGATTCGGGGGCTCGCTGCCGATCGTCGAGGCGATCCCCGCCAACGGCGGCTACCACATCCTCGTCGAAGGGTTGGGCCCCACAACCTGGCAGGTGATCGATCCCGTTCGGCTCGGCCTGCCATCCGACTCCATCGATCCCGACCGCGCCATGAATGAGCTGCTCGTCTACGGCAACGGGACGGCGAGCCTGAAGGGAGCGCCGATCGCCCGCGACATTCACCACGATGGAAGGGTCGGTGTCGGGACGCCCATGGTGTACGCGACCGGCGGCGTAAGCGTGTCGCTGGTCGTTGCCGGGAGCCATGCGGACCTGGGACCGGACAAGGTCCTGATGATTGGCGACGTCCCGGTCTTCGTCGCCTCCTCCTAGAGAATGGCTCGATCCGCCCGATAGTCAGACTGCAGGATGATCTCAGCGGCGTGAAGCCTGTCTAGACTGATCTGGTCCACAGCGCGACATGGAGGCGGACCCATGAGTTACGGATGGCAGGAGCCCCGGAGCAACAGCGGTGACAGGAACCGCGGGACTCTGGTCGTCGGCCTGTTTCTGGTACTGCTAGGCATCTACTTCCTGGCGACCGAGCAGTTCGGCTTCGACATGGGGCGATACGGTTGGCCCATGTTCGTCATTGCGCCCGGAGTCTTGCTGCTCCTCATGGGTCTGGCCATTTCCTACGAGGGCGGACTCGGGGCGGCGATCCCCGGAGGTACCCTCACGACGGTCGGGCTGGTGCTCGCCTTCCAAAATGCCACCGGTGCGTACGCCAGCTGGGCATACCTGTGGGCGCTTGTCGCGCCTGGATCGGTCGGGGTGACCCTGATCCTTTGGGGCTTGCTGCACCGCCGCAGGGACATTTTGGAATCGGGACTTCAGGCTGCCGCGGCCGGGCTTGGGCTGTTCATCGGTTTCGGGTTGTTCTTCGAGAACGTTCTGAACATCGACGGCGGCGACTCGAACACGGTGCTCCACAATGGGCTGCCACTCATGGCGGTTGGCCTGGGCGTCGTGATCGTGCTGTGGAATCTCCTGCCCGGACGGGCGCGCTCAAATCGAGCCGCAGCCGATGCCTGGACTCAGACCACGCCGCCCACGCCGCCCACTCCACCCAGTAGCTGAGCGCGGTTTGGCAGCCCGCCGACACAGCGCGAAAGCTTCGCGCCGCGAAACTCGCGCTCCAGAGGCGGGAAGGGCGCCGGGCATCCGGAAGGCCGAATCACTCGACGGCGTGGGTCCTACTTGACCCGGACCACCTTGTAGTCGAGCGAGCCGGACGGAACCTGAACGCGGATCGTCTCGCCCGGATGCCGACCAAGCAGGGCCCGGCCAATCGGCGATGTGAAGCTGATCTTGCCGGCCGCGGCATCCGCTTCGGCGGATCCGACGATCGTGAAGGTCTCTTCGCCGTGGCGGTCCGTCTCGATGACCACCGTGGAGCCGAGGACAACCTCGCTGCCACCTTCGTGGCTCGCCTCGATCATGACCGCGTACTTGATCATCTGCTCGAGCTGCTGGACCCGGCCTTCCAGGAAGGACTGCTCCTTGCGCGCGGCTTCGTAGTCGGCGTTCTCACTGAGGTCGCCGAGTTCACGAGCCGACTTGATGCGCTGGATGACCTCGGGCCGACGGCGGTTGGTCAGCTCGTCCAGCTCGAAGTGGAGGGCGGCCAGGCCGTCGGCGGTCAGGTGGATCGGCGCAATGGGCGCTCCGCCCGTATTGATCGTCCTGGTCGACTTGCGGATCACCACAGTCTCGATGGCGGATGGTCCCGTTGTTGCGGGGGGGAGCTTGGCGACCTTGCGCGGCGTCGTCTTCTTGACGCGGACCGGTGGTCTGGCGCCGCTGCGGTACATGCTCGCAGCCATCTCTTCTTCGTTGGCGTCCGCCAGCTGTGTGACCTTCCTGACCTTGGCCCGCGCAACGGCCTCGTCGTCGTGGAGTGGCGCAGTCAAACCGTGGTCACGGCCCTGGCCGCCCGGCCTGACCAGAACCCCATACGGCAGAGCCCCGGCGGCCTTGATGAAGGCCTCGAGCAGGGTGTCTTCGTACAACTCCGGGTCCGATGCGGGGGCCCACCAGATGCGGGCTTTGTTGATGTCGCGGAGGGTCTTCAGCCAGTAGCCGGTCGGCTGCGGGCGTCGCTCACCGAGAGGGGTCTTGTACATGCCGGCAAGGCGAGCCCCTACCGATTTCTGGCTGGAGCCGATGAAGACGATGGCCTGGCTCGGCAGCCAGAACGACGCGAGCCGCGTCTGCAACTCGCCGACAGTGGGGCGCTTGCCATCGAGGCGGAGGCCCGGCGCGAGGCCCAGCCATTCGCGGATCGCATCCGGGTCTATCGAGACCTTGGGTTGTGGGGCGGGCAACTCGACGATGAAGACGCCCGGAGCGCTGCCTGTAACCGGCCGACCCCACAGGATCGGCCCCTCGACGGGCAGGCCATTGTCGCGTAACAAGTCACGGCCGTTGATCAGGGGCGCCGGAGTTGGTGTAGTCGTCACTTGTGAACCGTGCCTTGCCCACCCTTCCTTGTCAAACGTGCGTCCCGTGACGCTCGTTCTGGTTTCGTTCTGGTAATGATAGAAGGCCCCGGCGAAAGCCGGGGCCTTCGAGTCTGCGGCTGGAGATCAGCTACTTGATGAGGGACGGATCCTCGTCCACCGGGATACCGAGCAAGAGCGGCAACCCCATGCGGTTCGTGTAGATGGGGCGATAGCGATCGGTGTTGTACATCGCCGGGATGTCGATCGAGCGGGGTCCCTGATCCGGGTTCGGCAGCGGCGAGTGGCTGTACTTGCCGCCACGAATGGCGACCATCCGGCCGCTGATTCCGTCGGCGATGAGGTTCATCGCCACGTTGGCGAAGGTGATGCCCACGATGGAGTCGACCGCGTCGGGATCGCCCGATCGAAGGTCGTAGGTCAGCTCGCTGGCAAGCGTCTCCTGGCCTGAGCGAGACTGGATCTCGGACGCGAGCACTTCGGCAATGTTGGC
>Ga0182021_10012248_pt1 | contig 10189 bp, 9 predicted proteins | sample 612E3MmetaG_FD_120493 | JGI IMG/M metagenome (GOLD analysis project Ga0182021, IMG submission 120493) | Permafrost microbial communities from Stordalen Mire, Sweden - 612E3M metaG (Illumina Assembly) | ecosystem: Environmental > Terrestrial > Soil > Wetlands > Permafrost | place: Sweden... | reverse complement strand
TCATTCACAATTACGGACGGACCCCGCCGCGGGATCAAGCCGTGTATGGAGCGAGCCTGGAACAGGCAAAACCATGGATTGAGAATTTTGACCATCGCCTCAATTCGATGATCAATGAAATCACAGCGCGATTTCCGGGCGGGTGCCAGATTTTTCTGGCGAATATTTATGATCCGACCGATGACGCGGGCGACATCAAACACACCAGCCTTCCCGACTGGCCCGATGGCCTGAAAATTTTGAGTAACTACAACGAAATTATTCAGAAGTGCGCCAATATACACACCAACGTCCATCTAATAAATTTGCACGAGGCCTTTTTCGGGCACGGCATTCATTGCTCGCAATTTTGGGCGAAACATTATGATTGGAAGGATCCGCATTACTGGTATTTCGTAAATCTCGAGGACCCCAACGAACGCGGTTATGACGTCATCCGCAGGTTGTTCCTGATTGAGATCGCAAAATCCGCCAGCAAGCTAAAATAATTTGCTTATGGTTTTGCCCTACAAAGTCGCCACGCTGCTGTATTGCTTCAACGAGCGCGATGAAGTGCTCCTGCTCGAACGCGCGCAGGAGCCGAACCGCGGCTTGTGGAGTCCCTGTGGCGGGAAATTAAAGACGGACATCGGCGAATCACCCTACGTCTGCGCCTGCCGCGAAGCGCATGAGGAAACCGGATTGCCCTTGCGGCCGGAAGACCTGCATCTGACCGGCCTGGTCAGCGAACACGGTTACCAAAGCCGGGCGCACTGGCTGATGTTTTTGTTTGAAGTAAAACCGCGCCTGAAATCATTGCCGCCGCATCACGCCGAAGGTCGTTTTCAATTCTTCACCCGCGCCGCGCTCGATGGTTTGAACCTGCCGCAGACCGACCGGGAACAAATCTGGCCCTGGTTCTGGCGGCATCGCGGCGGATTTTTCGCGGCGCACTGCCATTGCCATCCGGACGGGCGCAATGACTGGACGCTGGAGGAATCGAGTGTCGAGCGTCGAGAGACGAGGGCCAAAAAGAAATCCCCCGGCAAGACGCATCCGGCTCTCGACTCTCGACCTTCGACTCTCGACTGATTTTATGGACGAACCCGTCATTGATTTGCATAGCAACGATTACTTCATGCGCGAAGCGTTGCGCCAGGCGGCGCGCGCTTACGAAGCCGGCGAAGTGCCTGTCGGCGCGGTCATCGCCCGCGAGGGGCGAATCATCGCGCGGGCGTTCAACCAGGTGGAACAACTCAAGGACGCCACGGCGCACGCCGAGATGCTCGCGCTCACGCAGGCTGAGGGAACCATCGGCGACTGGCGGCTGACGGGTTGCACGCTTTACGTGACCAAGGAACCGTGCCCGATGTGCGCGGGCGCGATGGTGCACACGCGGCTGGCGCGCGTGGTGTTCGGCGCAAGCGATCCGAAAGGCGGCGCGGCGGGCGGAGCGATGAATTTGCTGCAATTTCCCGCGCTGAATCACCGTTGCGAAATCACGGGCGGCATCCGCGAAGCGGATTGCCGGGGGTTGTTGCAAAAATTTTTCGCCCGGCAACGGCTTTTGCCCAAGAGAGAAAAAGAAGGATGGCGATGAGTTTTTTTGAAACAACGCGTCGTGCGTTTCCCATTTAAAATAAACAAGGCATCCTTGCGGATGCCTTGTTATTTCGTGAACCAGTAATATTCAGGCGCGTATTATTGCGGAAAATTATAATACGGACTCAGGTTGGGTTCGTTATTGGTGGCGGCAGTCAAGGCCTGCTGTAAGGCGGCAATGGTCGTCTGCTGGACGCTGCCATCAGCCAACCCGAGATTACCATTCTTCAAATGCAAACTGGCATTATCCCATGCCCATATGGTAGCAGAGGTCCATTGAGCAATTGCGCCAACGGTACTGTTGGTGGTGATTGCAGGAGTAGCGAGGGCGGAAGCGGTTCCAATGTTTCGGTCGCCGGTCAGGATCATCTGCGGATAGTTTTCAAACGCATCGCCACAAACGAAGTAACTCAAATACTGAAATGTGAGGGTGCCGGCGTTGATGGTGGGGTCGAAGGTGACCCAGTTCGTGGAGGCAGAGCGAGGTGTGGTAATCCAAATGCCGTTGTCAGCCGGACAAAACAAAATCTTGGGCGTGTTCACCTCATTAGACATGACAGTAAAAACGGTGCATACATTATACCCGGGAGGGGTGGGAGGATTGGGATCTAGTGCGCTGTAGACAGCCTCCAGCGCGCCGTTTTTTATCGTGCTCACGGACATGGGGTATCGGTCCTGGTTATCACCTTCCCAGAGGCGGAAGGAAATGCCAACTTGTTTGAGATCGTTGACGCAACTGATGCGCTGGGCCTTGCGCTTGGCCGCAGCGAGCGCCGGCAGCAACAGGGCCGCGAGAATGGCGATGATGGCGATCACGACGAGCAACTCGATCAGGGTGAAAGCCCTTTTCTGTTTTAGAATTTTTTTCATACGTTCAATAAGGTTTCTTGGTTTTTTCGTTTATTGGGTGACGGTTTGTTGAACTACGCACGCGCTGTCAACACCAGTTCTAAAAAATTACCTAGCAATGCCGGTGCCAACCGGTTTTTTGCAAAATGCCAAAGAAAACCGCCCGAGGATTTTTTTGCGGTGGCATAATGCGTGAAATTTTCACGCATCGCGCGTGGAATTCACGCGCCGGGCCGCCCTTGGGCCAGTCAAAATCTCATTTACAGCGCCGCGCGCATCGCAAACACTGCCCGACCCTATGGCCGAGCCAAAAGAAAACGTTCTGATGGAAAAAATCGTGTCGCTGTGCAAACGGCGCGGTTTCATTTTTCAATCCTCCGAGATTTACGGCGGTATCAATGGATTTTGGGACTACGGCCCGCTCGGCGCCGAACTCAAGCGCAACGTCAAGGAACTCTGGTGGAACACCATGACCCGCCAGCGTGACGACGTCGCCGGTCTCGAAGCCACCATCATCATGCATCCGCAAATCTGGAAGGCCAGCGGCCACGTGGACACGTTCAGCGACCCAATGGTTGATTGCAAGACGTGCAAAGGGCGTTTCCGCGCCGACCAAACCAATGAAATCCCCTGCCCGCAGAAGCCGAGCAAAATGGTTTCCGAGTGCCATGGCGAAAAGACCGCCCCGCGCGCCTTCAACCTGATGTTCAAAACCTACGTCGGCCCGGTCGCTGACGAAGAGAACATCGCTTATCTCCGCCCCGAAACGGCACAGGCCATCTTTGCGCAGTTCAAAAATGTGCTCGAAACCTCGCGCCAGAAGGTGCCGTTCGGCATCGCGCAGGTCGGCAAGGCGTTTCGCAACGAAGTCACCCCGCGCAATTACACCTTCCGCTCCCGCGAGTTCGAGCAGATGGAACTGGAATTTTTCATCAAGCCGGACGAGGTCATCGAGGCCATTAGCGGAAACGTGGCGGAGGTTTCAAGGGAAAACATCCAACAACCAACATCCAACAACCAACATCCAATTTCCGGCCCTCAACCCTCAACCCTCAACCCTCAACCCAACTGGGGCTGGGAAGCGTGGCACAAGTATTGGGTCGAGGAGCGCATCGCATTTTACGAAGGCATCGGCCTGTCGCGCACAACGCTGGAGGAATACTGGCAAAAGCCGGAGGAACTGGCGCACTACGCCCGCGCCTGCGTGGATATTTTGTTCAAGTTCCCGTTCGGCACGCAGGAACTTGAAGGCATTGCCGCGCGCAGCGATTTTGATTTGAGCCAGCATGCGCGTTTCTCCGGCAAACCGATGGGTGTGTTTGACGAGGAACTCCGCGCCGCCTGGGGCAAGCTGCCCAAGGAAAAACAGGATGAACTCTGGCGGCGCTATTACGAGAACCGGAAAAAATATCTGGTCAAAATGGGCGTGGAGCCGGAGCAAGCCGCAAAGGACGCCACCAATGACGCGAACGGCCTCGCCAAAGGCCAGTACATCCCGCACGTGATTGAACCATCGGCGGGGGTGGACCGTCTAATTCTTGCCTTGATTGCCAACGCCTACAGCGAAGTCACCAAGACCGACGACAAGGGCAAGAGCGAGACGACCGTGGTGATGAAATTTCATCCGCGCGTTGCGCCGATCAAGGTTGGCGTGATGCCGTTGCTCAAGAACAAGCCGGAGCTGGTGAAGAAGGCGCTTGAAGTCCGTGACCGGTTGCGTCCGTGGATGAATGTGTTTTACGACGACGGCGGTTCGATCGGCCGCCGTTACGCGCGCCAGGACGAGGCGGGCACGCCGTTCTGCGTGACGATTGATTTCGACACGCTCGGCGAAAAGCCGGAGTTGCTGAACACAGTGACAATTCGTCACCGCGACGACGGCAAACAGGAGCGCATTGCCATCGGTGAATTGTTAAATTGGTTGTTACCGAAAGTCCGCTGATGGCCGAAAGCGCAAAAAAACCGGCAAATTCCAAGAAGCGTGCTCCCACGCTCTATTTCATCATTACCTGCAAATTGATCAAGGGCGTGGTGTCGTTGCTCCTGGCTTTGGGTGTTTACAAAATGACGGGTGCCGGTCTTTCGGATTTGTTCGATCGCCTGGTGCATTGGATGCATCTCGATCCTGAAAATCGGTTTCTTTCGGAGATTGGGGACAAGTTGGACATGGTCACACCGGCCAATGTGCGTTGGGTGGTCGTCTGCACATTTATTTACAGCCTGATTTCGTTCGTCGAAGGCTTCGGCTTGATTTTTCGCGTGCCGTGGGCCGGGTGGCTGGCGATTGGCCAGTCGGCATTTTTTATTCCCATTGAAGTGCGTGAATTGGTGGTCCGGCCGCATTGGTTCGTGTTCGGTGTGCTGGCCTTCAACGTGCTGATCGTCTGTTATTTGTTCGCCAACCGGAGCTGGCTGTTCCGGCATCATCATTAAATTTTTCCCGCGTGACCACGCGAACGGCTTGTGGCATCGTCAGCGGCGATAATCAATGAACAACGAACTCCCGTTTGAAGTATCGGAATTTGAGCAACTCCTGAAAAAGCCCAACAGCGACCCCACCGGTTTTGCCGGATTTTTCAACGCCGGCGAAGTCTGGGTGGCGCGCGTGCCGGCGCGGTTGGACGTGATGGGCGGCATCGCCGATTATTCCGGCGCCAACGTTTGTGAGGCGGTGCTGGGCGGGGGCATGTTGATGGCGCTGCAAGCCCGCACGGACCGCACGTTGCGCATCCGCACGACGCAAGCCGGCCATCGCACGCTGCCGGTGGAAACGCGCATCCCGCTGGATTATTTGACTTCGGGTGATACCGTGGGCGATTACCTGCAGGTGCGCAAATTATGCCACGCGAACCCGCTGGCGGCATGGGCCGCCTACATCGGTGGCAGCATTTTCACCTTGTTGAAAGAGGAATCCGCCAACCTGCCCTACGGTTTCAGTTTCCTGCTGTTCAGCGCGGTGCCGATGAATGTGGGGATTGGCAGTTCCGCCGCGGTGGAAATCGGCACGCTCTCGTGCCTCAACGCCTACCTCGGGCTGAAATTGGACGGCGCGCGCATCGCCCGGCTGGGGCAGATGGCGGAAAACCACGTTGTCGGCGCGCCCTGCGGCATCATGGATCAAATTGCCGTCACCAGCGGGCGGCGCGGCAAGCTCACGCATATTCTCTGCCGGCCCGGAAAAATCATCGGCGAAGTGGAAATTCCGCCCGGCACCGGTTTCGTGGGCATCAATTCGATGGTCCGTCACTCGGTCGCCGGCCAGGCCTACGGCAACGTCCGCATCGGCGCATTCATGGGCAAAAAAATCATCAACGAAATCCGCGCCCGCACCGGCCGCGCGGCGCTCAATTACCTGACCGAAGTTTCCTCCACGGAATTCCAATCGGAATACCAGGCAGGAATTCCCGAAACCATTCTTGGCTCTGAATCTCTGGCCCAATACAAAACGCACGATGACCCGGTGACGACGGTTCAACCGGACGCCACCTATCGCGTCGTCGGACCGACGCGGCATCCGATCGGGGAGAACGAGCGCGTGCTCCAGTTCATCGCGTCGCTCCAAGCGGCCGCCAGCGGGAACGAACGCGCCTGTGTTGAGGCTGGCGAAGCGATGTATGCCGCGCACGAAAGTTACCGTGACAATTGCCGGCTTTCGGTTCCGGAAGTGAATTTTCTGGTCGAAGCCGTGCGCAAACGCGGCCCGCAGAACGGCCTCTATGGCGCGAAAATCACCGGCGGCGGCACCGGCGGCACGGTGGCCGTCTTTGGAAAAAACACGGCTTTGAAGGAACACATCCCCAAAATCGCCGTGGAATATTCCCGCCGCGTCGGCGCGATGCCGGACATTTTTGAAGGCACCTCGCCCGGCGCGATTGAATTTGGCGCGCGGCGGTACATCTTTGGCGCCAACGGCTGGCGATTGTCCAAGGCATGAAATCGTCCGTCCGCAAAGCCGTCATTCCCATCGCCGGCCTCGGCACGCGGCATTTTCCGGCGTCGCACGCGGTGAAGAAGGAGATGTTTCCGGTGGTGGGGCCGGATGGCATCGCCCGCGCGCTGTTCCATTATCACCTGCTGGAACTCGACGCGGCAGGCATTGAGGAAATCTGCATCATCGTCCAGCCCGGCGAAGACGAAATGGTGCGCGCCTACCTGCGTGGGCCGGACAGCGATTACTTGAAACGGCTGGAGAAGCATCCCGCGTTGCTGCGCGAGGCGGAGCAGATGAAAAAATTTGCCGGGCGCGTGACCTTTGCCGTGCAGCCGCAACAGGAAGGCTATGGCCATGCGGTTTATCAGACCAGGAAATTTGCCGGTGGCGAATTCGTGCTGCTCGGCCTCGGCGACCATCTCTTTCGCGGCAGGCCGGTTTCGCCCTATCAGGAACTGGCACAAATGGCGGCGATTTCCGGCGGCCGCAGTGTTTCAGCGGTAAACCGGATTGCCGCCGGCGAATTGAAAGGCTACGGCACAATTGCCGGCCGGCGCCGCGCCGACAATCCACGGCTGATTGACGTTTACCTCATCATCGAAAAACCCGCCGTTGCGGTTGCGCGCGAAAAACTTCAGGTCAACGATTTGCCCGCCGACACCTGGCTCGGCTGGTTTGGCCTGCACCTGCTGTCGCCTTCGATTTATGCAGTTCTGGAGGAGATGATTCGCGACAACGTCCGCGACCACGGCGAATTCCAGCTCACCCGCGCGCAGGAGATTCAACGTCAGCGCGAAGGCTATCTGGCGTTGGAAATGACGACGGCGGAGCGTTTCGATTTCGGCATGCCCGACGATTTCGTCCGCAGCGTGCAGGCGTTCCGCAAAGCGTAAGACCCTGGGAGCGCCGGCGTCTCGCCGGCGAGTTTCTCCTTTGCGTTTGCGGCTTGCCGGCGAGACGCCGGCGCTCCCAGGCATCCTCCGAAACTTTCCGGCGTGACCGCGCGTAATTCTCATGCCATCTTTCTGCCGTGACAACCACCGAAGCCATCCAGCTTCTCGAAAAGTTCCGCGCAGGCGGAGTGGGCCGCGACCAGGTCCTGCGGGCGTTCCAAGCCGCACCGGTGGCCGACCTCGGCTTCGCGCGGGTGGACACGCACCGCGCGCTCCGCAAAGGTTTTCCCGAAGTCATTTTCGGCGGCGGCAAAACACCCGAACAGGTTGTCAAAATAGCCGCGAAAATCCTGGCCTCCGAATCGCGCGCGCTCATCACGCGTGTCACCGATGCCCATGCCCGCGCGTTGCGCAAAAAATTCAAGCTGGCTGTCCACCACAAAATTGCCCGTTGTGTGACCATCGAGAAAAAACCTTTGGCCAGACGGCCGGGAACCATCGGCATCATTTGTGCCGGCACCAGTGACTTGCCCGTGGCGGAGGAAGCAGCGGTGACGGCGGAAATCATGGGCAACCGGGTCGAGCGGATTTACGATGTCGGCGTTGCCGGTCTGCATCGCCTGCTGGCGAAATCGGAAAACCTCCAGCGTGCGAATGTGCTCATCGTCGTCGCCGGCATGGAAGGCGCGCTGCCGAGTGTCGTCGCCGGTCTGGTTTCCAAACCGGTCATCGCCGTGCCGACCAGCATCGGTTACGGCGCGAGCTTTGGCGGCATTGCAGCCTTGCTGGGCATGTTGAACAGTTGCGGCAGCGGTGTGACGGTGGTGAACATTGACAACGGCTTTGGCGCGGGTTACGCCGCGAGCCAGATCAATGCGTTGGCGGAAAAATGAAAACGCTTTATCTCGATATATTCAGCGGCATCAGCGGCGACATGTTCATCGGCGCGCTGATTGACCTCGGCGCGGATGCGCACAAGCTGGAACGTGAGTTGAAGAAGTTGAAACTCGGCGGCTACCACCTCCACGTCGCGCGCCAACAAAAATCCGGCATCGAGGGCGTGAAGTTTGATGTCCATCTGGCCGACGCCCATGAACATCATAATGGACACGGACATCATGTTCGGAGTTCCGCCTTCAGGCGGCAGGGACCGGCTAAAGCCGGAACTCCAAACAACCACAACCATCATCACGAGGAGAACCGGACGTTTGCGGAAATCAAAAAGCTCATCGGGCGCAGCAAATTGTCGGCGTGGGTGAAGAAAAAATCCGTCGCCGTGTTTCAACGCATTGCAGAGGCCGAGGGCAAAATCCACGGCCTGCCGCCGGAGAAGGTTCATTTCCACGAGGTCGGCGCGGTGGATTCAATCGTGGACATCGTGGGCGCGTGCATTGCATTGGAATTGTTGGGCCAGCCACACGTTTTGGCCGCGCCAGTCGTGGAAGGCACCGGCTGGGTGGATTGCGCGCACGGACGCTTTCCCGTTCCCGCCCCGGCCACGCTGGCGATTCTCGGCGCGCGCGGTGTCGGCGTAACGCAATGCGACGAGCCGCACGAACTGGTCACACCCACCGGCGCGGCGCTGCTGGCCGAATTTGTCGAAATTTTTGGCCCGATGCAAAACCTGGTCGTGGAAAAAACCGGCTTCGGACTCGGCACACGCGACAACCAAACGCGGCCAAACGTGCTGCGTGCCGTGCTTGGCAAGCACTCAACCCTCAACCCCACGGCGCGCCGAAGCGAAGCGAAGGCGGCTCAACCCTCAACTGCTTTGGATTGGGAAACGGATCGTGTCGCTGTGCTCGAAACGAATCTGGACGATGTGAGCGGGGAAATTCTTGGGCATTTCGTCGAAGTCGCGCTGGCGGCGGGCGCGCTCGACGTTTTTCATACCCCCATCCAGATGAAGAAAAACCGGCCTGGGGTGTTGCTCACGGTTCTGTGCGCCGAAACCGACGCGGACAAATTCAGTGAAATGGTTTTGCGCGAAACGAGCGCGTTCGGCGTGCGGCGGACGATGGCGGAACGGCGCAAATTGCGGCGGGAGTTTTTCAAGGTTAAAACCCCGTTTGGCGAGGTCCCCCTTAAAATCGGACGGCTCAACAGAAAGGTGGTCCAGGCCGTGCCGGAGTTTGAATCCTGCAAAAAACTGGCGGTACGGGCAAAGATACCGTTAAAGCGGATTTACGAAGCCGCGCTTAAAGCCATCAAATCAGGCCCTGATTTTTGAGTTTGTCACCGATTATTTGCTTGCACGTTCGACCAGAAAGGCTTATTGGTATAGCAGATTTTGAACTGGCCGTGCCAGTTTGCTTGATGCGAAAAACTACAGTTATGCCACAACCGACGAGGGTGTCTTGAGCCGCCCTTTTGCTCCACGCAATTTTTCTCCTGCTTCGTTTGTCCGGGTCAACGGCAAAATCCGCGCCCGCGAAGTCCGAGTCATCGGAGTTGATGGCAAACAGCTCGGCGTCATCTCGTTGAACGACGCGATCAATCTCGCGCGGCAGCTCAGTGTTGACCTCGTCGAGATCGCCGCCACCGCCACGCCGCCGGTCTGCCGGCTCGTGGATTTCGGCAAATACCGTTACGAACAGGCCAAGAAGGAAAAGGACTCCAAGAAGCACCAGCACGCCTCGACGGTGAAGGAAGTGCAATTAAGCCCGCGCATTGACCCGCACGACCTCGGCATCAAGGTTACGCACGCGGTGGATTTTCTTTGCGAGGACATGAAGGTGAAGGTCGCGCTCAAATTCCGCGGCCGCGAAATGGCGCACACGGAGGTCGGCTTCCAGGTTATCGGCAAATTTCTGGCGGAGATCGCGCCCTACGGCAATCCTGATTTTCCGCCGAAACTCATCGGGCGCGGCATCAATGTGATGGTCAGCCCGCTGCCGCGCAACAAGCGCGCCAAAAATCCGCATCAAACCGAAGC
>Ga0182021_10012247_pt1 | contig 10190 bp, 10 predicted proteins | sample 612E3MmetaG_FD_120493 | JGI IMG/M metagenome (GOLD analysis project Ga0182021, IMG submission 120493) | Permafrost microbial communities from Stordalen Mire, Sweden - 612E3M metaG (Illumina Assembly) | ecosystem: Environmental > Terrestrial > Soil > Wetlands > Permafrost | place: Sweden... | reverse complement strand
TTCTCGGAATGCCTCCGCCCACGGCGCATCCTCCGCGCCGCCCTGTCGCGCTCAGTCAACCACGAAAAGCGCGGCTCCCACCCCCCGCGCACGAGCGATGCGACTCTACCGCGCCCCGCTTTGAGTTCGGTATTCAACTTGGCATCGAGACAGGGGCCACGTGTTCACGGTGTCCGCGGGCTGGTAACTCGCACTTCATCGCCTCCCGGGGAAGCTGGCGTTGTGAATAAGCTGCTGAGGCAAGGGCGAACCGGATGGACGCGAATGACGCTCAGGACTCTGCCGGTCCCGTCTCGGGCTCGGCCTTCGAGGCGGTCTCCTCCTCTGGGGCGTGCGCGCTGACGAACTCGGCCTCCACGTTGATCTTCACGTTGTCGCCGACCAGCAAGCCACCCGCTTCGGTCACGAGGTTCCAATCCAAACCGTAGTCGTGACGGTTCACTCGACCTTCGGCGCTTATCCCCAGGCGCAACGCGCCAAAGGGGTCGGCCACAGGACCACTCATTTCCGCATCGAGGGGAACCTCTCGAGTGATGTCCTTGATGGTGAGGTCGCCGATGACGCGGTAGTGGCCGGAACTGGCTTTGTCTAGGGATTTGACCACGTAGGTCATGGTGGGGAAGTGCTCGGCGTCGAAGAAATCGGCGGAGCGCAGATGGGCGTCGCGCCTCGGCTCGCGGGTATCTACGCTGACCACGTTCACCGTGACCGTAGCCCGCGACTGGGCCACGTCCTCGTCGTCGATCTCGGCATCAATGCTGAACGCGACAAAGGTGCCCTTGACTGTGGAGACCAGCATGTGCCGCACGGCGAACTCGAGACTGCTGTGAGCTAGATCGACTTCCCAGGCCATGAAGACACCTCTTGGTATAACGTCGGTAGGAGAGACCCTCTCACTTATTGTTTCCTAAGGCCAAGCGACCAAACCTCCATGCGCAGAGAAGGGCAACACCACTTGGTCTTAGTGTGCCTTTCACTGGGCTTAGCCTTGCGATCCAAATCAGGTACAAACCTCCGGCGGCCGCGCGTAGGATGCAACTGTCCGCCCGTGCGGAATATCGACTCGAGCCCGAAGGAGCCCCGAGCTAGGCAGTATTGACCGACTGCGCTGGAAAGATCGTCCCCTGGAGGCAGCAGGTCTCATCAGGTGTGGCAACTACCTGTTGGGCAGGGGATGGATCTAGCGCGTGTGCGTCTGCGGGGCACTGTCCCCCGCGTGTCTACCCCCACAGGATTACGAGAAGACGCGGTGAGAACCGTGTGGAGACCCTTGCGGTCTAACCTAGACGTTCAACGACGACGGGCAATACCAACACCACATTGAGCTGGGGTACTCTAACCCTGGCGGTTCCGGCAAAGAACTCGGCGAGGTCGCCCCGGAGCAGTGGAAAAACGAATGCGAAACGATAGAGCCAAGACTGACGCGACCCACCTGGAAGTGGGAGCGGCGGTGACCGCGCCGGCGGGGAGCAAGTGCGGACTCCGCCGGTTTTCCCCGCGAGCCCATCCGCTGCGAGCCCTGGTTCTTGCCGTGGTCCTGGTTCTTCTGATTGCTGCTCTCTGGTCATACGTCGGGGCCCTCACCGCCGCCGGCAGCGCATCCCTAGGCACCCGGACGGTGGAGTGGATCAGCAACGATGTCCCCGGGGGGCGGCCGGTCGTGCTGTTTGCCGAACGCACGTGGTACACGTGGACGGCACCGCCGGTGGGGGGGACCCCGTCCGGGGGACTGCCGCACGTCCCGACCGCATCGCCGGCGGCCCAACCCGTGCAACCCCCGGTCTCAGCTCCGGCGAGTCAGCCCGTCCAACCCCCGGTCTCAGCTCCGGCGAGTCAGCCCTTGCAACAATCGAGCGCCCCGCAGTCGTCGCTCCATCTTGCGGCCCCTCCTTCGATAGTGCCGATCGTCGCCCAGCCTTTGCCGGGCGAGGGTCAGTGGCAGGTCGCCGGTCGTCTTGTCGCCGGGCTGCCGGCCATCCGGGTCTCCTATCTGCGTCCGGACCCCGTTCACACGACTCTGGTCACCGGGGTCATGTGGCTGGATATGAAGCTGCTGCGGGCCCAACTCGTCCCTGGTGCTCAGTTACCCGCTTCGAGCAACTCGTGGTCCGGCCTGCATTTCTCCATCCCTGCGGGGGCGCGCGCGGATCTTGCGGCTACGTTCAACTCCGGTTTCCTTTTGCGCGATTCCGGTGGCGGCTGGTACGGCCAAGGGGTGATGGCGGCGCCGCTCCGGGACGGGGAAGCGTCACTGGTCATCTTCCAGGATGGGACGGCGACGGTGGGGCAGTGGGGGCGCGACGCCACTATGAACTCGAACATCGCCGCCGTGCGGCAGAACCTGCGCCTAATAGTGGATCAGGGTCGGATCAATCCCACTCTGGCGATCGACGACTACAAGATCTGGGGAGGGACTCTCGGCAACACCGTCATGACCTGGCGCTCGGGAGTGGGGATCACTGAAGACGGTGCGCTCATCTACGTCGCGGGGGACAAGCTCACGATCCAGTCCTTGGCCGTTGTGCTTCAAAGAGCGGGGGCGGTGCGGGCCATGGAACTCGACATCAATAGAAAATGGACTTCGGCGAACTATTACCAGCTTGCTCCCGGTGATCCACAGGTAGTCACTCCGACGAAACTGCTCCCCGATATGACCCGTCCGGCTACCAGGTATTTGGTGACGGATGAACGGGACTTTGTCGCTGTGTTCTTGCGTTCCGAGCCTCTTCCCCCGACCTAGTTCTGGTGCCGCCGGGATTCGTCCATCCAAGGAAACGCAGCATGGCCATTGTGAGCGCGGTGGGACTTATCGTCCTCCCGCTCGGTTGGACCGATGTCCCGGCCGAGCCCGCCATGCCCACGAGCGCTTATCGGTAGCTATGGCGTTTGCCGGCAGGGCATACCATCTAGATGGAATGAGAAGGCCAGCCAAGCCGGAGTACCGTCAAAAATCCGGCACGCGAACTTGTCAGCCGGAGGGCTCCTTTTCGTCCGGCGAAAATTTGCGCCCACAGTAGTTGAAGCCCACACAGAATAGTCGTAGGGTAGAGCAAGTGGTTTCTATCAAGGTCTGGGCGGGGTCAGGCAGGGCCGACCACTCACTGATAGTTGCCTGACAAGCCAGGCCCGTCGAAACAAGACAAGAAGGGGAGGAGACAGACTATGAAGAAGGTTATTCTTGCGGTGGCCCTCTGTGTAGTAGCTGTGCTTCTGCTGGCAGCACCCGCCGTGGCCGCACCAAATCCGCCTCTGTACACGCTTACTCTGACTCCGGATTGCGGGAATCATACGGGCGGCGGCACCGTCGAGTTTTACCCTGTCAACGCGCCCAACAGTATGAAGATGAAACTGGAACTGAAAGGGGCGCTGCCCAATACGGCTTACGATCTGGACTGCTCTATGGCGACGACCGATCACGCGTATTTCACAGAGACGACGCTCGGTACCGTCTACACCGATAATAAGGGTAAAGGTGTTCTTGTCTCTGACGTATCGGGGCCGTACCCCTCTATAGCGAATGACTACTTGTTCGGCTTGAATCTCAGGCTACAGACACCAGGCCATTTGAGCCAGTACTATGCCGGTGGCAGTATCTCCTTCACTAACACCACGCCTCTCAAGCTGCCTCTGCAGCTAAGATGCGGTAATACTTCGGGCGGTGGCAAAGTAGCGTTACACGCCAGTTCGGTGCCCGACAGCGTACAGATGAAACTCAAACTGACAGGGGCACTGCCCAATCAGGGTTACGATGTGATCTGGGTTAGTGCGAATAGCTCAGAAACGACGGTCGGTACGCTCTACACCGATGACATAGGAAATGCGAAGTTCGTCTACACCCTGTCATGGGCATCGGCAGGGGATCACTTCTTCAGGATTGATCTGAGGGAGCATGGTGGGCCGAATAACGGCCTGCTGCAGTACAGCACCGACGGTCTGATCATCTCCGTTAACTAGGTCGGATCAGTCCAATGCTAGGGGGGTGGATTGGGATCTATGGCCTAATCACCCCCCAGTTTTTGATTGTGGCCAAGTCCTCGATGGTCATGGTCGGATAGGCAGGGGAGGAGCCCGCCGGCATCCTCGAGCCTGATCGTGAGCCCCTCGGATTGACTGCTACAAAGCCTTGCCGACCGGGGGTTCACTCCAGATCAGCGGGTCAGGCCGATAATGATCGAGGTCAATCCGCCGGACCCCATGTGCTCACGGGTGTGCGTTCCCGGCGGAGAAGTACGAGCGGCCAGAGCGGGGGGAACCAGGAGCCGGCCAGGTGGCTTGAACGCCCCAACTGAAGTCATGGTCGGGCTTGGGCCGGCACGACATTGGTCATAGTCTTCGTTCCCATTGGGAAGTATCAGGACCTGCTCGGGCGAATGGTCGCCCTTAGTGAATCTGGCCGCGGATCTCGGCCCCGGGGTTCTTGAGCGTTCCCACATTCACGTAGGCCTGACCGCTTTCGATTAGGGCGACGAAGTCGGCGATGGTCTTGCCGGTGAGGGTCCCGATGAGGGCCGAGGCGCTGAAGGTGCCTCCGGACAGAGTTCCGGTGAAGGGGCCGCTCTGGGTGGGACCGGGGTAGAGGATGAGCACGCCCGACCCGTTGCTGCCGGGCTTGCCCACGTGGACCCGGGCCGCGATGACATCGGTGATGTTGGTCACGCTGAGTACGAAGCTCATGCGGGTGCCGGTGGCATCCACCGTGAAGCTGGCGGAACCAGTGGCCGGGGTGTTGACGGCGGGAACGACGTCCTTACCCGAGAGCTGGGCTGTGTAGGTCTTTCCCGGAACGGCAGTGACCCCGGTTCCTGCGGACGCGCTGGTGGTCGAGCTGACCCCGACTGTCGTGGACGTGCTGGTGGCGGTCGTCGAGACGGCAGCCGTCGTCGTGGTCGTGCTTTCGGTACTCATGAGACTGGTGGTAGGAGGGCCCGTCGTCGTCGTGCCCCCCGGGCTTGCGCACCCAACAGCGAGCAACGCGACAGCAAGAAGCATCAAACACACCCACATGCGCTTCATGACCCTACCCCCGGAGGTGGACGCAAGCTGGAGCTTCTCCCCAGCCCGCACAAACAGGGCACTCGTGCTTTCCTGCTGTTCACCTTTCGGCCGGGGTTCTCCTGCCTGAAAAGCTGCGGATGCGCCGGGCCGCGAACAAGACGACGGGCAGAGTTCACGTGTGGGGCGTGGAAGCTTGACGGTGAGCCCGCCCCGAAGCGCATCCCAAGAAGTGCGGATGGACGCCTGGTGACGGTCTTTGAAACTAGCGGCAGCAGAACAGCCGGGAGTTGGGAGGAACCTGCCTACTTGACAGGGCGGATGTTCTCATGGACGTTCTTAGTGATCGTTCCCGACTGGTAACCAATGCCGTGCGAAGTCGGTCTCAACACTCGGCCGGGCAGAGCGCGTCGGCTATCATAACCCCGCGTTCGGGTGGCCAGGTTCGAGGCGCCTAGTGCACCACCGCCGAGAGAGCCATTGGGTGCCCAGAAGTTGCTAGGATTGCGCATCTTGATCTAGAAGGAGAGGAATGCGGGATCCCAACTCCGGAAATCGGGCCAGCGGGAAACGCGTCTGGGACTGGATTCCCACGTTAGTCGCTTTTCTTGCCATCTACACCGTTCTCTTCATCCTTTACCGGCCCAACCTACTCTTCAGCCTGACCACGACGGCCGGTGGTGACACCGGTGCCTACCACTACCCGATGCAGGTTCTCATGAAGGATCTGCTCCCGCACTTCAAGGTCACAGGCTGGGCCCCCGGCTGGTACGCGGGTATGCCGATGTTTACGTTCTACTTCCCGTTCGCGTTTCTGCTCATCGCCGTCTTGCATTGGATCATCCCCTACCAGATCGCATTCAAGATCGTGACGGTCCTTGGGGTCTTCGCCCTTCCCGTGGTCGCATACTTCTTTGCCCGCTTTTTCCGGATCCGGCGCCCGTATCCGACTCTGGCGGCCGTGTTTGCCCTGGGATTCCTTTTCATGCTGACCTACTCGATCTACGGCGGGAACGTGCTCAGCACCCTGGCCGGCGAGTTCAGTTATATGCTGAGCTTCTCCTGTTCCTTCCTGTTCCTCGGCACCATGTACAAGGGCATGGAGCGGGGCTCCAGATTTGACAGGCTGTTCGTGGTCAACTGCCTGCTGCTTCTGCTCATCGTGCTTTCACACATCGTGACCACATTCGTGCTGGCGTTCCTGGTGTGGGGCCTCTTGCTGGTGCATCGGCAGCGGCGTGCGCTTCTCTACCTGGCCGGTGTCGGCGCAGTGGGTTTCGCCCTCAGCGCGTTTTGGAGCATCCCTTTCCTTGTCGACCTGCAGTGGTCGGCCAAAATGGTGTGGCCCCAACTGCATTCTCTGCACGACCTGCTGCCCGCCGCCTTCCTTCCGGTAGCCGGTCTTGGGCTTATCGGCATGGCTTACGCCGCGGTCAAAAAAGGCGCGGGGCTCGTACCCCTCATGTGGATGACCTTCGTCAGCCTGGTTTTGATATATGCCCTGCCGAACGGTCGCCTCTGGAACGCCCGGGTGATGCCCTTCTTTTGGTTCTTCCTCTTTATCTGGGCCGCGTACGCCGTCCTTTGGCTCATTGGGCCGTTCTCACGGGTCTTCCACAGTCTGTTCCGGGTGAGCGCCGCGACCGCGGCTCGGATTTGCGTGTCGGTGGTGGCCGTGTTGCTGGGACTGGTCGTTATCCTGACCAGCCAGACTACGGTGGTGCGCCTAGAGCTCCAGGCCGTCGGCGGGGCTTTAGGGATGGATCGGGGCGTGGCCTCGAAGCTAGCCGCCGAGACCCCGGCGGCAGTCATCGAGTGGGACTACTCGGGCTTCGAGGGAAAGCTTACCTACGAAGAGTATCGGCAGATGAACGACTTCATCGCCAGCCTTCCCCCGGGCAGGGTCATGGTGGAGCATTCCCAGAGGATAGAGGAATTTGGGACGGACAGAGCCTTTGAGCTCATCCCCTACTGGACCGAGCTAGATGCGAACCAGGGTAATGGGGTTGCTCAGCCGACCATGGAGGGCACGCTCATGGAGTCCTCTTTCACCGCTCCGTTCCACTTCGTCAACCAAGCGGAGCTGTCCAAGGAGCCAAGCGACGCGATCATCGGCGTGAAGTATCCGTCGTTGAACGTCTCGCAGGGTCTCACGCACCTGCAGTTGATGAATATTGCCTATTTGCTTACAGTCACCCCGGACGTGGCGAGCCAGGTGAAGGCGGACAAACGGGCGACTCTTCTCGGCACATGGGGAAACTACGATCTGTTTGGGATCGCCGACGCGACCGGGTACGTGCAGGTGATGCAGAACGAACCGGTCCGGCTAAGCGTAGCGCAGGGGCAGTGGCGGGACACGGCGCTGAAGTGGTACGAGAACCCCAGCGACCTCACTACCGCCCTGGTTTGGGACCAGGGACAGCGGGGACTCGAACGGTTCAAGTCGGTTTCCGCGGACGAGGTGACCGACCCACCCGTGACTCCCATCCACACGAGCGGCACGGTCACCGATGTGCAACTCACCGACGACACTCTGACCTTTGACACCACGGCCATTGGAGTGCCGCACTGGATCAAGGTCTCCTACTTCCCCAACTGGCACGTGAAAGGAGCCGAAGGCCCCTACCTGGTGTCACCCTCGTTCATGATGGTGATCCCCACACAGGGCCACGTGATCCTCTACTTTGGACGCACCATGGCGAACAGCGTTGGCCAGGGGCTGGAAGCGCTAGGGTGGTTGGTCCTGGTCGGGATTTCTGGGTGGCGCGTCGTACTCTGGCGCCGGAAACCGTCGAGGAAGTCTGACCTTTCGACCGACCGGAGCGAGAAGATGAGCGAGTGAGTGCCCAGACGTCAGCACGGTCGCAAACTGTCAGGGCGCTCACTTCACCGAGGCGGGGGGATGGGAGGACCCACGAGCGCACCTCCATACGCTCATAGGATACCGAGAAAGGCAAGAACGGCGGCGAAGGCCAGAAAGGCCACCGGCGTCCTGACGGTCGTTATCATCGCGGCCTCCATCGCACCCACCAGAAAGAGCACGATCGGGTCGGTCATGTCCGGTCCGCAACACGTTGAATTGCCCGAAGGGGTTGAAAGGCTCTGACAGGGGAGGCGTCTCGTCGATCATGGTCGAGATCAACCGTCGCCTCTACATGGATGAGATGACCGGCATGAAGACCGGCGAGTTTGAGTCTTTGAAAGAACCGATAGAGTGCATTTTGTCCTTGATCAGGGAGTTCCAGGCGTAGGCGAGAGCATAGGGCGGACGTTGCGGCCTACCACAGGACTGGCAAGCTCGTGGATTGGGTACCAGGCCCGACACTGGCCGGATTCACCCCCGTCAGAAGGAGAAACGAGGATGTTCAAGCGGATCGATCACGTGGAGATAGCTCCATCCAATCTGGAGGCGTCGATCGCCTTCTACACCGAGGTGCTGGGCTTTCGCCTGAAGGAGCGCATTCAGGTAGGTGCTCCGACCTTGAAGCGGGTGGCGTACCTCGAGTTGGGCGACACCATGCTTGAGCTGTTGGAACTCGTGGACCCGGCTCCGGCGGATCACACCCCGAGGGTGGGTTACCGGATCATGGCGCTCGAAGTGGACAATATGGAGGAGACGCTGGCGTACCTGGCCGACAAAGGGATCCAGCCCAGCGTGGCGCCGATGGATGTGGGCGGCGGGTCACTGCGCGGCGAGATCGTGGACGTGGACGGGCTCTCGATCGAACTGAGGCAATGGTCGCGGGAATAGGTCCGGTTGCGGTTCACAGCTGAAAGGCGGCAGCGCGCGAGGCCTCGCCCAAGTCCGCGCCTTCGCCGCCGCCTTCGTCAAGGCAGAGCATTATCGGGCTCGCCTTGCGACCGGAGTTGTGCGATGCAGTGGCGGCGGGCTGATGACCTCTCAGTCGACTGTTGGACGCGACAAGGGGTAGTCTGTCGCTGGGAACACTACTCGGCGATAGCGCCGCGTCTGGAGTGCGAAGGCTCGGTTGGAACGAAGCGGTCTATCCTTAGCGGCTGACGCCGGACAAGCGAGGTCACTCAGAGGGGCGAAGGCTAGGTCCGAGGCCATCTCAAATCGAGACGGCCCGGCGGAGAGGACGGTAGACATGGATGAGCAAGATCGCCGCGAGAGGAAGCTAGAGGCCTACGAGCTGGAGGAGCTCGAGGAATCGGGTCTCCAGAAGATGGGGGACGTGTCCATGGACGTGGACGAGGAACTCGTTCTCGTGGGCGGACGCGGCCCCGTCCCCTATAGGGACCTCCTCACAGAAGAGGAGTACCAGGCCTTCCGAGAGCTCGCGGAGAAGAAGAAGCCCACGGAAGAGGAAGTGGCACGCGGTCAGGCCCTGCTCGGGCTCATGATGGACCGCTACCCGAACGGCCCTACCGCAAAGTAGGGAGTAGGGGGGCAAACGTGGCAGCTGCGGACTTAGTTAGCAGCAATCCGCTCGCAACATGGAACCTCGAGTCACAGAAAGAGAGGGAAGGGGACCGCACCGGTACCTCCTTGATGTGCTGTCCATGACTCCATCCTCTCAAAGGTTGGAGCCTCCAGGGAAGCCGGTGCGGTTCATTGCCTTGTATGGGGTTAGGCACGCGATACAGACTCTAACCGTTCACGGTGAATGGGATCTAGAGAGATCGGGTCATGGCGAGGCTGATCCGGGGCAGCGCGAACAGGCCGGCGTCATAGACGAGGAAACGACCCTCCCAAGCAGGTTCAAACTTCTCCTTGTACTGGTGCAGTCTCCCCAGCCCGGCGAACCAGCCCACTCGCCCGCTCACGCCGTGCATAACCCTTTCGAGAAGGGGCGAATCCGGGCTCTCACCTACCCCCGCAAAGGGGGCCAGGCCCAGATTGAACGTCCGATACCCGTCGTCTCTCAGACACAGGAGCATCTCGGTGAACACCAGGTCCATGCCCCGGCAATGGATACCTGGTCGACGCCGCATGAGGTCGCCTTTTGCTTCGCCGGCACGGTGGGAGGGAACCTGACTCACAAAGGCGATGAGACGCCCGCCTGGCTCTCGAAGGCCGAACACCGGGGTCTGGACTAGAACCTCGCGGTCGAAGCAGCCCTGATGGAAGCCGTACTCGCGATGATGAGGTAGAGCAAGCCACTCCCGGGATACATCCTCCAGTTCCCCAAGCAGCTTGGAGGAATGTGGGGGCAGATACCGCTCGTATGAGTACC